>OFSD01002038.1_pt1 | contig 13457 bp, 7 predicted proteins | sample 1543191 | NCBI WGS metagenome assembly OFSD01 (sample SAMN04209221, study PRJEB22552) | human gut metagenome | biome: gut; material: feces | host: Homo sapiens | place: USA: Oklahoma
AGGACAAAAAGTGGATCCGCCGCCACATCAACGGCAAGCGCATCGCCATGGTGTTCCAGGACCCCATGACCAGCCTTGACCCAACCATGACCATTGGCAAGCAGATCATGGAGGGCATGCTCTGGCACTTCAAAATGCCCAAGGCGGAAGCCTACAAAAAGGCGCTGGAACTGCTGGAAGAGGTGGGTATCACCGATGCGGAAAAGCGGATGAAAAACTACCCGCACCAGCTGTCCGGCGGTATGCGCCAGCGCGTGGTCATTGCCATTGCGCTCTCCTGCGACCCCGACCTGCTCATCTGTGACGAGCCCACCACCGCGCTGGATGTGACCATTCAGGCCAAAATTCTGGAGCTGATCCGCCGCATCCAGAAGGAGCGCGGCATCTCGGTCATCTACATCACCCACGACCTTGGCGTTGTGGCAAAGGTGGCAGACTATGTGGACGTGATGTACGCCGGCAAGATCGTGGAGACCGGCACCATCGACGAGATCTTCTACGACCCCAAGCACCCCTATACATGGGGCCTGCTGTCGGCCATGCCGCTGCCGAACCCGGTGGTCGAAAAGCGCCGCGTGGCTGAGACTTATGACTATGCCACTTCCGGCATCGACTATTCCAAGGGCACCCGCCACCATGTGGAGGGCAGCCACTACGTCAAGTGCACGGATGAAGAATTTGCCAAGTGGTGTAAATAAGGCCGAATCCAAGACGAGCGCTGCAGGCGGCCTTTTATAGTGCCGCCGTGCAGCGCACCGACAAGGAGCAAAAGAATGCCCGCCCACCGGGCCGTTCTGGAGAGTGAAAACTCCAGTAAGGCAGACAATGCAAGGAAAAACACGGCTTTCCCGCCGGTGTGCAAAAACAGTGCACTTACTCTGGGACAAAAAAATGATGATTTTTGATCCATGACTTGGTGGCGATCTGAGTGACCACAGAGGTAAATCTAATATACAGGAAGAAGAATGCCCACTCGTCTGAGGAGTTCTCAGGGGAGTGGGCATTTCTGCGCAGGCGGTTAATATAATTTCGATTATGATAATTCAAATTATATTAAGACGTTCCATGGGCTGTAACAGCTTCACCGCTTGGTTTTCAAAAAACACCTGTTGATAGCGGTGTTACTTCTTCACAAATTGGTATACGCCATATTCTGGTGACGTCACCAATCCATGCTTGATAAGATTCTTGATAATAGAGGATGCACGAGATTTCTGAACGCCATATAGCTGTGCAACGTTTATACTGCGGAACTGATATTGATACCGATACCTCTTGAAAAGTTCAAGCGTCCGCTCTTTTGTACTTGCAGTTAGTCTCGTGCCATTCAGCCTTTCGCAAAGTTCACTCACTTCTGCATCCGTACTCATTCCGTGGAGCACTGTAGAAGTTTCCGCACTTTCCGCAGAGGTTTCCGCACTTTCCGCACCACTTGCCACACTTTCCATACTGATTTGTGCCGGAGTCGCTACACTTCTATTCGGCAGTGTGACGATAAAGAAATCTGAATCCGAGTAGAAAGTCGGCTTCTGAGCCACTTCCACATAAGAGTTCAGGATGCGGTCAATGCCGCTGCCGCGGCGCTCCATAAAGCCAAGCCGCGAGAACACATCCGAGATCACCTGATTGCGCCGCATAGACGGAATATGCCGGATATCCATATCCTGCACCCTGCGGCCATTCATCATGCCGCCCGGCGAAGTGATCTCCAGTCGATCATCGAACACTTCCACATGAATCTCCGAACCAAGAATCTGATAATTCCGATGGATCAGCGCATTGACCAGCACCTCACGAACGGCCTTATACGGGTAGTCACTGCGTTCTTCGCGGGTCATACCACGGATGCTCCACGGGTTTTTGCTGTTGTTGCGAACAAAATCTTCCGCATTTTGCAGCAGTGTGATCAGACTTGCGCCCTGAAATTCCTTGTCATCCAGAGCATCTTCTTCAACGCTTCCCTTGTAGTTGCCTTTCCAGCGGGTGCAGAAAATACGGGATTGTTTCAGAACGCCCTGATCGCAAAGCAGCAGGCCGCCATTCGTAATCTGTCCATCATCGGTTACCAGTCCTGCAGAAGGCAAATCCTTTTCAAGGTCGAACTCCTCTTTTTTCAGATTCTTAAACGTCGCGGCCAGCAGTGTAAAACTGACATCACCCACTCGATAAGAACTGGGCAGGGCATCAAAGGTCTGGTTCATACCTTGTAGGATCAGCTCGTTCAGTTCCCGTGAAGTGGCTTCTTCGGACTGGTCGCCATGCCGCACATAGGCCGTATGGGAACCGTCAAAGACATAATAATATGGATACGCCGGGCCGTCCTGTACTTCCAGATCAACGCAGGACTTGCCCTCTATTTCGACCTCCCGCACTCGATAGCGTGGTGTAGGGTCGATGCGGACCTTGATAAGTTCCGTCAATCTGCTCACCACAGCCTGCGGATTTTCCAATCCTACGACCTCGCGCGGCTCATTCTTTACGCCAAAAATCAGGTGTCCGCCCTCGGTATTGGCAAATGCCGATACGGATTTCAGCCAGCTGCGCGGCTTTTTCTCTTCAAGACGTTCCTTGTAATCCACATGGGAGGCTTCAATGTAATGGTCGAGGGGGAAAGGCATGGTATCACCTGCTCGCTTCTTAATCTTTAGCGTTTGTAAATTCATTATACCTTATTTGAAGGCCAAATTCAAAACTTTTTATCCGTTTAGTGCCTGCTGAGCTTTTTCTGCTTGAGCAACGATTGATTTTCCAACCTGATTAGAGTATCATTAAAATGAATTGTTGTATCTTGTCGTTGAAAGTTAATTTTCGCTTTAGTCAGTCGATTGCGGGGACTCTTCTATGAAAATTCTGGATAATATCAACCATACTGTTCGGGAAGATTTACAGGATACTATGCAGAAAGGGAGCCGCGTGTCCATTGCTGCGGCCTGTTTTTCCATTTATGCGTATCAGGAATTAAAGAAACAGTTGGAAGAAATCGCGGAACTTCGCTTTATTTTCACTTCACCGACCTTTGTGCAGGAAAATACGCCAAAAGAGCGGCGAGAGTTCTATATTCCGAAATTGACCCGTGAAAAGAGTCTTTACGGCACAGAATTTGAGGTTCGCTTGCGGAATGAACTCACCCAAAAAGCACTGGCGAAAGAATGTGCCGACTGGGTGCGACGGAAAGTAAAATTTCGTTCCAACGTCAGTGGAGAGCAAATGCCCGGTTTCATGACGGTTGGTGAAAGTTCTTATATGCCAATCAGTGGGTTTACAACGGTCGACCTTGGTTGTGAACGCGGAAACAACGCATACTACCCTGTTCAGCGAACCGAAGCCTTTGAAAACGGCCGTTACTTTTTGTCGCTGTTTGATGAAATCTGGAATGATTCTTCCCGACTTCAGGATGTTACAGACATTGTATTGCAAAGCATCAGCACAGCTTATCGAGAAAACAGCCCGGACTTTATCTATTTCTTCACCCTCTACAATATTTTCAGTGAATTTTTGGAGGATGTGTCAGAAGATAATCTCCCAAATGAAGCTACGGGTTTCAAGCAGAGTAAAATCTGGAATATGCTCTATGATTTTCAGCGAGATGCAGCGTTGGCCATTATCCACAAGCTGGAACAGTATAACGGCTGCATTCTTGCAGACAGCGTGGGCCTTGGCAAGACGTTCACTGCACTGGCTGTAATCAAGTACTATGAAAATCGCAACAAATCCGTTTTGGTACTCTGTCCCAAAAAGTTGGCAGCAAACTGGAACATCTATAAAGGCAACTACGTCAACAATCCACTGGTAGAAGACCGTTTCCGTTACGATGTGTTGTACCATACAGATCTGAGCCGTTCCGGCGGAACCTCTAACAGTATTGACCTTGCTGCGCTTAACTGGGGGAACTTTGACCTTGTTGTGATTGATGAAAGCCACAATTTCCGCAATGGCAGTAATACCTCTACTGATGAGAAAGAAAACCGCTACACAAAATTGATGAATCGCGTGATTCGTTCTGGGGTGCGCACCAAGGTGCTGATGCTTTCGGCAACACCCGTAAATAATCGTTTTGTGGATTTGAAAAACCAGCTTGCGCTTGCCTATGAGGGAGATGCCGGAAAAATCAATGAAAAGCTGAATACTTCGTCTCCGATTGATGAAATTTTCCGGCAGGCGCAAAAGGCTTTCAATACATGGAGCAAGCTTCCTGTCACAGAGCGTACCACAAATGCGCTGCTTGCGGCACTGGACTTCGATTTCTTTGAGGTGCTGGACAGTGTGACGATTGCACGTTCTCGCCGACATATCGAAAAATACTATAATATTTCTGATGTTGGTACTTTCCCGGAACGGTTGAAGCCAATCTCTGTGCAGCCATGCCTGACAAGCCTTGATAATGCAATCAACTACCAACAGATCTATAATGTACTGGATTCGCTGACGCTGCACATTTACACACCAACCAGCTTTATTCTGTCCTCTCGGATTTCCAAATACATCGACCCCAGCCAGCATGGAAAGGGGCTGACGCAGGCAGGCCGTGAAGAGGGAATCCGCCGTCTGATGAGCATTAACCTGCTCAAACGGCTGGAAAGTTCTGTTTATGCGTTCCGGCTGACGATTGACCGAATCAGTAAACTGATTGAAGATACCATGCAATCGGTACGTTCATATCAAAATGGCAGCCGTGTACTGGAGCTGAACGACATTTCCGATGCAACCGATTGGGACGATGATGACCAGAACAACGACATTTTTACAGTTGGCCGCAAAGTAAAAATTGACCTTGCGGATATGGACCACGTTTCGTGGCTGCACGATCTGGAAAAAGATGCTGAAAATCTGGAGCTTCTTTCCCTGATGGTGCAGGATATCACCCCTGCATACGATGCCAAGCTGCAAGAACTGCTGCGCCTGATTGACGAAAAGCAAAGGCATCCCATCAATCCCGGCAACCGGAAAATCATTATTTTTACTGCGTTTTCAGATACTGCTGACTATCTGTATCAGAATATTTCCGGCTATGTAAAGCAAAAGTTTGGGCTGAACACTGCCGAAATCACCGGCAGCGTGGATGGCAAAACAACCATTCCCAAACTCAGTGGGGATCTGAATACAGTTCTCACCTGCTTTTCGCCCATTTCCAAGCGGCGGGACAGCCTGCCGAACGCGAATCAGGCGGATATTGATTTGTTGATCGCCACCGACTGCATTTCAGAAGGTCAGAACTTGCAGGACTGTGATTATCTGATCAACTATGATATTCACTGGAATCCCGTGCGTATTATCCAGCGTTTTGGCCGCATTGACCGCATCGGAAGCCAGAATCGCTGCATCCAGTTGGTCAACTTCTGGCCGGATGTGGATTTGGATGAATACATCAACCTGAAGGGCCGCGTGGAAACCCGAATGAAGCTGACGGTCATGACTTCCACAGGGGATGATAACCTCATCAGCCCGGAAGAAAAAGGCGATTTGGAATATCGCAGCGCACAACTCAAACGGTTAAAGAATGAGGTAGTCGATCTGGAAGAAATGTCGGGCGGCATTTCCATTATGGACTTGGGATTGAACGAGTTCCGGCTGGACTTGCTGGACTATATGAAGAAGCACGATGATGTAGAGCATACGCCGCTTGGGATGCACGCAATTGTTGCATCGACGCCCGATGCACCTCCGGGTGTGATTTTTGTTCTGAAAAACATCAACAATGAGATCAATGTGGATCAGCAAAACCGTCTGCATCCATTCTACATGGTTTATATTGGGCAGGATGGCTCGACTGTCTGCGATTATCTTTCTCCGAAAGAGCTGCTGGATCGTCTGCGGCTGCTCTGCAAAGGCAAAACCGAACCCGACCAGAGCCTTTGCCAACAGTTCAATCAGGCCACGGACGATGGAAAGAATATGTCTGCCTATTCTGAATTGCTGAGCGAGGCCATCAATTCCATTCTGGACGCAAAGGAAGAGAGCGACATTGACAGTCTGTTCAAGCTGGGTGGTACGACGGCCCTGCTTTCTTCGATTTCCGGGCTGGATGACTTTGAACTGATTTGCTTCCTTGTGGTACAATAAGAGGTGAGATCAATGCTGGGCTTTCCACCCTCCACGGAGTTTAACAAACGGATTCCGAAACAGAAGTTCTATGAAAACGCTGCCGTTCCAGCGGCAGTCAAGCGATTGTTTGCAGATCAGCTGCGCTGTATCTACTGGCGCAACAAGCTGGCAGTGTCCACCTTGAATCTCACTGCCGGAGAGCGGGTGACAGAGATCGAGATTTTCGAGCTGTGTCTGACCGGGCCAAAGCTGGATGAAGCTGTTCTGCGCCAAATCGACAGTGAAATCCCCTATCACATTCTGTTTGTTCTTTCTTATGAGAATAAGGTGCAGGCTTGGATCGGCTGTAAAGATACATCTGCGAACAGCAGTGCCAGGGTAAGCCGCTATCTGCATACAGACTGGATGCCAGAAACAGAATTGTCCCTTGCGATAAGCGGCCTGAGCTTAGAGGCAGTTTACGATGGACTGGTGCGTCAGATTGCCCGGTTGCAGGGTGAGAGCTGGAGTGCCGCATACAGCATTGCGGAGAACATCCAACGCTCTGCGGAACGTGAAAAACTGCAAAAGCAGATTGCGGCATTGGAGAATAAGATTCGGAAAGAAAAACAGTTCAATCGTCAGGTAGAGATGAATGCGGAACTGAAACAATTAAAAAAGAATTTGAAAAACACGGGAGGATTATCATGAATATTTATGATCAATTGCTGATAGAATTTCCGGGAATTGAAACCACCCTTACAAACTATTCGGACGAAACGCATGCAACCATGCTTTTGCCATCATTGAAGCAAGCACTAAATGAGCATGATAAAGAGCGAACACTTTATTGCCTTGAGGAAATGGATGGCTGGTATCAAAAGAATTTGGCAGAAATTCACAATAACGAGTATGTTTGTCATAAGGATGAACATCAACGAATTGCTGATTTAATACATTCTGCAATCCAAAAAGTCTCTGAAGCAGAAGCTACACCTAAAACAGCGGTTAATGAATACGAAAAAATCAACACGGTCAATTCAAAGGAACCCATTATTTTCTTAAGTCACTGCACAACAGATATATATTATGGTAATGCGCTGGAAAAATTCATGACAGGCTTAGGTGTAAGGAAGGAACAGCTGATTTACAGCTCGCATCCACTTCATAAAATTCCACTAGATCAAAATATATTCAATTATCTTAGGAAAAATATAAACCGCAAAATTTTTATGATTATACTTTGGTCTAATGATTACTTGGAAAGCCCTGCCTGCATGAATGAATTGGGTGCGGCTTGGGTTGCCCAGTGCGATTACACGAACATCTATACTCCAGATTTTGCTTTTGGAAATCCCAAGTACCATCGGTGTGCAGTGGATACTCAGAAAATGGGTGCTGTCCTCAATGGAGATGCTAATTGTAGACAAAGTATGCTTGAACTAAAAGATAAAATTGTAAATTTTTTAGATTTGGCTCCTGATGAAGCACAAGTCCTATATCTTCTTGATGAATTTACAAATAGTTTGAAAGCAATTTCAAAAACATCTGATAGAAACAGTGCGGAAAACGACTTAGCTGTAAGATAAAATGGAGGTACTGGGATGAGTTTTTCTGATTGGATTGGAATTTGGAGTTTAATAGTTGGGGTAGTGGGTGCTGTTGTTGGTATTATTGGATGCTTGAATCTTTCTAAAGCTAATAAAATTGCTGCAAAGTGTATTACAAATAGCAAAATAACACAAGCAGAAACGCTCATTGTGAACAATGGCGTTGATACCTACGCTGTTATAAAAATCGCAAAGGAAACAACTCAAGAGGAACTCAAAAATATAGTGGACAATTTAGCTGCAACAACGTTGGATTTGAAGGAACTCCAAAAACAAGTTGATGAAATACCAAGAATATATTCCGGCAAAGAGCCACCACCAGATAATTTGAGAGATGGTGATGTATATCTACAATATATAGAGAGCGAAGAGGAAAATACGCATGTATAAGCTACAAATGCAGACCCCCAACCTGACAGCCCAGAACATTGATAAAATCGCCGCGCTCTTCCCCAACTGCATCACAGAAATGCTGGACGAGGAAAAGAGTACCACCGACCACAAGGTTTACAAGCGCGGTATCAACTTTGAACTGCTGAAGCAGATGCTCTCGCCGGACGTTGTAGACGGAGATGAAGCATACGAGTTTACATGGGTGGGCAAAAAGGCATCCATTGTAGAAGCCAACAAGCCCATCCGCAAGACCCTGCGCCCCTGCCCGGAAGAAAGCAAGAACTGGGATGATACCGAGAATCTCTACATTGAGGGCGACAATCTGGAAGTACTCAAGCTGTTGCAGGAGAGCTATCTGGGCAAAGTCAAAATGATTTACATTGACCCGCCGTATAATACGGGCAACGATTTTATCTATGCAGACGATTTCATGCGTTCGCAGGATGAAGAAAACCGCCAGATGGGGATGTATGACGAGGACGAGAATCGGCTGTTCAAGAACAATGACAGCAACGGGCGTTTTCACTCCGATTGGTGCAGCATGATGTATTTCCGGCTAATGCTGGCACGGAATCTTCTGACTGATGATGGCGTTATTTTTATGTCAATAGATGACAATGAACGAGATAATCTCGAAAAATTAGGAGCTGAAATATTCGGCGAAAGTAATTATGTGGCTACTTTTCCATGGAGAAAACGTACAGCAAAGTCAGATGTCCCATTTGGTGTTTCTCAGGACTATGAATGGATTGTTTGTTTTGCAAAAACCTCAAAATTCATTGCACGCACAACTGGGACGGAACGAAAATATTTTGAAACTGAGGATTATCCCCATCAACCTTGGAGAATTCATGATTTAACAACACAGCGTACAGCAGCTGAGCGTCCGAATTCTGCATTTACAATGGTGAATCCTAAAACCGGAAAAGAATACCCTGTTAATCCGTTAAGAACTTGGGCTGTAACAAAAGAAACATTCGCTCAATACTATGCTGAGGGCAAAATTGTCTTTCCTGGCGACTATCCCTTTTTAAATATATCTAAGCCTGCTTTTAGATATTGGAAATCCGATGATATGAAAAAGGCTGGTGAAATGTTTGGATTGATGCCTGTCAGTACAAAGCTCCCGGATAATATCGGTATGTCGCTGGATGGGACAAAAGAAATTACTGACATCTTTGATGGAAAAGTTTTTAGTTATCCGAAAACAGTTGAATTGATTTCTTTTTTCATCGATATTATATCCAAAATTGATAAGGAGGCTATTGTCCTTGACTTTTTCTCTGGCTCTGCCACGACCGCTCATGCCGTTATGCAACTGAATGCTAAAGATGGCGGCCATCGCAAATTTGTTATGGTGCAGTTGCCCGAACCTTGCGATGAAAAAAGCGAAGCCTACAAAGCAGGCTATAAGACTATTTGTGATATTGGCAAAGAGCGTATCCGCAGAGCTGGCGAAAAAATCAAGCAGGAAGATGATTGCTGGAAGTGCGTTCCTCTGAACCGCATGGATGGCTCTAAGCCGGGCGATGATACCACTGCTAAAATTGTAAAAACGATTGACGCGGGAGATGGAAAGCCGTCGATTGAAATGGTGGATATCAGCAAGAATCCAGATGTGGGCTTTCGCGTTTTCAAGCTGGACGATACCAATATGAAGGACGTCTATTATTCTGCCGAAGAATACTCCCAGACCAACCTTGAAGATTTGGAAAGCAACATCAAGGAAGACCGCACCGACCTTGATTTGCTGTTTGGCTGTCTGCTGGATTGGGGACTACCGCTGTCCATGCCGTATCGGTCTGAGAAAATCGGCAACTGTACCGTTCACACCTACGCACCCGGCGATGCTGCGCTGAATGTTCCCGATGCCCTGATTGCCTGCTTTGACAGCAATGTGCCGGAAAATGTTATCAAGGAAATCGCCAAGCGCAAGCCGCGCCGTGCAGTGTTCCGGGATTCTTCCTTTGCCAGCAGCCCGGAAAAGATCAACGTGTTTGAGATTTTCAAGCTGTATGCACAGGATACCGATGTCAAGGTGATTTGAGGGAGAACAGCAGATGAAACTTCAATTCAAACACCAGAAATTTCAGGCAGATGCCGCAAAAGCCGTGGTGGACGTCTTTGCGGGCCAGCCCTACCTGACTACGAATTACCGCATCGACAACGGCAGCGGCATTTACCAGACTGATATGGAAACAAGCTTCACAGGCTGGCGCAATGAACAGATTGTACCAGAGCTGAACGACAGTATTATTCTGGAGCACCTGCAAAAAATCCAGCGCACCAACCAGATTGAACCATCCAAGCAGTTGGAGGGACACTATAACCTTACCATTGAGATGGAAACAGGTGTCGGCAAAACCTACACCTATATCAAGACCATGTATGAGCTGAACAAGCATTACGGCTGGAGTAAGTTTATCGTGGTCGTGCCCAGTGTTGCCATCCGTGAGGGTGTGTATAAATCGTTTGAGGTCACACAGGATCACTTTGCAGAAGAGTACGGCAAGAAGATTCGCTTCTTTATCTACAACTCCGCACAGTTGACGGAAATTGACCGCTTTGCCTCGGATAGTTCAATCAATGTCATGATCATCAATTCGCAAGCTTTCAATGCCAAAGGCAAAGATGCCCGCCGTATTTATATGAAGCTGGACGAGTTCTGTTCCCGTCGGCCCATTGACATTATTGCAAAGACGAACCCGATTCTGATTATTGATGAGCCGCAGTCGGTGGAGGGCAAGCAGACCAAAGAGCGGATGAAAGAGTTCAACCCGATGATCACCCTGCGCTACTCGGCTACCCACCGTGCAGACAGCATCTACAACATGGTCTACCGGCTGGATGCAATGGAAGCCTATAATAAGCGTCTGGTCAAGAAAATCGTGGTCAAAGGCATTACGGAATCCGGCAGTACCGCTACGGATGGATTCGTCTATCTGGAAAGCATCAATCTTTCCAAGGCAGACCCTACGGCAACGATCCAGTTCGACTGCAAGGGAAAATCCGGCCTGCGCAAAGTAACGCGCACCGTTGGGCTGAAATTCAACCTCTATGACTACTCCGGCAATCTGGACGAATATAAGGATGGCTATGTGGTGAAAGAGATTGATGGTCGTGATAACCACATTGAATTTCTGAATGGTGTCCGATTGTTTGCCGGAGATGTGGTCGGCAAGGTGGACGAGGACCAGCTGCGCCGCATCCAGATTCGGGAAACGATCCTTTCGCATCTTGAGCGGGAACGCCAGCTGTTCCACAAGGGTATTAAAGTGCTGAGCCTGTTCTTTATTGATGAAGTGGACAAGTACAAGTGCTACGATGCCGCTGGCCAGCCCTATAACGGCATTTATGCAGAGATGTTTGAGCAGGAGTACGAGGATATTGTCGGCCAGATGCAGCTTTCGCTGGGCGAGGATGATTACATCCGCTACCTGAAAGCAATTTCTGCACACGATACCCATGCGGGTTATTTTTCGGTGGATAAGAAAGGCCATTTTGTCAATCAGGTTGCAGGCGATGACAAGCGGGAGAAAACCTCCAATGACATCAGTGCCTATGACCTGATTATGAAAAACAAGGAGCTTCTTCTTGACCGGGACCCCAAGCGTTCCCCCGTGCGCTTTATCTTCTCGCACTCTGCCCTCCGGGAAGGATGGGATAACCCGAACGTGTTCCAGATCTGCACCCTGAAACAGAGCAGCAGTGAAGTCCGCAAACGGCAGGAGGTTGGCCGCGGCCTGCGTCTGTGTGTCAACCAGAACGGCGAACGTATGGATGCGAATGTTCTGGGCAACGATGTGCATAACATCAACATCCTGACTGTCATTGCCAGCGAAAGTTATGACAGCTTCGCCAAAGGCCTGCAAAGCGAACTGGCCGAAGCAGTTGCAAACCGCCCCAGAAAGGTGGATGCAGCCTTGTTTGTTGGCAGAGTTCTTACGGATACAAACGGCAACGAGCAGATTGTGGATGCAGACACCGCCGCTGCCATCTATTTTGATCTGGTGCAGAATGGCTATGTGGACCGCCATGGTGCGCTGACGGACAAGTACTATGCCGACCATGCAAACCATGCGGTGCAGGTGGCAGAAGAAGTTGCAGACTGTGCAGCATCGGTCATTGATTTGTTGGATTCTGTTTACAGCGATAAGGTCATGCTGCCTGAAAATGCACGTTCCAACAATGTGGAGTTGAAAATCGACCCGGACAAGCTGGCCATGCCGGAGTTCAAGGCCCTTTGGAACAAAATCAGCCCGAAATCGGTTTATGTGGTGGATTTTGACACAGATGAACTGGTGCAAAAGTCCATTCGCTCGCTCAACCGCAATCTGAACGTATCAAAGATTTACTTCAAAGTAGAATCCGGTGAAATGACGGAGATCAAATCCAAGGATTCTCTGTTAGATGGCTCTGCTTTCGCAAAAGCGGATCAGCATAAATATGACCCACAGACCAAAATTCACGCCAGTCAGAGCGTCAAGTATGACCTGATTGGCAAGCTGGTGGCTGAAACCAAGCTGACCCGCAAGGCGATTGTACAGATTCTGGTCGGCATTGAAAAAGCGGTGTTCGATCAGTTCAAGGATAACCCGGAAGAGTTCATCCTAAAAGCAGCTGCCCTCATCAATGACGAAAAGGCAACGGCCATCATCCAGCATATCACCTACAATATTCTGGATGAACATTACGATACGGACATTTTCACTGAGCCGACTTTGAAGGGAAAACTCGGTACGAACGTCATGAAAGTACAGCGGCATCTGTATGACCATTTGATTTACGATTCAAGCAATGAGCGTGATTTTGCCGCCGACCTCGATACGAACCGTGATGTGGCAGTCTATGTAAAGCTGCCAGATGGATTCTATATTTCCACACCTGTTGGAAAATACAATCCCGACTGGGCGATTGCGTTCTATGAGGGCACAGTCAAGCACATCTACTTTGTTGCTGAAACCAAAGGCACACTGGATTCCATGAAGCTCAATCACATCACCCCGGTAGAACAGGCTAAAATTGATTGTGCCCGTGCACATTTCAAGGCACTGAACGATGAAAACGTGGTATACGATGTGGTGAGTGACTATCAGACATTGCTGAACGCAGTTATGAAATAATAAACCAAAAGAAATAATACGGTGCTGCTGTGCAGCATTCCCCAAAACGGTAAGGTTCTATTGTGAACTTTACCGTTTTTCTTTTTGTCCAAAATTGTATTCCAAAGCGGCCCTATAGATTCATATTGGTGTAAGAAGTAAGAAGGCGTTCAAATAAAATTTGAAAATCAGGTTGCCAAACACCCTTTTTAGAATGTTATAGGTATAGGAGGTTGTTTGAAAAAGTGAAAATTTCCCAAATTTTCATAAGACCCCGTTTAAAAATACCCCTTTAAGTTTGTATAGGGTGTAGGGACTACTTTCAGAAACG
>OFSD01002044.1_pt1 | contig 13403 bp, 9 predicted proteins | sample 1543191 | NCBI WGS metagenome assembly OFSD01 (sample SAMN04209221, study PRJEB22552) | human gut metagenome | biome: gut; material: feces | host: Homo sapiens | place: USA: Oklahoma
TGATGAGGCTGTCTGCCGAGGGCAGGATCGCCTGATACATGCCCAGGATGGCTTCCAGCGGCATGTGGTAGAACTGCACATAGGCCGGGTAAACGACGAAGTAGTTGGAGGGCACGCTCAACACACCCATGGCCACGGCGCCTGCCACGGCACCGATGATGGCCGTCTTGCGGCTCTTGTGGTGCTTGTAAAGATAGCCGGCCACGGCAGAGAAGATGGCACCCAGGATAAAGTTGGAGAGCTCACCCACACAGGCCGTGGAGGTGCCCTTGATGACGATGTGGAGCAGGTTCTTCATAAAGCTGATGATCACACCATACACCGGGCCCAGGGCAAACGCGCCCAGCAGGGCGGGCAGGTCCGAGAAGTCCATCTTGATAAATGCCGGAATCAGCATCGGGATGGGAAACTCGATGAACATGAGGATGAATGCCACCGCGCTGAGCATGGCGGCAACGGTCAGGTTGTGGGTCGTGTCTTTTTTCATGATTTTTCCTCCCGGGGCGGCTGGCCCCACTCAAAATAAACTGTGGAAAGCCCTTTTCGCACCGATGGGAACCGGGAAGACAAACCAAAAGCGCCCTGCTGCAAAAACACTGCAACAGGGCGCGTAGACAAGCAATTTGTCTGCCGTTTCTTGCATCCGGACTATACCGTCGGCCTCGGAGTCTCACCGAGTCAGCACCCCATAGGGGTGGTCGCGGGCTATACCGCCGGTGGGGAATCGCACCCCGCCCTGAAACGAACTTTCTGGCACACAGTATAGCGCGGCAGCCTGCTGTTGTCAACCCTTATCCGCAAAAGTTTGTTTTCTTTTTCACAAGTGTGATGTTTGCTTCTGGACGACTGCCCCTGCACCGCGGCAAAGAAAATTTGAACCCTCTGCCGGAGTATGCTATACTGAGACCAATGTGTTCGACACAATTCACCCGAAAGGAACCATTTCTGTATGATCTTCACCATCCAAAACCTGGGCTTTGCCATTGGCGGCTTTTTGCTGGAGGGCTGGCTGGCCTTTGCGGCCCGGTGCGTCTGCGCTCTGGTGCTGCTGGCACTGGGCGCTGTGGCCCGTGCCCTGCTCCGCAAAAAGATCTTCCCGAAGCTGCTGGCCCACAGCTGGCACTTTGAGGCCACCGGCATCCTGCTCCGCAGCTTTGCGCTGCCTGCCGAGCGGATGGTCTGGCTCACGGGCATTTACTTTGCCCTGGCCAGCCTGCCCTGGGCCATTGCCCCCGTGCCCAAATTCCTGCTCGTCGTCTACCAGATGGCCATGACCCTCTGCATCTGCAAAGGCCTGTACCACGCCTCGGATGTCGCCACCCTGCTGCTGAAATCCTGCGGCGAGGAGATCCGCTCCAATAAGACGCTGCTCTCCCTGCTGGACACCACCTATAAGGTGCTGGTGGTCATTCTGGGCGTGGCGACCATCGCGCAGGAGAGCGGCTTCCCCATCGGCAGCATCGTTGCCGGTGCCGGCCTCATCGGCCTGACCATCTCCCTGGCTGCCCAGGAGACGGCCAGCAACATCTTCAGCGGCATCGTCATCCTCGTTGACAAGCCCTTTGCCGTGGGCGACTGGATCCTTGTGGGCGATGTGGAGGGCGAGGTCATCGACATCAACTTCCGCTCCATCAAGATCCGCTCCCTGGATAAGACCGTGAGCGTCATCACCAACAGCAAGGTGTGCAGCTCCACCATCGTCAACTGCGCCATGCGCTCCACCCGGCCTTATAAGTTCACGCTGGGCGTCACTTACAATACCTCCCGCGCCAAGCTTGAGCAGCTGATGGCCGACCTGACCGCCATGCTGGAAGCCAGCCCTTCTGTGGAAAAGGGCTCTGCCCTTGTCCGACTCACCAGCTTTGGCGATTCCAGCATCAATCTCCTCGTCTCCGCCTACCTGCTCACCAATCAGGCCGGAACGTTCCTCCAGATGCAGAACGACCTGAACCTGAATGTCATGGACGTGATGCAGAAAAACAATGTGGACTTCGCATTCCCCTCCACCACCGTCTATCTCTCCAAATAATTCTTTGCTCCTCCGTGCGGAGGAGCTTTTTTGTTTACAACGCCACATCCAGCGCCATCATCAAAGCAAACCCTAACACAATGCTGATGACCCCCGCCGATTCATCCGGTTCAACGGCCTGCGGGATCATCTCCTGCGCCGTTACGCAGACCATGCACCCGGCGGCCGCACTCATCAGCCAGGGCAGAGCCGCGCTCACCCAGCCTGCCACCGCAAGGGCCAGCAGCCCGCCCAGCGGTTCCACCAGCCCGGAGGCTGCCCCGGCCAGAAAGGCCCTGCCCCGGCTCTGACCAGATCTCAGCAGCGGCAGGCTCACCGCCGCACCCTCCGGGATGTTCTGTAACCCGATGCCAAGGGCAAGGGCCAGTGCCCCGCTTACGGCCTCCGGGCTGCCCTCCAGCGCCAGCGCGGCGGCAAGGCCCACTACCATCCCCTCCGGCAGGTTGTGCAGGGTGACAGCCAGCACCATGTGCCCGCAGTGCCCCGGCCCGGCCGCAAACCAGCGCCCGGCCAGCGCTTCCAGCCGCAGCAGCCCCACGGCCCCCACAGCAAGCCCCGCCGTGGGCGGGAACCACCCGGGCCAGACGCCCCGCTCCGCCCGCTCAATGGCGGGCAGCAGCAGGCTCCACACACTGGCCGCCAGCATGATGCCTGCCGCCATGCCGGAGGTCATCCGCTGGGTGCGGGGCTCCTGCGCGCGCCGAAACAAAAAGGCACCTGCCGCCCCTACCGTGGTGCACACGGCAGGCAGCAGCAGAATGCCCGCTGTAAAGATGATTTTTTCCACACCGCATTCCTCCTCTTCCCGCTGATGTATGCGGGAAAAGCGGCGGATGTGCAGCTTTTGGGTTATTTTGCCCAGGTGGGTTCCTGATCTTTGCCGGAGTAATCAAACAGGCCGTCGTTTTTCTCCTCCAGCGCCTTGATCATGTGGTAGGTGTACTCGTTGTAGGGGGTAGGGATGCCCAGCTCTTTGCCCATCCGCATCAGTGCCCCGGAGAACATGTCGATCTCCGTATGGCGGCCCGCGTCAATGTCCTGCAGGGTGGAGTACCGGGCGTCCGGCGGCACCGCACTGCCCCGGCCGGAGTTTTTGTCCACAATGGAAAGGTCGATGCCCTTGGCGGCGGCAATGGCCATCAGCTCTTTGCGGAGGCCGTCACTGATGGCTTTCATGTGGACGCTGTCGCGGTAGCAGCCCACACCGGCCCCCAGAATGGCCTGGGGCAGGTTGTTGCAGACGTTGAGCCGGAATTTGCTCCACATCTCCTCCCGGATGTGCTCGGTGGCGCGGAAACGAACGCCCGTGCCCTCAAACAGGGCTGCGACGGCCTGTACCCGCTCACTTTCAAAGGGTGCGGCCAGCTCGCCGTAAATGATGCCCAGTGTGGCGTCCGGGTCAAAGCGGAAGCCGTCCGCCTCCTTGTGGGAGACCACCTTGATGAGCGAGTAGAGCAGGTGATCCGCTCCTACCTCGGCCGCAAGGATCTCCTCGCTGTCCACGCCGTTCATCAGGCTCATGACGATGGTGTGTTCCCCCACCACCTGCCGGATGCTGTCCAGCGCCCCGGGCAGGGCACCGTATTTCAGGGCCACGATGAGCAGATCGGCCTCGTGGGCCTCCTCCGGGGTCCAGACCTCCGGGTGATACATCTTGCCGTTGATGCCGATGCCGTTTTGCAACCGCCGGGCACGCTCGCCCTCGGCCACCACGCCCAGACGGATGCCCGGTTTCTCAGACATCCCCCAGAGGACATAGGCCCCCACGGCTCCCGCGCCCAGAACGGCCACTTTTTCGAGTTTCATACTGCTTCCTCCCCACTGTTTTGACGATTTTGTTCTGACTGCCAGGATAACAGATTTCTCCGGTTCCGAAAACCGGGTACACATCCCTGTCCGATGGCAGGAGCAGACGCTCTTTTTGCTTGCGCTTATTTGCGGCGGGACTTTTTCCGCCGGGGGAACGCGGCATAGGTGTAGCCGAACACCGTACCGCACACGCCGCCCACGATGTGCATAAAGTTGGCGACGTTGTCCCGCACAAAGATGACATCATACACCTGCTGGCCCAGGTAGAGCACCGCCACCAGCAGCATCGTGACCGGAATGCCACCCGAGAAACCGGACAGGGACGCCAGCATGATGAGCATGAACACGATGCCCGACGCCCCCAGCAGGGCCGAGTGGGGGAAGAGCGCGCACTGCAGAATGCCCGAGATGAGGGCCGTGAGCAGGATGCCCCTCAGCAGCGGGATGCTGCCGTATTTTTCCTCCATGGGCGGGCCGATGACCAGCAGCAGGAGCATGTTGTTCAAAAAATGGTCCCAGCTGCCGTGGCCCAGCACATGGCCGAACAGCCGGACATAGAACAGCGGATCTTTCAAAGAAGAGCGGTAGACACAGAACAGATGGGTCGTTGTCCAGCCGCCGGTCCACTGCCCCAGGAACAGCACCCCCAGCGAGAGCAGAAAAAACGTGAGGATGACCGGGGAGTTGTATTGCAGCTGCAGCGTAAATTTTGGCTTTTTCGTAAGCGTTTCATCCTTTCGCAGCCCACAGCGCTGCCGCAGGCCCTTCAATTTGGTCTTAACAGATTTATTGTAGCACACTCCGGGTAGGTTTTCCACGGGTTTCTCTGCCGGGCGTTCCGCTCTGCTGTACAGCCACTCTCCATGTTCAGTAAAATTAAACATCCATTTTTGTCTTTTTCTGGGATGAAAATTGTATTTTCGGGAAGTATCTGTTATATTCGGCCTGAAATTTTTCACTTCTACCACATCGTTCGAGCACTTTGCACAACATATCTGTTCATTATTTGTTTACAACATGCATTGTAATTGAACAGATATGCAGTATAATTAAACACAGAATAAGCGTCGCTTAACGGTAGGTATGATGCACGGCTTCAAACAGCGCCCCGGCCCGGTGCTGCGCCGTGCAAACGTGAAAGGAGAAGTTTTTTCATGGCAATCAAAGAGTATGCATCAAAGCTGATCGAGCAGGACGCTACTTTAAAGGAGATCGCGGAGCAGAAAGAGACTCTGTGGGTCAACCCCAAGTTCCTGCCCTTTGAAATGATCGACGCTGTGTGCCAGCTGGTCGTCTCGGACGCAGACATTGCAGATGCAGAGGCGCGTCTGGAGCGGTTTGCCCCGTTCATCCGCAAGTGCTTCCCGGAGACCGAGTGCACCAATGGCATCATCGAGTCCCCGCTGAAGCCCATCCCCGAGATGCAGAAAGGCCTGATCGAAGCAACGGGCAGCCCCATCTCCGGCAATCTGTTCCTCAAGATGGACAGCCATCTGGCAGTGGCAGGCTCCGTCAAAGCCCGCGGCGGCATCTATGAGGTGCTGAAACACGCCGAGGATCTGGCCATTGCAGCTGGCAAGCTGAAAGAGACGGACAACTACGAGAAGCTGTGCAGCGACGAGATGCGCGCGTTCTTCAACCAGTACACCGTGCAGGTGGGCTCCACCGGCAACCTGGGCCTGTCCATCGGCATCAGCAGCGCCGCCATCGGCTTCAAGGTCAAGGTGCACATGTCCGCCGACGCCCGCCAGTGGAAGAAAGACCTGCTGCGCAGCAAGGGCGTTGAAGTCATTGAGTATGCCGACGACTACTCCAAGGCCGTGGCCGAGGGCCGCAAGCTCTCTGACGCCGACCCCATGAGCTACTTTGTGGACGACGAGAAATCCGTCAACCTGTTCCTGGGCTATGCCGTGGCCGCTTCCCGCCTGAAGAAGCAGCTGGACGAGCAGGGCGTCGTGGTGGATGAGCAGCATCCGCTGATCGTTTACATTCCCACCGGTGTGGGCGGTGCTCCCGGCGGCGTGGCTTATGGCCTGAAGCGGGTGTACAAGAACGCTGTCCATTGCTTCTTTGCAGAGCCCACCCTCTGCCCCTCTGTCCTGCTGGGCTTTGCCACCAACCTGTACGAGAACGTCAATGTGCACGACTTTGGCATCGACGGCCTGACCGAGGCCGACGGCCTGGCCTGCGCAAGCCCCTCCGGCTTTGTCACCCGCATTGATTCCAACCTCATCTCCGGTGATTTCACCATCGAGGATGCAAAGCTGTACGACTTTATGCGTCTGCTCCACAAGACCGAGGACGTCCTCATTGAGCCCTCCAGCTGCGCCGCGTTCATCGGCCCTGTCCATCTGGAGAGCACCGAGGCCGGCAAGGGCTACCTGGCAAAGCAGGGCCTGACCGCCGACGTGATGAAGAACGCCACCCAGATCTGCTGGGCAACCGGCGGCCGTCTGGTCCCCGATGAGGTCTGGAAAGAGTACCTCGTCAAGGTCGTCAAGTAAGAGGAGGTTTGTTTATGGGCTCTACTGTATCTGTGATCCTCGGCCTGGTATTGGCCGTTCTGGTGTTGGTCCTCTTCACCGTTAAACTGAAGATCCATCCGTTCTTCGCATTGATCGCCACCTCCGCCACCTTTGCCATCGTGGCCGGCATGAACATGCAGGACATGCTCAGCGCCTTTACCAGCGGCATGGGCGGCACCATCGCTGATATCGGCCTGGTCATCGCACTGGGCACCGTTACCGGTACCCTGCTGGAGAAATCCGGCGCTGCCGAGACCATGGCCAAGACCATCCTCAAGATCACGGGCAAAAAGCACGCTGCTCTTGGCCTGGCCATCACCGGCTACTTCGTCTCGATCCCCGTCTTCTGTGATTCCGCATTCGTTCTGCTGAGCCCCATCGCCCGCCGCCTGTCCAAGGACACCAAGATCTCCATGACCACCATGGCCATCTCTCTGGCAATGGGCCTGCACGCCACCCACATGTTCGTGCCTCCCACGCCGGGCCCTCTGGCTGTGGCCGGCATCCTGAACGCGGACTTGGGCATGGTCATCCTGTTTGGTGCATTGGTCTCCATCCCTGTCATGCTGGTAGGCTACTTTGCTTCCCTGACCGCAGGCAAAAAATACTACTACATCCCCGAGGATGACAGCGACGTGACCGAGGAAGAGGACGAGAACGCCAAGCTGCCCAGCGCGCTGGCTTCGTTTATGCCCATCCTGGTCCCCATCCTGCTCATGCTCCTCAAGACCGTGGGCGACATGGTCGCTTCCGAGAACATTCTGCTCTCCATCCTGAACGTCATCGGCACCCCTGCCGTCGCTCTGCTGATCGGCATGCTGCTCGCTGCTTACACCTACCACAACATCCACCCCGAAGACAAGCTGGCCTGGAGCTTTGACGGCCTGGTGGCCGACTCTCTGAGGACCGCTGGCCAGATCGTCCTGATCGTTGGCGCGGGCGGCGCGTTCGGCGGCGTGCTGAAAGCTTCCGCCATGCAGTCCGTCCTGACCAATGCATTCTCCGGCCTGACCATCGGCATCCTGGCTCCGTTCCTCATCGGCTTCATCTTCCGTACCTGCGTTGGTTCCGCTACCATCGCCATGGTCACGGCAGCTACCATGATCACCCCGCTCATCGACGTGCTGGGCTTCTCCAGCCCCATGGGCCGCGTCATCGCCATGCTGGCCTGCGCTGCCGGCGGCATGATGGTCTTCCATGGCAACGATGACTTCTTCTGGGTCACTACCACCACCTCCAAGATGGATACCTCCGTTGCTTACAAGACCATCCCCATCATCAGCGTGCTGCAGTCCCTCACCGCTCTGGTCGTCGTCTTCGTCCTGAGCCTGATCTTCCTGCACTAAGCACTCTGTAATGAGAGCTTTCTTCTAAACAAAACCGGCAGACAGGGCTGTACCTCTCCCTGTCTGCCGGTTTTTTCTGTTTGATTCTAATTTATCATGGGTTTGCCCTTGGTCTTGGCCGCCAAACATGCTATAATGATATTATTGAGGAGTGTGCCCACATTCTATTTTGATTCGGGCTGCCGCCTCGAATTTTAAGATAAGGAACATGTTATGGTCAATTTGAATATCGGACAAAAGATCCAGAGATATCGGAACCAGCGGGGCCTGAGCCTCCGCGGCCTGGCCGAGAAAACGGGCATTACCGCTTCCATGATCAGCCAGATCGAGAACAATTCCGTCAACCCGTCCATCAACACCCTGAAGACCCTGGCCGAGACGCTGGACTTCCCGCTCTACGTCCTGTTTCAGGAAGAAAACGACCCGGAACAGGAGCTCATCGTCCGCAAGGGGGAATACCGCTCCATCGGCAACCGAAACAGCGAGGTCGCCTACAACCTGCTTACAGCGGACACCCGGGGCAGCATCGAATTTGTGCTGATGGAGATCCCGCCCCAGACCTTTACGGCGGACAAAGAACACACCCACACGGGGGAAGAGACTTCTTATGTCGAATATGGCGATGTGGACATCTGGCTCAACGGTGAGAAATTCCGCCTCCATGCTGGCGATGCCATCCGCATCCCCGCCGGGACGCACCACCGCTGGTTCAATCCTGGCGACGAGATGGTCCGGGTCATCTTTGCGGTAACGCCGCCCAGCTTCTGATTTTTATGTTCGGGTCTGCTCCCAGTAGGCCCCCATGCTCTGGCCGGGCTGGTCCGTCACGTCGTCGTTGAGGTAAGCGGCCAAGCCCACCGCCTCCGGCCGCCAGGCATGGGCGGCCTCCACGGTGGGGTATTCCACCTCGGCATACCAGAACTCGGTAGGCTGGCCCTCATCCACATGGTTCACTTCCAGCACCATGCCGTCCGGCAGCTGATAGCTGCGGCGGAGCTTGGGGATGAGCGGTTTGCCGATGATCTTCTCTTCGAGCCGGGTGAAGAGCTCTTTGTCGATCTCCCGCTCGATCTCCTCCCGGGCCAGCCCGCTGCCGGACTTGAAGCAGAGGATATACTTCGTCTCGCCGCCGGTCAGGGCTTCCTCCCGGATGCGGACCGTGGGCCGGACGCTGATATAGCCCTGCCGCATGGCAAATTCTTCTTTTAAGGGCAGCGGCTGCTCCGGCCAGCCGTTTACCATCCATTTCCGTTCAATTTCCATTGTGGTTTCCCCCATTTCGTTTTTGCTTATTCTAGCACAATTTTTCAGGATTATGAAGAGGTTGATCGAATGAAAGAACGCGCTTATCCCGTCTACCAAGTCAACAAACACGCCGAGGGCCTGCTGGTGGGCGGCCACCCCTGGGTGTACGAAAACGATATTACCGCCGCGCCGGAGACGCTCCCGGAAAACGGTACCCTGGCCGATGTGGTCAGCCCCAAGGGCGCTTACCTCGGCACGGGCTTTGTCTCCCACCACAGCAAGATCCGGGTGCGGCTCATTTCCCGCAACGCCAACGATCCCTTTGACGCCAGCTTCTGGCGCCGCCGGGTGGAGTACGCCTGGGCCTACCGCAAGACCGTGCTGGAGCCCGCCGATCTTTCCGCCTGCCGGGTCATCTTTGGGGAGGCCGACCAGTTTCCGGGCCTGACGGTAGACCGCTTCAACAATATCCTCGTCACCCAGACCCTGAGCGCGGGGATGGAAAAGCTCAAGCCCGTTCTCTTCCCCATCTTGGCGGAAGTCCTGCGGGCCGACGGCCAGACCATTGACGGCATCTATGAGCGGAATGACGAAGCCCTCCGCGCCAAGGAGGGGCTGGAGCAGAACAAGGGCTGGTTCGAGCTGCCCGGTGAGACCCACCCCGACTCCACCCAGACCGAGATCCGCGAGAACGGCGTGTATTACCACGTCGATTTTGAAAACGGCCAGAAGACCGGCTTCTTCCTGGACCAGAAATATAACCGCCGGGCCGTGGCCCGCATTGCCGCCGGGCACACCGTGCTGGACTGCTTTACCCACACCGGCAGCTTTGCGCTGAACGCCGCCATGGGCGGGGCGGCCCGGGTCACTGCCGCCGACATCAGCGCGGAGGCCATTGCCATGGCCCAGCGGAACGCCCAGCGCAATGGCCTGACCAACATGGATTTCCTCTGTGAGGATACCTTTGAGCTGCTGCCCCGGCTGGAAAAAGAGGGCCACCCCTACGATTTTATCATCCTGGACCCGCCCGCGTTTACCAAAGCCCGCCGCACGGTGGAAAACGCCATGCGGGGCTATAAGGAGATCAATTACCGTGCCATGAAGCTGCTGCCCCGCGGCGGCTACCTGGCCACGGCCAGCTGCTCCCACTTTGCCACCGAGGAGCTGTTTATCAAGATGCTGCGCGCCGCCGCGAAAGACGCGCACCGTCAGCTGCGCCAGATCGAAGTCCGGCAGCAGGCACCCGACCACCCCATCCTCTGGGGCGTACCCGAGACCAACTACTTAAAATTCTTCCTGTTCCAGGTCATTTAAGTAATACTTATTAAACAGAATCGCGTCTCACTTCGCAAAATCAAAGCGTTTGCTCCAAAAAACCAATTTTGGGTTTGGGCAAAATCGTCAGTTTTGTCAATTGCGTTTTAGCCCCCGGTGGGCTATAATCATCGCATAGACAGCAACGGCGCTGTGAGTCACCTCCTGACTCGCAGCGCCGTTTCGTTTCAGCAGAACACTGCTCTCATTTTCTCGTTCCTGAGAAAGTTTTTGCGGTATTTGAATGGAAATTAAGATCAAGTAAGGAGTAGGATTTATGGCAGCAAATGTTATGGAAATCTACGGCAGCAAGGTCTTTAACGAACACGTTATGAAAGAACGCCTGCCCAGCGCCACCTATAAGAGTCTGGAAAAGACTCTGCACAAGGGCGCCCCGCTGGACATTGAGGTGGCCAACGTTGTGGCCAGCGTGATGAAGCGCTGGGCCATGGAGCTGGGCGCCACCCACTACACCCACTGGTTCCAGCCGCTGACCGGCATCACCAGTGAGAAGCACGATGGCTTTGTTTCCCCTGTGGGCGACGGCACCGCCATCATGGAGTTCTCCGGCAAGGAGCTGGTGCGCGGCGAGCCCGATGCATCTTCCTTCCCCTCCGGCGGTCTGCGCGCCACCTGCGAGGCCCGCGGCTACACTGCATGGGACCCCACCAGCTACGCATTCGTGAAGGATGATGTGCTGTGCATCCCCACCGCATTCGTCAGCTACACCGGCGAGGCTCTGGATAAGAAGACCCCGCTGCTGCGTTCCATGAACGCACTGTCCAATCAGGCGATCCGTATTCTGAAGCTGTTCGGCAAGGATGTGGATTACGTTTCCACCACCGTCGGCCCCGAGCAGGAGTACTTCCTTATTAAGAAGGAGGATTACGAGGCCCGTCAGGATCTGATCCTCACCGGCCGCACCCTGTTCGGTGCTCCCTCTGCCAAGGGCCAGGAGCTGGAGGAGCATTACTTCGGCGTTATCCGTCCCGAGGTGTCTGCGTTCATGAAGGAACTGGACGAGGAGCTGTGGAAGCTGGGCGTACCTGCCAAGACCAAGCACAACGAGGTAGCCCCCTGCCAGCATGAGCTGGCCCCCATCTACGATACCACCAATGTGGCCATCGACCACAACCTGCTGACCATGGAGATGATGAAGAAGATCGCTCCCAAGTACGGTCTGGTCTGCCTGCAGCACGAGAAGCCCTTTGAAGGCGTGAACGGCAGCGGCAAGCACAACAACTGGTCCCTGTCCACCACCGAGGAGAACCTGCTGGATCCCGGTGACACCCCCATGGAGAACCTGCAGTTCCTGGTGTTCCTGGCCGCAGTCATCAAGGCTGTGGACGAGTACGCCGACCTGCTGCGGACCTCTGTGGCCACTCCCGGCAACGATCACCGTCTGGGTGCAAACGAGGCACCTCCGGCCATCATCTCCATCTTTGTGGGCGAGGAGCTGGAGGCTGTCATCGACGCCATTGCCTCCGATTCTCCCTACGCCGGCCCCACCAAGATGAAGATGGACCTGGGTGTGGACGTGCTGCCCAAGTTCAGCAAGGACACCACCGACCGCAACCGCACCTCCCCCTTTGCCTTTACCGGCAACAAGTTCGAGTTCCGGATGCCCGGTTCTTCTCAGAACCTCAGCGACTGCGATACCATCCTGAACACCGCTGTGGCCAAGGAGCTGAAGGGCTACGCCGACGAGCTGGAAGGTGCTGAGGACTTTACCAGTGCCGCCATCGCTTTGGTCAAGCGCACCATCCGGGACCACCGCCGGGTCATCTTCAACGGCAACGGCTACACCGCCGAGTGGGAGGCCGAGGCTGCCAAGCGTGGCCTGCCCAACATGAAGAACACTCCTGCTGCCCTGCCGGCCCTCATCGACCCCAAGAACATCGCCCTGATGGAAGAGTTCGGGGTGCTGACCAAGGTGGAGATGCACAGCCGCTATGAGGTGGAGCTGGAGCACTACTCCAAGGTCATCAACATCGAGGCCCTGACCATGCTGGAGATGGCCCGCAAGCAGCTGCTGCCTGCCGTCAACGCCTACATGAGCGAGGTTGCCAACACCGCCGCCTCCAAGCTGGCGGTCAGCGAAAAGATCAGCGTCCGCAGTGAGACCAAGACCCTGACCAAGCTCTCTGCCGATGCCGATGCTATGAGCGACGCCGTCGATACCCTGCAGGATGCAGTGGATGCTTCCAAGGCATTGCCCACCGAGGCAGAAAAGGCCGTTGCTTTCCACGACAACGTGCTGCCTGCAATGGATGCTCTGCGTGCCGCTGCAGACGACGCCGAGACCATCTGCGGTGAGGATTATTGGCCTCTGCCCAGCTACAGCAAGATGCTCTACTACGTCTGATCTTTCATCAGCGTAACAGCAGAATAGCATCCGTAGGCTGCGGAATTTAAAATTGCCATTCTCCTTTTCCTATTTCTTACACCAGCCTAAAGACCTGCTCCCATTCTGAGGGCAGGCCTTTAGGCGTTTTATTTGAAAGGGAAACCATTATGAGCTATTCGACCCAACAGGACATCCTTGATTTTGTGGAGGACAACAACGTCAAATTTGTGCGCTTTGCCTTCTGCGATATCTTTGGTACTCAGAAGAACATTGCCGTGCTGGCAAACGATCTGCCCAAAGCTCTGGAAGACGGTGTCTGCTTCGACGGCAGCTCCATTGCCGGCTTCATGAAGGTGGAGGAAAGCGACCTTGTGCTGCGGCCGGATCTGTCCACCGTGACTATCCTTCCCTGGCGCCCTACCGAGGGCCGGGTGATGCAGTTCTTCTGTGATGTGGAAAAGCCGGACGGCCAGCCCTTTGGCGGCAACTGCCGCGGCTTTCTGCGCAGCGTGAACCGCAAATTCAAAAAGCTGGGCATCACCTGCAATGTGGGCGCAGAGTGTGAGTTTTACCTGTTCGAAAACGATGACCGGGGTCGTCCCACCCGTATCCCCATCGACTTTGGCGGCTACTTTGACGTGGCCCCGCTGGATGCAGGCGAGAATCTCCGCCGGGACATCTGTCTGACCATGGAGCAGATGGGCATGAGCCCTCAGCACAGCCATCACGAAAGCGGCAACGGCCAGAACGAGATCGACTGCCACCACGCAGGCCCCCTCAAGACCGCC
>OFSD01002050.1_pt1 | contig 13378 bp, 12 predicted proteins | sample 1543191 | NCBI WGS metagenome assembly OFSD01 (sample SAMN04209221, study PRJEB22552) | human gut metagenome | biome: gut; material: feces | host: Homo sapiens | place: USA: Oklahoma
GGCCTTTTTTAATCCCCCATGAACCGCATTCCCACCTCGCCGAACGATCCCGTCAACACGGACATCCTCATGGTGGCGGAAGACCGCGTCAAAGGTTTCCGCCGCCTGCCCTTCCACGCCATCGCCGAACAGTGCGGCCACCCCGTGCCCCTGGTCATTGAACGGCTCAAGGCCATGATGGAGGCCGGCGTGGTGCGGCGCGTGCGCCAGACGCTTCTTGCCACCAAGCTGGCCCAGGGGGCCCTGGTAGCCTGGCGCGTGCCGGAAGAAAGGCTGGAAGCCGCCTTTGACTGGATGAAGGCTCACGACCCCTTCACGGGCCATGTGGTGCTCCGCAACACGGACAGCGCCAATCCCGGAGCCGACTACCGGCTCTGGACCACGATCAAGGTGCCCGTGGGCTGCGGCACGCTGGAAGGACACTGCGACATCCTGAAGCGCCACGTAGGCGCGGACGACTACGTCCTGCTGCCCGCTCGCGGCGTCTTTGCGCTGGGCGTGGGCCACATGCGCCGCAGGAACCTCCAGCCCGGCGACAAGACGCCGGAACCCGCCCCCATGCAGGAGACGAAAACCGTCTCCCTCTCCGGACTGGAATGGAAAGTCCTGCTTTCCGTCAAGGAACAGCTCAAACCGGAGGAAATGGTGGAAGACCCCTGGTCCCTCCGCGCCGCGCAGATGGGACTGAGTACGGAGGAATACTGCCGCACGGCGGAAGAACTGGACAGAAAACAGGTCATCGGCCGCTTCGCCACCTTCCTGGAGCATGTGCGCGCCAAAACGGAGGACGGCCCCGTCACCAAATACAACGGACTGTTCCACTGGACGGTACCCGCCGGCATGGAAATCCGGGCCGGTTCCGAATGCGGACGCCACATCTGCATGACCCACTGCTACTGGAGAACAGGGGGGGACGTCTTCGGCGGCGCACAAATCATGGGCGTGGTGCATGGGCTGGAACGGGACTCCGTGATGGAGCACAAGGCCGCCATTGACCGCCATCTGGACGCCAAGGGCATTCCCGTGCTGCATACGGCCGTCTTCTGGGGGGAACGCTCAGAAATCAAGCCTTCCGAAATCTCTCCGGAAGTGTACGAAAAATGGCTGGAAGACGTCAAAGCCGCTCCTACCCTCCCCTGACATATCCCGTCCTTCCCTTCCTCCGGGCCGGCATGCCCCGTGGCAAACTTGTTTCACGAACGGCATTCCCTCCCGCACCTCCATTCTGGCATGGTGGCGATGCTCCCTCAACCCTGCGGAGCATGCGCCATGAAAACACACCATCTCTATTCCACAGCCATGATCCTGGCCGCCGCGGCCATGATCTCCGCCCAGCCCTTGTCCGCCCAAACCATCAGCGGCACCCAGACGAAGGCGATCAACATGACGGAAGGCAAACTGACCGTCACGGGAACGGGATTCCTGAACGTTGAAAAAACGCCGTCAACCTGAACAAGGAAATCCAGTCCCTCCTGGAAATTGAAATCCTGGAAGGAGGCCGCATATCCGGAAAAAGGGCCCTCGCGCTTGATCCGGACATGGAAAAGGGAGTCACGGGAGAATTGATCCGCCTGAACAATGCAGGCACGATGACAGGCACGGGAAACCAGGCCATCGACCTCAGCCACATGATCAACACTTCCGCCACCATCACCAATACGGGCGCCATTTCCGCGTCCCAGAAAGGCGCCGTCAAGCTGGGCAACAACGCCACCCTCATCAATTCCGGCCTTATTGAAACAACGGCAGCCGGGGAAAACGGCATCACCGCCAAAAATTACAACCCGGAGGACGACGGCATCTCCACATTCGCCCACGGGCTTCGCTCACCAACTCCGGAGACGGCAGAATCATCGGCATGAAACACGGCGTCACCGAGGAAGGAGAAGCTGCCGTCACCAACTCCGCCCTGATTGAAGGCAAGGGAGGCTCCGGCCTGAACTGGGACTGGGACCCAACCCTCCAGCAGAACGACAAATACATCGTCACCGTAATCAATGAAGAAAACGGCATGATCCGCGGCACGGGGAACACCACCGCCCTGGACGGGGACGGGGTGGACGTGGACTACGCCGTCAACCTGACCAACCGTGGCCAGATCATCGCCAAAGACTCCTTCGGCAGTGCGGACGGCCTGGCCATCGGGGGCGGCAGCGTGACCAATTCGGGAACCATCTCCGCTTCCAACTCCAACGCGCCCGGGCAGGCCTATGGCATTCTGGTGGATGATTCCGACGGAGGGAACGCCTTTGAATCCGTCGCCATCCTCAACTCCGGCACCATCCAGGGGGAAGGAAGCAACGGCGTAGGCATCAAAATCGTCAGCGACCAGGCCAACAACATTACGATGGCGGGCGGCCTGATTCATGGCGGCAGCGGAACAGCGGTCATCATGGGTTCCGGAAACGACACCTTCACCTACATGGCCGGAACCGTCAGCGGCGGCATCGACGGCGGCTCCGGAAACAATGCCATGATCTTCCAAAGTGCCGCCGGACAGAGTACGATCTTCAATGCCGACCTGAAAAACTTCAATTTCATACGGGTCGAATTGGGAGACATCGTTCTGAGCGGGCTTACCATCACGATGGAGCTTGCCTCCCTCAGCCAGGATTCCCCCCTGTTCACGCTTTCCGGCAGCACCTCCAGGGAAAGCGGCCCCTCTCTAAGCTTTCAGGATGTAACCCTCCAACTGCTGGGAACTGGAAACGTCAATACCGATTCCGATGACGGAGGGATGGTTTACTTCCAACTGGCGTCCGACGGCATCACCCTGGACGGGCTGGATATCCGTACGGAACAGGGGTACCAGCTGGACCTGAGCCGGGACGGATTCCTCGGCATCAACTTCAATACCCCGGAACCGACCGCCGCCGTTCTGGGCATCTTCGGCTTCTCCCTCGTCCTGCTGCGCCGGAGGCGCAAAGCAGCCTGAATGCCCGGACGCTTTTCAGAACTGCAATAAAAAAGACATTCTCAGCAAAAGCAGCTTCTTGCTTCCGGCCGGAAAATCCGTCAAGGAAGCCTTTCCGTTGCAAGCCCTCCCATCCGGACAAGGCAACAGGACTCCCAGGCGTCGCCCCAATTCATAAAACCGCTTATGGCCGGTGATGCGAATTTACGGCCCGGCTGGGGCCCTCGGATATTTACATTTGCACAGCTGGATATTACAATAGAAAAACGGGTCCGCGTTTGTCCGCCTGAAACCAACAAGGCGAACTACGCCAAATGGGAATCAGCGGAGTTTATCGTATCAAGTGAAAGAGAAACCGAACATGAACAGAATAAATATCATATGCCTCGGCGTTAAAGACATGGAAAAGGCCATCCGCTTTTACCGGGACGGCCTGGGCTTTCAGACAAAGGAAAAAAGCAACACCCCCGATGTCATCTTTTTCAGTACTTCCGGTACGAAGCTGGAATTATATCCTCTGGATCTTTTGGCAAAGGATATCAACAAGGACAATCCTCCGGAAACAGGTACGGGATTCGCCGGAATCACGCTTGCCTATAATGCCAAAAGCAAGGAAGAAGTGGTGGAAGTCGTCGAACTTGCCCGCAAGGCGGGGGCAACGATTGTAAAAGAGCCGCAGGATGTGTTCTGGGGCGGTTTTCATGCCTATTTTGCCGATTTGGACGGCTACTGCTGGGAAGTCGCGTGGGGACCGCGTGACGAATTTGATGACAACGATATGCTGGTTTTGTAACGGGCAAAACGGGCCTGGGACGAAGGCGCAATTCCCTGTTCACCGGACCGGCTGAATGCCGTCCCCGGTCACAGGGAACCGGCTCCTCTTTCAACAGGGGAAGGCAGCATGTCGCATATATCGTGAAATGCTGCCTTCAGCTTTTCAGGGCGTTTTTTCCGCATTTGGCTCCTTCCTACGGTCTTTGTCTGCAAGGAGCGTTTTTCTCATGCGGCTTTGGGAAAAGCGTGGCGTGGCCAATTCTATCGGCAGGCCGGACAAGGACTTGACGATTTTTTCTGTTGCGGCGCCTCAATCCCGAATGGCGGCGGCTTTACAAAGCCGTGCTGCCACGGGCGATATCTCTTGATTCCGGATGGGAAAAATGTCCGTTTCATGCGGACTCACGAGTCTGCCGCCGCGAAACGGCTTGCGCCTTCCGACACCCGTGGCCGCCATTCATACCAGAAAAAAACGGAACCGCCCTGCACCCCGTGCAGGACGGCTCCGTTTAAACCGGGAAAAGCGATGATATTTCCCCGCCTGGTTCCTACTGCTTCTTTTCCGCTTCTGCGGGAGCCTGTTCGGCAGTTCCGGCAGAGGGATTCTTGTAGGAAACGGCAAAGGCATCGTACTTGGCCGGCAGCCTCCTGTCCGGGAACATGAGTTCATGCAGACGGTACAGGGCCGCCGCTTCCTTCACGTTGAGGGGACGCGTCTTCATCTGCATCTCGGGAATCACGGTTTCCGGATTATGCTTTCTGGCCTCCACCGCGGCGGATACCGCGGAGTTTTCCAGGAACTGGGCAACATCCGGCATGCGCAGGTAGGCATCCAGGGAGCGGGTGATGCTGGCGGAACCGAGGTTCTCGTCGGAACCATGCAGGAGTACCAGCGCTTCCGCAAAATAATCCAGAGCCTTGTTGGGGTCCCTTGATGCGAGGGAGGCTGCTCCCAGGGCATACTTCATGCGCGCCTGCTGAAGGCGCGTGGCGTTCTTCTTCGTTGCGAGGAAGGAGGAGGCCTGGGTCTTCACCTCATTCCAGTTCCTGTCCGGAATCAGGGCCATGATTTTGGCCACTTCCAAATCATTCTGTGCGGAAGGGGACAGATTGGCAGTCCTGATGGGGAACCGGGACACCAGTCCCTTCACGCCGGCCCAGTCCATCATGCGCATGGCGCATTCCAGTTCATTGACGGCTGCCCGGGCGGACAGGCTGTCCTTGATGGGAAGCGTGGCGGCATACTTGCCGATCAGGGCATGGAACTTGTTGCGGGCGTCCTGGTACTTGCGGTTTTCCATGGCTACCTTAGCGTCGACGAAATCATCCGTTTCAAAGATGTACAGCGTCCTGAACGCGCTGGCAGCCTGTTGAAGAATGTCCTGGGATTCCCGTGTTTCCACAAACTGGACCATGGGACCGTTGGCCGACAGAATGAAAATATCCGTCGGGCGGCCATTCTTGATGGCGGGATTCGCTACGCGGGCCCTCAGGCGGGGAGGGTCCGCAGCGTTCTGCGCCATGGCCGGAACCAGAGTGGACAAACCGGCCAATACCATTATTACTGAAAGTGCTTTCATATCGTTTATATGCTAACCGTGTTTCGTTATTTCTGCCCCCTGGCGGAACGGATGGCCGCTTCATAGGCGGCGATGTCCGAACGTTCCTGGCTGACGGCAGGATCGGAACCGAATCTGGACACCTTGTCCTTGACCTGGTTGAGCAGGTCGCTGTCCTCCGCGGTCATCCTCTTGCGGTTGGCCGGAGTATCCAGCAACTGGACATACTGGCTGCCCGTCCTCCATGCGACGTACCTGTCGGAAGGCTGCTTGCCGGTGCCCTGGGACATCCTGTTTCTGTTCCACAGCGTATCCATCTGGGCCAGCATGGCGGGAGCGGACCATTTCACCAGGCCCTTGTAATCGGCGCCCGTAATGTTCATGAAGCAGACCAGGGCCTTGTCCGGCTCATTCTGCTTCAGATAGGCCTGCCCCTGCAGGAAGAGGACTTCCGGCAGATTCTTCTTGTAGGACTTGTCGGCGCGGTATTTCTCCGCGGCGGCAATCACGGCGGGCCAGTCCTGGCGGGCGGCGGTGAACTTGACCAGATTGTACTGGGCGTCTTCCATGGCCTTGCGGTCCGGATTGGAGCTGGATTCCTCCTTGCTGAGTTCATCCCTCATCATCTTGATGGCGGTATCCACCTTGGCGTTATCCTTGCTGCGACCCAGAGCCACGGCCTTGCCGAAGACCGCGTTCTTGCGGTACTTGGACATGCCGTTGATACGGGCCTGCTTGCGCACCGGATTTGGTTCCGACGGATCCAGGATTTCATCAAAGTAGGCAATGCTTTCCTCCGGCTGGGAGGTGTTGGCCAGGTGCATGCCCAGCTTGACAAGCGTATAGGGAGGCAGGTCGGAGGGTTTGAAGTCGCGCTTCAATTCCACGAAGAGCTGCTTGACCAGACCTTCCTGGGCCGCCTTGGCGGCGCGCTGTTCGTCCGTTTCCGCAGGAGCCTTTTCAAAGGCTTCCTGTGTCTGGGCGATGACGGCCATGCGGAGCATGGCGCTCAAGGTCTTGTCCGTGCTGTTGTCCACGCCGGGGAACCTGTAGAAGTGGTTGCGCAGGGCGTTGGCGTCCAATTCCCGTCCAAGGGCCTTGTAGCCGGCCATGTAATTCTTGGTGTAGGAATTCACGGCTTCCTCCAGCAGAACGGTCATCTTGGGATCATCCTTCTTGCCTTCCCGGACAATGACTTCCTGCATCTTGACGGCAGAGGGGTCAAACATTTCCTTGTCGTCCTTGAAGAAATCCATGGCTGCCGCGGCAAGCTGGAGGCTGTAGCGGCTGCCGGGCATGTCGGCAACCTTCCAGTATTCGTCGTACCACTTCTTGACTTCATCCCGGCGGGCCTTGCGGGCGGCCTCCACGGCTTCCTTCGGCTCCAGGGGAAGAGGCTTCCTGGTGGCGTTCACCAGCAGGTTGTACACGGCTTCCGCGGCGGGGCGCTTGTCGCCCAGCTTCTTGGCGGATTCCAGAGCGGCCAGAGAATAGGCTTCCGACTCCTGCTCATGCTCCTTGCTGCCGGCGTAAAGGCTGGCAAGCAGGTTGTTGGCATACGGGAACAGGCGGTGGTCCTTGAAATTGTCCACGATCTCCTTGGCATCCTTGATCGCAAGCTCCTCGTCGCCGGGATTCTTGCGGCCCAGGTAATTGAAGGCGCGGTCATAAAGCACGGCGGCCAGGTTGGCGTCATCCTTGTCCGGGAAGCGGGCAATGTAGTTGGTGAAAGCCTGGATGGCGTCATCCGTCCTGCCCAGGTTCGTGTACGTTTCACCCAGCAGGTACATGGCCGTTTTCAGGTAGGTGCTGTCCCGGTATTCCTTGACGAAGCGTTCCAGCACAGGAACGGCATCCTTGTAGCGAGCAGCGTCGGCGGCTCCCAGGTTGAACAGGGAAGCCCCCTTGCAATACAGCGCCAGTTCATAGAACTTGTGGGTGGGGTCGTCCTTGTGCAATTCCATGACCTTGTCCGCCTGCTGAACGCAAAGATCGAACTTCTTGTCCTTCAGCAAGCCTTCCAGGGACAGGGTATTCAACGTGGGTGCGTACTTGGAATTCGGGAACTCCTTGATGTGCTGGGCCACCAGCTCCCCGCCCTTGTCCGCTTCCCCAAGCTGCCAGGTGGTCATGGCCAGGTAGAACAGATTGTCTTCCCTGCCCGGGGCATCCGGGTAGAAGTCATTGATGAGCTGGTAGGCGGCGCGGGCAACGCGCTGCGAACCATGCACCATGGCCTGGTTGCCCATGAAATTGAACGTGAAGGCGTCCAGAACCTTGCCTTCCTCCTTCATCTTGTTGAACTGTTCAATCAAGGCGTTCACCTTGGACTTGTCCAGCGTATGGGAAAGATCGGTGACGCCGGGAACGGCGCCGTTGGCGCGGCCCAGGCGGTCCAGGGAATGGTTGGCGTCCGCCAGCACTCCGGCCTGGTCGGGCAAAAGCCCCATCAGCGTCAGGGCCAGGGAGGCATAGTCTTCAGACTCCTTCTGCTTGCCGCTCTGAAGAAGGGAACGGGATTTTTCCAGGGCTTCCGCAATATCGCTCACCAGCTTGGGGGCGTACAGCGCCACCCGGGTGGGGCTGATATTCATCACGGAAGGGTGGGCTTCCACAAATTTCACCGTTTCCTGGCATTTGCCGGTCTTGATGGCGGACTCCACCATCGCCAGGAAGGAATTGGTGATGACGGCGTCTGAAATGCGGCGTCCCTTGTAGCGGGAATTCACGCAGGCGGTGAGGTTTTCCAGCCCCTTGTCGAAAGAAGGCGGATCCATCCTGAAATAGCACTGGGCCAGCAGGCCCTGCACTTCCCCGGCATTCACGTTTCTGGCGACGGGATCGTTGCGGTATTCCTTCAGGAACTTTTCCAGAAGCTCGGCTCCCTTGCCGAATTCGCCCATGCGGCAGTAATTTTCCCCTTCGCGGAACAGGGCCATCTTCACGAGCTGGTTTCTGGCGCTCGGGAACTTGGTATAGCAGGCCTTGAAAGCCTCCACGGCTTCACTGTATTTCTTCAGTTGGGACAGACAGACGCCTTTCTGGTAATAAAACCAGCCGAAACCGTCATCCAGGCCCAGCATCTTGATACGGGGTTCATAAACGCGGATGCAGCGGTCAACGGCATCCAGAGCTTCCTGCCACTTGCCTTCCTTCATGGCAGCCAGGGCCGTACGCTGGTAATCGCGCGGACCATTCTGCGCATGAGAAGGCATCACCGTGCCAATGCTCAGCACGGAAACCAGGCCGGCCGCCAGTGCAGTAGTATAGTTTGAGTTGATCATGTGTTTAAAAAATCGTTGAAACAGAAGAGATAGCCGAACAGGTACGGCATCTCCGCAAAAGCATGAAATATGCCTGCCTGTAATGGATTGCGTCATTTTAACAAGATGCGGCAAAGTCTAAAGCAGAAAGTTCGCCTTTTTAGTCATCCGTGCAAGAAGCCGCACGCGCTCCGCGTTTATTTATTCCCGCACTCTGCCGGCCTTCTGCAGTGCTTCCGCATCCCCAAGGGCCTTACAGAAAATCTCCCGCCCGTTCCGGAGTTGAGGACCGGAACATGAGAAAGAAGGGGATGAACGGTCCTTTCCGGCATCCGGCCTTCCACTCCATAAAAAAGCTCCCGGAAAGCCACAAAGGCCCGGGAGCTGAAAATCCAGTCAGGGCTTCCGCCTTTAATCGTCCTTGAGGTCGGTCAGGGCCACCGTTGTGATCCCGGCTTCCGTCAAGGCGTTCATGACGTCAATGACGCGCTGGTGGGGGACTTCGCCTTCCACCCACAACTGAACGACGGGCTTGGTGCCCACGGCGCTGGCTTCCTGCTTCTTGGCTTCCAGCTGCTGCACGAGCGTCGACAGGTTGTGATTGTTCATGTCATTGTCGATCATCAGGCTGTTGTCCTTGCCCCAGTAAATGGTGCCGTCCTTGATGATGCGGATCAGAGCGGGTTCGATCTGGGCGGCCGTATCGCTCGGAGCGCTGCCGGGCATGGACATATCCAGCTTGCGTTCCTGAATCAGAGAGGTCGCCACGATGAAGTAAATCAGCAGAAGGAAGCACACGTCGATCAGGGACGAGATATCCAGCTTGGGATCTTCATCCTCAATCGGTTCCAATTTCTTGTGTCTGGCCATGATGCGTGATGATTAGTCTTCCCTGCTTGCGGGGGCGGAGTTCTTGGCGGGCAGCACGGCAAAGACCACTTTGGTCACTCCGCATTCCGCCGCCACGCGAATGACTTCGCGGGAGCCTTTGAACAGAGCCTTCTGGTCGCCGCGCAGATAAAGGCGCGTTTCAAAATCCTGCTTGTCCTTGAAGCGTTCCGCAAGGTTCTTGATGTATTCCTTCAGTTCTTCCGGAGAATTGAGAGGGGCGCTGACATCGGAAGCCCAGCGCACGTCATTGCTCATGCCGTCGGGCCGTTTGCCTTCGCCTTCCCCGTACACATTCACCACGATACAGCCGTTGGCGGACTTCACTTCACCGGAGCTGGTGGCCGTAGGCATCTGAATGTTCTTATCCTTTTTAACGGTAATGGCCGTAGCGTTCACCACGAAGAAGATCAACAGGAGGAACACCATGTCGATCATGGGGGACATATCCATTTCCCCGCTCTCTTCATCGGAAGCTATATTGGCTTTTTTCTTCCCCATAAGCTACATTTGGTTGAGATTCTCCGGCCCGTCTCCGCCTGGGGCGGAATTTCCGGGCCGGACCATAGGCTCGCCTGCGATCAGGCCAAGCCTTCGGGGATGCGGGCAAGCTGGGCTTCAGCGTTCACCACGTTGATAGAGGTGTTCACCATTTCCTGCAGCGTTCCCACGCATTCGGCAACATGGGCGTTGGCAATGCCCTTCTGGAAGAAGAAGAACGGCGTGGCGATAATGGCGTTGATCAGGCCCCAGAACGTCGTCAGCAGGGCCACGGAAATGTCACCGGCAAGCTGGGTGGGGTCCGCCTGGCCCGCAGTGGACAGCGTACCGAACGCACCCACCATCCCCTGCACCGTACCGAAGAGGCCGAGCATCGGAGAAATCTGCGCGCAAAGGGCAAGCATGTTGATCCACTTGAACACGGAACGGCTTTCATTGGCCGTAAAGTCGGCAATGGCGTCTTCGATGGCGTCCTTGCCAAGGTCTTCCGGACGGGTGGCGTCCACGTTCGGCAGGGCGTAGGCAACCAGGCGGCCCAAATAGGTGGGGCTACCGGCAGCCACTTCAATGGCGGAGCGGATGCGACATTCGGCCATCAGTTGAAGAAGGGTGACTTTCAGGTCTTCCGGGCAGAACTTGTCCTTTTTCAGGGCAACCATGTTGTAAATCACCAGGAAGACGATGAAGGCTTCCACCAGCATGATCGGAATCATGGTCCAACCACCGGCGATGATCCACTTGTCAAGCATGGTCTTTTCCTGCGGGCCGGCGGCTGCCGCATCCTGGGCAAAGGCCGACGTGGAAAATGCAGCCATCAGCACAGTAGCGAATGCAGCGAAACGGAAACCCAGTCTAAAAAGGTTCTTCATAATGTAAGTTATATGGTTGTTCGAAAAGATACTGGTGTATTAAAGCACGCAAATTCAGACTTGCAAGCATTCATTTTGGACTCTGTCAAAATTCAAACGTCTGTAAACCCCTCCGTCCGGTTCAGCCGGCTGCAGATGGGACAGCTCCCTCCGCACCCTCTGGCGGGGCAATATTCCCGGCCGTACAGCACGATGCGCAAATGGAGATCCCCCCATGTGTTTTCAGGGTAAAGAGCTTTCAGATCGCGCTCCACGGCCTCCACCGTTTTCCCGCTGCTCAGCCCCCACAGGCGCGACAGGCGGAAGATGTGGGTATCCACCGGAAACGCCGGAACGCCGAACGCCTGCGCCATGACAACGGAGGCCGTCTTATGACCCACGCCGGGCAGTGATTCCAGCGCCTGGAAGTCGCAGGGGACCTGCCCGCCGTACTGCTCCGCCAGAATCCTGCTCAGGTTCACGATGGCGGAAGCCTTCCTCTCCGAAAGGCCGCAGGGGCGCACGATTTCACGCACGGCCTCCACGTCCTGCCGGGCCATTTCCTCCGGCGTGGAAGCCAGGGCAAACAGGGCCGGAGTAACCAGGTTCACGCGCTTGTCCGTACACTGGGCGGACAAAAGAACGGCAACCAGCAGGGTATAGGGATCATGGTGGGTAAGGGGAATGGGCGGATTTTCATACAGCCTCATCAATTCCTCCTGTACGACGGAGGCCCGTTCTTTCTTGTCCATGCCGCCAGAATACCATTCCGCGAACGCGGCGGAAAACAAAAAAACGCTCCGCCATCCATCGGGACGGCGGAGCGGCATGAAGCGTTTTTGCGCGGAATTACTTGTCGGCCTTGGCGTACAGGCCCTTGGACACGCGGTGCTGAAGGGCGGCGTACATGGTGCGGCAGTGCTTGTAGCCCCGGCGGCCGCTGAGGACTTCCAAACTGTTGGCCGGGTCTCCCCAACGCACGATGGTCAGTTCCACGTAGCGGCGTCCCCAATCCTTCATCAGCTTTTTGCTGGGCTGGTAAATGTCAATGGTGCCCGTGCCCACCAGGGCGCTGCCGTAGTCGTCAACAACGTAGAGGTAGGGCTGGCCCTTGATGCGGAACGTGGTCCCCAGCGGATAGACGGACCAGTCCGCCGCCGCGCTGCGCACGGAAGACGTGTACTTCAGGGACGTGCCCACCGCATTGCGGGGGCCGTACGCCAAATGGTCGCGTTCGGAATGGGTGTAAGCCGTCGTGCGCACTACGCGAGTACGCTGGGACGGATGGTAAAACGGCATCTTGTGCTTGTCGCGCCCCAGTTTGGGCAGGCTGGAAGAGGGCATCGCCGAGCGGCTGGGCGCCAGAGGCTGAACAAATCCCGGCGATTTTTCACTTACGCGGGCCAGGACAAGAGTATCACTATCGGATTTCCCCGTGCCGGTGACGGCACCGTTTGTCGCACAGCTGCTGACAAACATCGCCATAACGGCGCAAGACAGGGTGGCAATTATTCGTAGATTCATGTGGTACGTGGTTAAAGCGCCACACACGCGGCAATCACGCCTGAAAAAAACCTTCTGGCCGCGTGCGGTGCCGACAAAAATCGGCAACGGCGGCTCTTGGTTACGAAATAATTTCAGCCTTGGCAAACTTTTTTTCTATACCACCTCTTGTAAACACAAAAAATTCCTTACCACAACACATTAAAAATCAACAATATAAAAAACATGCCGCATTTTTGTCATATCATGACAAATAATATACTTCACGAATTCTCTTTTTCTATCATAGTACGACACATTTTTTTACTTTACATTAAATCCTTTTACAGTGAATGCGTTATTTACACAAAAAGCATTCAACCCTTCAAAATTTTCCATAAAAAAGTTCAAGGGGGAAAGAAGCGGGAACTCCTGCATTGCTTAAAAACAGTGAACGAAATGCTGTATTCCCTTTCTGTAAATTCCCCTTCCGGCGAAGCGGCCGCATACCCAATGGGCTGTTGCATCCACAAGGAAATAGACTACAATTCCGGCCAAACATGTCCGCCGGCCTGCCCCAACACCTCACCCTTGACTATCTGCGCTCTTTGTTATCCAGGGGCGTGGAGCACGCGCCCGTGACGGAAGAGGCCCGGAAAGTCCTGAGGCAGTGGGTGATTGAGGCGCGCCGGGTGGCCCGGGGAGACACTCCCGCCTCCGCTCCGCCCGTTTCCGGAACGGAACATCCCCATCCTGCCGGCATTCCGGAGAACTCCCAACCCGCTTCCGTGGATGAAATCTCCTTCGGCAACGAACTCAGAGCCATCCTCAACGGCGTGCATCCCGGAGGGACGGAAGAGGAACCCGCCGTTCCGCGCCACGTGGCCTTTGACCTGGAGGGGGAAACGGAAGAAGAAAAACTTGCCTCCCTCCGCGAACTGGTGCTGCACTGGCCCCCGCTCAAAAACCTGAATTCCCTGCGGGACACCCCCGTCTTTTCCTCCGGCAATCCCCGGGCGGACATCATGATGGTGACGGACGCTCCCGGACTGTATGAAGAAAAGCTGGGCAGGCCCCTGGCGGGACCGTCCGGGGAAAAGCTGGACGCCATGCTCCAGGCCATGGGCCTTACCCGAGCGGACATTTACC
>OFSD01002076.1_pt1 | contig 13248 bp, 5 predicted proteins | sample 1543191 | NCBI WGS metagenome assembly OFSD01 (sample SAMN04209221, study PRJEB22552) | human gut metagenome | biome: gut; material: feces | host: Homo sapiens | place: USA: Oklahoma
GCGTTGTCGTAGTCCGCGACGACCTGGCGTTCCTGCTGCGTCAAATCCTCGCGGCGAATATCCCCGGGCGTGAAATACGCCTCCTCCTTGGGGTAGCGGTCGGAATAGCTGACGTGCTGTCCCATCAGGTGGAAGACGACCAGTTCGGGGGTGTCGTCACGGGAGGTGAGCCGGTCGTAGTCGTCGAGCAATTCCAGGTCGTAGGGATGGCGGTTCTCATTGTGGACCGTGAACAGGAGCGGTGTGCTGCGGGCATTGAAAAGCGCTTTCAGTCCGAGATCGTGGTAATCATAGTCGTTTCCGGCGGCCTGGTTGTCCAGGTGACAGGTGGTGTATCCGGCTTTTTTGAAGAGGGCCGGGAAAAGGGGGCTGTCTTTCCAGGACTGTCCGGAGCCGAGGCTTGCAGGCGAAAAGAGGTTTGACAGCACGGACGTGGTCAGATTCGCCGGGGAAACGACATCCCGGAAAACGAAGAGTTCGCCCCGCCGAAGCCGCTCTTCGAGCCGGGGGTTGGTCGGCAGCGGATAACCGTAAAGGCTCGAATGGTGCTTGCTGAACGACTCTCCGATAATGATGACGATGCAGGGCGAGCGGAAAGAGCAACTCTCTATTTCGACCGATTCGAGCGTGCGGAGCAGTTGCTCTGCGTTTTCGGCGGAGAACTCATGCCGAAACCAGAAGAGCGATGTGTGAAGCCGTTCGAAGGGGGTGAGGGTTGCGGTTTGGCACATCATCTCTCCCGGAAAATCGCCGGTCCGGGTGAGCGCATACTGAAAGTGCAGCCGGCTGACATAGAAGGCGCCGCTGCCGGCCAGCAGGAATAGGAGCGATATGCGTACCTTGCGGCTGTGCAGTTCGAACCGAATCTTCCGGCGTTCCGCCAGCAGATACCCTGCGGTCAGCAGGACGCATGCGGCGGCCGGAAGCAGGAATGCCGGAGTCGTACAGTAGGTTTTCAGAAATTCGAGGCTTTCGCGTCCGTCCGTTTCCCAGAGAAGCTGGATGACGGAGAACGAAAAGGGCGTTCCGAAACGGATCAGCAGAAAACTTTCAGCCAGCGAGAGGAGGCCGAGGTACGACAGGACAAACACGCGATAGATCGCTTCGGCGATCCGGACTGCGAGAATCTCCCCCCCCCTGTCGTGCTGTCGCAGGCATAGCGGCAGTACCAGCAGCCAGGCCCGGAAGAGGGACAGCAGGGTTCCGTAGAACAGGTTTCTTCCGGGCACGAACGACATTTCGTTCAGGAAGAAACGAATGATGTCCGGGATCAGCGGCAGGAGTGCCGTGAGGACCAGAAATGCCGGGTACTCGCCGAAAGGCCGCACGAGAAACGCGGCAATATGTTTTGCGAAACAGGAGGTTGCGGAGCGTTGCATGGAACAGTGACGTTTTTCTCCGCAAAGATAGGGGAAATTTCCCGTGTTGGTGCCCGATGAAAATCCGGCGTCTATTTCATCAGGCTCGACACCGGGTATTTAAGTCCCTTGTAGCCCGAAATGTAGGCGTTGATGCTGCCGATTTTGACCGGCGATTCGATGTAGAGGGGGATTTTGTTGTCGTCGTCCGAAATCCAGATCGTGAAGATCGTGCCGTCGGTGAACGAGTAGCCTTCGGTCGTCCCTAACTGGCACTCGAACTTGAGCGTGCGGAAACGCCCCATGTTGCGGATCTTCTTGTTTTCGCGCCCCAGGTAGCGGTAGTGCAGGTGGCGGATGGTGTCTTGCAGGACCATTTGAAGCGTCGCCGGCTCACCGACGCGGAAATTCTCCGCTTGGGCCGACCGCAGGTTGAAGAAGAGCGCGATGGGGTCCATGCTCTCGGCCGTCAGGGCCATCTGCTTCTCGCTGAAGGGGTTTTTGCGGCTCCGCCAGCGGGTGTGGATGGTCGAGTCGGGCCAGAGGTAGGTGTAGTAACTCTGGAAGGTGTAGTCGCCTTCGCGGATGTCGCTCTCGAAGCGCACGGGGCGCAGCGACGCGGTGTCGATCCACACGGTGTAGACATCCTCCAGGTTGAAGAACCAGCGGTAGGTGGGCAGCGTGCGCCCTGCGCCTTCGACCTTGTAGTAGGACTTGCCGTCGGCCGTATCTTCCGAGGTTTTGACCTCCACGGTCCCGACCTCCGTATTGGGGAACATCTTGGCCTTGTAGCTCACGCGGTAGAAGAGCTGTTCGCCCGGATGGTAGAGCTGCGCGGCGAGGGGCGAGAGGACGCCGAGCAGGAATATGGTGAATAGAAACCGTTTCATCGGACAGGGTTTTAATGGGTTAACGTTTTTTCGGGACGGAATATTACGAAATGCGTGAAAAATCAATCTCTTCGCGGCCCGAGTAGCGTCGCCGCAGAGCTTCGAGACCCCGGTTCTGCGGGTGCGCCAACGCCGGGTCCGCGGCGAGTATTTCTGCGGCCGCCTCGCGCGAGACGGTGAGTATCTGCACGTCGGCCGTGGGGCTGGCGATCTTCAGATCAAATGCCATGCCGCTCTGCAACGTGCCGTTGATGTCCCCCGCGCCCCGCAGCTTGAGGTCGAGTTCCGCCAGGCGGAACCCGTCGTTGGTCTCGCACATCGCTTCGAGCCGCGCCCGCGACTCGCGCGAGAGCTTCTCGCCCGACATCAGGATGCAGTAGGACTGCTCGCCGCCGCGGCCCACGCGCCCGCGCAGCTGGTGGAGCTGCGAAAGCCCGAAACGCTCGGCCGACTCGATGACCATGACCGTCGCGTTGGGCACGTCGACGCCCACCTCGATCACCGACGTGGCCACGAGAATGTGGGCTTCGCCCTGTTTGAACTGGCGCATCGACTCCTCTTTGTCGGCGGGCTTCATCTTGCCGTGGCAGATCGCCGTGACGTACTGCGGCAGCGGGAAGTCGCGCGAGATGGCTTCGTAGCCGTCGGTGAGGTCCTTGTAGTCCATCGCCTCCGACTCCTTGATGAGCGGATAGACGACGTAGACCTGCCGCCCTTTGGCGATCTCCTGCCGCATGAAGCCGAACAATTTGAGCCGCGCGGCGTCGGTGTAGTGGAATGTCTTGATGGGCCGCCGTCCCGGAGGCAACTCGTCGATCACCGACACGTCGAGATCGCCGTAGAGGGTCATCGCCAGCGTGCGGGGGATCGGCGTGGCGGTCATCACGAGGATATGGGGCGGCTGGAGGTTCTTGGTCCAGAGCCGCGCGCGCTGCTCGACGCCGAAGCGGTGCTGTTCGTCGATCACGACGAAGCCCAGGTTCGAGAACTGCACGCGGTCCTCGATCAGCGCATGCGTGCCGATGAGTATGTCCACTTCGCCCGAGGCGATGCCTTCGAGCGAAGCCCGGCGCTCCCTGGCCTTCGAGGCGCCGGTCAGGACGGCCACCTTCACGTCCATTCCGTCGAGCATCTTGCAGACGGTGGCGTAGTGCTGGCGGGCGAGGATTTCCGTCGGGGCCATCATGCAGGCCTGGAAGCCGTTGTCCACCGCGAGCAGCATCGACATCAGCGCCACGAGGGTCTTGCCGCTGCCCACGTCGCCCTGAAGCAGGCGGTTCATCTGGAATCCCGTCACGGTGTCCCGGCGGATCTCCCTGATGACCCGTTTCTGCGCCCCGGTGAGCGGGAAGGGGAGTTTTTCGGTGTAGAAGGTGTTGAACACGCCCCCGACCCGGGTGAAGAGGAAGCCGTTGCTTTTCGCGAGGCGTTCGGTGCGCCGTTGCTGGATGTTGAGCTGCACGCCCAGCAGTTCGTCGAACTTCAGCCGGTACTGCGCCTGCCGCAGGGCCTCCTGCGATTGCGGGAAGTGGATATTGTAGATGGCGTCGCGCAGGCCGATCAGTCCGTACCGGGTGCGCACGGCCTCGGGAAGCGGGTCCGCGATGCGGTCCTTCACGAGCGTCCAGGCGTTGCAGATGATCTGGTACATGCCCTTCGCGCCCAGCACATTGCCCAGCTTCTCGGTCGAGGGATAGATGCCCTGCATGCCGCTTTCGGCCTTGCGCGAGAGGGCCTGCTCCATGGTTTCCAGCTCGGGGTGCGCCATCGACAATTCGCCGCGGTAGAACGACGGCCGCCCGAAAATGAGGTATTCGCGTCCCACTTCGACCCGTTTTTCGATCCATTTGATGCCTTGGAACCAGACCAGTTCGGCCGACCCCGTGGGGTCGGAGACGTAGGCCGTGAAGCGTCGTTTGCGGCCCGTGCCGGCATAGGCTACGCCCGTTACGCGGGCGCGGAACTGGAGCAGGGTGGGCGCATCGTCGGTGATTTCGGCGATGCGGTAGACTTTCGTGCGGTCGATATAGCGGAACGGGTAGTGACGCAGCATGTCGCCCAGCGTACGGATGCCCAGCTCCTTGTCCAGAAGCCGGGCGCGGGCTTCGCCGACGCCGCCTACGAATTTTATGTCGTTGTCCAGATAGTCCACACGACAAATATACGAAAAAACAGGAAATCCGTATCGCGTACGGGGTGTTATTCCGTTTGCCGGGTGTTGCCGCGGGATATTCCGGGCTATTCCTGCGCGTCCTCCTCCAGCGTGACGTCGACACCGGTGCGTGCGAAACTGCCCCCGCACCATCCCTCGGCTTCCGAGACGCGGTCGGCTTCGGTGAATTCGACCGGAACGGACTGTGCCGCGAACTCCCCGCCGTTGGACGGGCCGTCGGTGTCGGTAAACAGAATGTCCGCCGTCGTTTCAATGGAGAATAATTGTCCGGGAAGTTCGTAGGAACCGTCGTCCCCGGTCAGGGCCTTATAGGGGCTGTTTTGTTGAAGTACCTCGATCCCGGGTATCGGGGTGCCGGTTTTGTCGGTTACCTTGCCGCCGACCCAGATATCTACGTGCGGCGTCCCGTACATGACGGGCGGTGGTTCTCCGTTTTTCTGTTTTTCGCAGGCCGTAGAGAACCCGAGCAGCGTCAGCAACAGGAAAGACAGGCGTTTTTTGATGCGTTTTTTCATGGCGGGAGCGGGATTGTGGTTGCTACCCGAAATATAGGGAATAAATCGGAATTCGCAAAATCGCGGATTATCTTTATCTTTGCATCACAATCGCAGAAGAGATGAATCTTTCGGAATACAGTCGCCGCCCGAGTTGCGAGGTGCGCATCGGGCGGGTCGTGGTCGGCGGCGGGCACCCGGTTGCCGTGCAGTCGATGACCAACACCGACACCAACGATACCGAAGCCAGCGTGGCGCAGATCGAACGGATCGACCGCGCCGGGGGAAAGATCGTGCGCCTTACGGCACAGGGGCGGCGCGAGGGCGAGAACCTTGCCCGCATCGTCCGCCGCCTGCGCGACGAGGGCTTCGATACGGCCGTCGTGGCCGACATCCACTTCCTGCCCGAGGTGGCCGCCATTGCCGCGCAATATGTCGACAAGGTGCGCATCAACCCGGGCAATTACCGCACGGATCGCGGGGAGCTGGAGGAGTTGATCGCCCGCTGCCGCGAGCGGGGCGTCGCCCTGCGCATCGGCGTCAACCACGGGTCGCTCGCCAAACGTGTCTTCGACCAGTGGGGCGATACGCCGCAGGGCATGGTCGTCTCGGCCATGGAGTTCCTGCGTGTCTGCAAGGCGCACGGGTTCGACCAGGTCGTCGTGTCGATGAAGTCGAGCAACACGCGCGTCATGGTCGCCGCGTACCGGCTGCTGGTCGCGGCGATGGATGCCGAGGATATGCACTATCCGATCCACTTGGGCGTCACCGAGGCAGGCAGCGGCATCGAGGGGCGTATCAAGAGCGCCGTAGGTATCGGGGCGCTGCTCTGCGACGGCATCGGCGACACGATCCGCGTATCGCTGACCGAGGCCCCGGAGCACGAAATTCCCGTGGCGGAACTGCTGGTAAGGCACTTCGCGGAGCGCCCCGGGACATTTCCCGTGCTGCATCCCGAGCGTTACTCCCCGACCGAGTACCGCCGCCGTACGAATATACAGGTGCCGGTCGTGCACAGCGAGCCGCTCGACGGCTTCCGCGTAATCGAGGCCGTGTCGGGCAATCCCACGGCCGAGCTGCGCGCCGCGATCCTGAACCTCGATACCCCCGAACCGGTCGTCGTGAAACGCCGTTACGAGGAGACTTCGCCCGAGGCGCTGGCCGTGAAGGCCGCCGCCGACCTGGGGGTGCTGCTGCTCGACGGGCTGGCCGACGGCATCTGGATCGACGCGCCCGGATTTGCCGAAGATCAGGTGCGCGAGATCGAGCTGATGATCCTGCAGGCGGCGCGCGTGCGGTTCTCGCACACCGAGTACATCGCCTGCCCGAGTTGCGGCCGCACGCTTTACGACATCGAAAAGACCCTCGCCGACATCAAGTCGCGCACGTCGCACCTCTCGAACCTCAAGATCGGCGTCATGGGGTGCATCGTCAACGGCCCCGGCGAGATGGCCGATGCCGACTACGGGTACGTGGGTGCCGCACCCGGCCGCATCACGCTCTACAAGGGGCGCACGGTCGTGGCACGCAACATCCCGCAGCAGGAGGCGCTCGACCGCCTCGTGGAACTGATCAAGGCCGACGGCGAGTGGGTGGAACCATGACGATCCTGCCGCTCGCATACCTGCCCTCGGTCGAGTACTTCGCGCACTTGTTGCGCGGCGGGTGCGTCGTCGACCTGGGCGAGCATTTCGTGAAGCGCTCGGAGCGCAACCGCGCCCGTATCCTCGCTACGGACGGGGTGATGGAGTTGACCGTCCATGTGCGCAACGCCAACCGTCCCCGCCAGCCCGTACGCGACGTGCGGATCGACTATTCGAAACGCTGGCAGCACCAGCACTGGGGGGCGTTGGTCGCCTCCTACAAAGGGTCGCCCTATTTCGATTTCTACGCTGAATATTTCGAACCTTTCTACCGCCGGGAATACGGATTCCTGGCCGATTACAATGCCGAACTGCTCGGGCGGCTCTGCTCCCTGCTGAACGTACCCATGCCCGAGTTCTCCCAGACGTATGTCGATGCCGCCGCAGGCGATACCGACCTGCGCCCCAAACGGCGCAAAGAGGGCTCGGCGTTCATTGCCGAGCCCTATGTGCAGGTCTTCTCCGACCGTATGCCTTTCCAGCCTAATTTGTCGGTTGCGGATTTGCTGTTCGCCGAGGGCCCTGAAGCCGTTTCGGTTTTAAGACGTTGCCGACTCTGAGCGTCACGCTGTCGCGCAGCGGCCCGGCGATGGCCTTGATTTCGACCGTGCCCTGTAGCGACACCGAATCCGTGCGGTACTGGCAGGCGGCGTATTCCGTCACGGCCAGCGTGTCGGCTCCTGCGAGCAGCGTGGGGGCCCCGGCCGACGAGTAGATTTGGAATGCCTGCCGTTCGCCGTCGCGCAGCGTCCGCCGCTTGTCTGTAATGTGCAGTGTCGGTTCCTCCTTGTTCCACAGAGCCTTATACAGGTAGAACGCATCCTTGCGCTCGCGGCGGTCGATGGTCACGAGTCCGGCACCGTTCACCCCGTAAGGCCGGCGTACCGAACCGTAATCGAACATGTTGTTGATCCATGTGCCCCAGAAGAGCGAGTCATTCTGGAGGTTCTTGGCGTACTGCTCGTGGAAGCGTGTCTGACGCTCTTCGGGCATCCAGTTCGCGCGGGGTGCCGCCTGTGCCGTATAGCTCTTGTGTCCGATGAAGCCGCTGCCCCCGTAACAGATTCCCGAGCGGAGGTGTGACCAGCCTTTCTGCAGCTGGTCGCGCCATACGGTCACGTCGTCCGTCGTACCTTTGCGCCAGCCTACGTCCTGCCGCCAGACGATCAGGTCGGTGATGAAGTTGATATTGCCGTCCTGGTCGCTGCAGGCCACCGTGGGACGCGAGGGGTCGAGGGCGTGTGCCGCCGCGTTGAGCTTGGCCAGGTAAGGGGTCACGTCGTTGCCGCGTGTCCAGAGCCGCGAAAAGATGCCCCACATCACCACCGAGGGATGGTTGTAGTTCTGGGCGATGATCTCCTGCAACTGTTGCAGGCCGTTCTGTTCGAACTGCGGGGTGGCGTAATAGGCCACGTCGCCCAGGAACGAGGAGCGGTGGAACGGCGCATCGACCCACGCCAGCATGCCCAGCTCGTCGCAACGGTCGTAGAGGTATTGCGCATGGGGCATCACGGCCGAGCGCAGGGCGTTGGCTCCGAGGGTGCGGATCTGGCTGAGGTCGGCGTCATAGTCGGGCGCTATGAGTGCGCCGCCCGAGATGGCGTTGTCGTGGTAGAGCGTTACGCCGTGTATCGGGATGCGGATGCCGTTGATCGCAAAGCCGCCTGCCGGGGTCGCCGCGATGCTGCGGAAACCCGTACGAACGGCTACGCTGTCGGTGACGGTCGCGTCGCCGATACTCACCGATACCCGGTAGAGGGCCGGGCTGGCGGGGCTCCACAACCGGGGGGCGTCGACCGAGAAGGGAATCGTGACGGGTTTCCCGTCGAGGCGCGCCTTCTGCCGTTTGGAAAATACGCGGCTGCCGTCGGGCGCCGTGATGTCGAGCGTCAGGACGCAGCTGTTCTCCCCGCCGGTGACGAGGTGTATCTCCGCTTCGCCTTCGACCCGGTCTTCGCCGACCGAGTTCTGGCGCACCAGTATGCCGTCCGAGCCGAGGTAGAGGGGCGATACGGCGGTCTTTTCCGTGAGGATCAGCTCGGCTTCGCGGTAGATGCCCCCGTAGAGGTTCATGTCCGTCGAGGAGGGAAGCACGTCGTCGCAGTAGTTGTTGCTGACCACGACCAGCAGCGCATTGTCGGAACCGAACCGTATCTTGTCGGTGATTTCGAGCGCAAAAGCCGTACCTCCGCCCTTGTGCCCGCCGACATAATAGCCGTTGACGAAGACGTCGGCCACGCTTTGCACGCCGTAGAATTTCACGAATAACCGTTTGGTCGCCCATTCGGCCGGGATATACATGTTGTTCTGGTAGTTTGCCGTTGTCTCGAGGAAATATCCGGTGCCGCCCGTGTCGGTATTCCAGGTGTGGGGCAGCGTAACATGCCGGGCATTGTCGCTGCTGTTCTCCGACTTGAAGAAGAAACGCCATCCCTCGTTCAGGGGGAATACCTCGCGGGCCTGTGCGAAGGCGCAGGCGGCGAGGAGCATGAGTGTCGCTATGTATCGTTTCATTGTCGCGGATGGTTTTGGTGTCTTGTTGCAAAGATAATACAACGCCGGCTCAAAATCAAATTTTCCGTTGCGGGCGCCGTTTCCGTGCGGGGGGCATCCGCGGTTGGCTGTCCGGCGTTGCGCGGGGCGAATGCCTGCCGGGGGCCTGTGTCCGTGTATTGCGCCACTGGGCGGTTGTATGCTTGCGCGGGCCGGCTGGGCCGGGTGCATGGCCGGGCACATGGCTGGAGCAGGCTTGGGCGAGAGCCGTGTGGCGTGTGTGGTGTGTCGCGGGCGATGCCGGAAAGAGGAGTTCCGGAAGAGTTCCGGGGAACTTCCGGGCATAAAAAAAGCGGCAGACCGCGCCTCTTCGGTCTGCCGCAGGCAGGAGTTTTACTTGAAAGTGGGAGTTGTTACCAAAAAACTATTGGGATGTGCGACCCCTGCTTTGGGGAACTGGTTTCCCGCATCCCCGGCACCGTCCCGAAGGACGGCGCCGGATATTGCGGAAAGGGAAGCTAAACTTATTCGGTTACGGGGGTCAGCTTGAACTCGAAGATCGAGCTTTCGTTGTATCCGTAGTTGCCCGTTACGGCAATCTTTGCCTTGACGGTGAAGGTCTTCACAAAGGTCTGGGCCGTGTTGTCGTTGACGATGAACTTGTAGCCGTCGGTGAACCGGTAATCCAGTACCGAAGCGCCGTCTTCGCAAACGACCGATGCGATCGACCACGTAGCGTTCAGGTTGTAGGTATTGCTGATCGAAGCCCAGTTCATGACACCGATCCACTGGTTTGTTACCACGCCGCCTTCCGTTGCCGAGAACAACTCGTTGTTTTCGAAGTCATACAGTTGGGCATAGTCGTAGAGGTTGATCTCCTTGCGTACGTTGGCCGGAACCTCGATCGAAACATTCTCAGCTACGGTCGGAACGGCGGTGATCGGCTTCTTGACCGCTACCTTGAAGTCGCGAACCTCGACCTTGCTGTCGTTTGCATCGTACAGCGTCGTGGTGATGGTGATGTCGTCTGCCGGGTAGGCGCTGTTCCAGTTCAGCGTCTTGCCGTCCGCGGCGATGGCCGGGCACTGGCCTGCCACCATGCTCTGCGGGATGTTCACGGCATACGTAACCGTTGCACCCACATCGGCGGGCTGTGCATAGAGGGCCAGCGTCAGGTCTACGTTATTGTACTTGAAGGTACTGTTCCGGTAGGTGAGACGTCCTGTCGAGAAATCGAGTACGCCTTCGAGCGTTACCACGCCGTTCAGCAGGCGTGCGCCTTCCTGGAGCTTGACCGTGGGCTTGGTTACCGTGAAGTTGCCGGCCACCTTGATCTTGGGCCCGTAGGGAACCTCGATCGTCTGGTTCGCATTCATCGAGAAGCCGATAGCACCCGTCGAGAAGTCCATGTTGCTCAGCGTTACACCGAAATGCGGGTTGGAACCGGCTATACCGTTGAAGAATTGAATAGTCCGGTCTGTCCTGCCTGCATTGGGGGTCAGCGTCGAGGTGAAAGTCTCAGCGGCTGCCTTGCTAACGAATTTCCATACATTGGAATAAGTACCATCGAAATGCTTGCGTAGGTCAGCAGAGCTGTAAACGCCTTTACCCCCAGCATTCCCTGAGATATGCTCATATGTGTAGACATTCTGTTCCGTCAGGATGGGCTTCAGCGTCTTCGAAATATCGAGCGTCTGCGCCGTCGGGCCGTTTACGGTGATCTCGGCCGTAACCTTGATCTGGTCGCCCGCCAGAATGTCGATCGTCTTGCTTACCTTGATCGTCCGGACGCCTTCGCTGTAGGAGTAACCCGAAACCTGGAACTGAATCCACTGCGAGTCGGGATCGTCGTGCGGGAGCGAGGAGCGTACTGCGGATACCTTGATACCTGCATCCAGGCCCGAGGCTTCCTCTACGACCCATTCGATCGGGTTCTCCAGATAGCCTGCGATGTCGTTGAACTGCTCTGCGGTGAGTGCGGGAGCGCTGCCGGTAGCCGCGAAGCGGCCTTCGCTGGTCGTGTATACGACGTTCGAGAAGTCGCCGTCAGCGTTCGTATTCCACTTAGTATACTGCCAATCGAACGAAGTCGGAGCCACGGCATAGTCGCCCAGCATTTCGCGGGTGTAAGTGATAACGGCAACGTACTGATCGAGGGTTACGATCTTGTTGTTTACAGTCATGGTCATATCGCCCCTGTCGGTAACCGTACCGCCGATATTGCGGGTATTGGGCGTTTTAACCGTAACAGTCTCCTTCGTCACGCGGTTGCCCGCTACGTTGTAGGATTGTGCCAAAGCCGGCGAGAAGGTGAAGTCGCTCGCGGTGATACCATTCGTGGAAACTGCAGCCGCACGCGATACGTTGGCGGCAACCTCGTCGCCGTCCTTCATGAATTTCGGCAGAATGTCCCAGTCGTACTTCTTGGCAGCGTCGGCTACCGGGATCAGCGTACCGTCGAAGTCTTCGAACACGACTACATATTCGCCCATCATCTTGAGGGGGGTCTTGTCGTTGTAGAACTTCGAATATTTTACCGTGTTGTACTCCAGGGCGCTCAGCGGCTGGTAGCCTTCGCCTTCGGGTTTGGCGACGATGAATTGGTCGGTGAGGTTTTCGCCGTCGGGTACGACTGCGTAGTATTTCGAAATGAACTCGATACCCTGCATACCTTCGCTGGCGCTGGTCTGCACGATTTTCAGGGCGATGGCGAGCACTTTTTCCTCTTCGAGCTGCTGCTTGTAGTAGTCCGTGTTGATCAGCATGCGGAACTGGCCTTTGGCCACGCTTACCAACTCTATCTTTTCGATGTTGGTGAACTGGGCGCGCGTATTGGACGGGCTTATCTCTTCCTCGCAGAAATCAAGCGATACCGTACCGTTGGCATAACCCGTGACGATGCCGCTGGCGAGTTTAGCAGGGGTAACCTGGAAGGTGATCCACTTTTTGGGGTTGGTGTTCACGTCGATAGGCTCGCCGTTGTCGGGCAAGATATAATCGTTGCCCAACTGGATCATGTTCTCCGCCATCTCGTCCCATAAGCACGAGGGAACGAGTTCCAGCGACTGGATACGGTCGGCGAGTTCGCCTACCTGGCCTTCGAGTGCTCCGATACGCGCTTCGTGGGCGTCGATCTGATCCTGGAGGTTCTGTTTGAGGGCGTCGAGTTTCGATTTCAGCTCCGTGCCGATGATGCCGTCTTCGGCCAGCGCCGAGGTGATGATGCCGTTTACGCCGGCGAGGAATTCATCACAGTTCGCGTTGTAGGTGGCTTTCACCTCTGCTAGTGTCGTTTTGGCGTCGATGGCGCTCTGCAGGCGCTGCTCGAGCAGGGCCAGCGTACCGCCGTCCTTGGTCATCTCCTCCATCCATGCGTTGAGCGTGTCGATCTCGGCTTCGGCGGCGTCTGCACGGCCTTCGATGCTGGTCTTGAACTCGCCGTAGGCCGTGAGGAACGCCTCGTAGGTGCTCTTCAGCAGGTAGTTGTCGAGCATAGCTACAACGTCTGCCTTGGCAGCGTCGATGTAACCCTTGATCGTCTGGCCCTCGGGGAACCCGGCGCAGAGAGCCTGCAATACCGAGATAGCCTGGGCGTTGGCCTGAAGCGACTGGTTGGTTGCCTGCGTGAAAGCATCGTATTCCGACTGATCCACCTTGCCGGCGATCTGGGTCTTCATCGTTTCGATCTGGCTCTTGATGGCGTCGATCGCTTCGTTGCAGGCCGTGATCTTAGTGTCCAGCGCGGCGATCTCGCCAGCGAACTTGGCATCCAGTGCGGCCAGTTTCTGGTCGATGACCGTCTTGGTGTAGTAGTTGGCTGCCAGATCGTCGGCGACCTTCTTGATTTCGGCTTTGAGGTCGGTGTTGTAACCTTCGACTTTCGAACCCAGGGCGTTCAGGTCGCCGGTGAGCTTGGCGATGTCTGCCTCGTGCGTGCTCTTCAGCGCAGCGATCGACGATTCGAGCGCACTCTTGGCTGCCGTCAGATCCGAAGCCTGTTTCTCCAGGGCGGTTTTTAATTCTGCGTCAGCTGCTTTATAGGCGGTTTCAAGCGAAGCGATCGACGAGTTGATGGCGGCAATCTGCTGCTCTAAAGTAGCGAGTTTTCCCGTTTCCAACTGGTCGAGGCGATCGTTCACTTTGTCGATGTCGTCGTCGTAGTCCTTACAACCGACACCGGCTAACATTGTTCCCGTG
>OFSD01002081.1_pt1 | contig 13223 bp, 10 predicted proteins | sample 1543191 | NCBI WGS metagenome assembly OFSD01 (sample SAMN04209221, study PRJEB22552) | human gut metagenome | biome: gut; material: feces | host: Homo sapiens | place: USA: Oklahoma
GCGCTTATATACATAATTATGTCAAAGCCGATGTAGCGCCAGATAGACGCGAACACCAGGCATATATTGACAAGATTCGGGTCGCTGAGCCACCTTACCGGCTCGCCTCCGAGCAGCATGAGAATGCTGTTGAGCGTACCCTCGGTGTTGGTGATGCCGTCGCCCTTCTGGAAAAAGCGGCGGAATATCAGGGAAACTGCAACGCCGTTCATCATGTAGGGGAAGAAGAGTATTCCCTTGAACGCATTGCCGAACTTGATCTTGGAGCAGAGCACCGAAGCGATGAGCAGAGCGAATGCCTGCTGAACAAACGAACCTATCAGATAGTAGATGGAGTTCGCGAAAGTCTGAAGATACGCACCGTCGGTGAATATCCTGACGTAATTGTCGAAGCCTACCCATTCCCAGCTAACGCCGAGCTGGTCGCGCTTCTGGAAGCTGTATATTCCCATGTTGATCGCCGGGATAACCGTGAACAGTATCAGCAGAACAACGGGGATCAGCAGAAACAGCAGTGTTGTAGTATATTTCTGCCCGGTGTAGCCTTTCAGCCACTGCATAAGGCTGCGCTTCTTTGCGGGCGCAGCAGAATTTGCCGTCATAGAAGTTCCTTTCACCGTTCCGCGGTGCGGAGCCGGGTAATCACAAAGGTTTCAGCCATCCGTAAGGGACGCTTGTAAGCGCCCCGTTCGGAAAGCCGAGGAGAAATCTATTAAAATCAGAGGGGTTATCTTGTTTGAAAATCAGCCGTTAGCCTCAAGGTAAGCTGCCAGGTCTGCGTTAGCGTCGCGGGTAGCGTTCCACTTAGCGTTGGTGTCAGAAACGATCTGCTTGAATGCGTCCTCGCCCTGGCCTGCGAATGCAGCCTCAGCCATCTTGATCTTGAAGTTGTCAGCGTCGCCCTGCCATGTGCCGACCTCAGAGTCGTTGTTGATAGCGTCCCAAACGCCGGTCAGACCCTCGGGAGCAGCAGCGGTGATGAACAGCTCGCAGTTAGCGAAGTCGGTGAGGTATTCAGGCATCTCAGAGCCCTTCAGTGCGCAGATGGAGCCTTCCTTCTTAGCGAAGCCGCTGTCCTCAACGAACCATGTAATGTACTTCTTGCCGAGTTCCTTGATCTCATCGGAGCGATTCTTGTTAACGCCCATGCAGTAGTCAGGAGCGGACTCAGCGTACTGCTTGCCGCTGGTGCTGAACGGTGCGGGCATATAGCCGATATCATCAGCATTGTCGCCAGCTTCCTGGAACTGAGATACTGCCCAGCTTCCCATTACCATTGTAGCGATTTTGCCGTTGTTGATGGCGGGCTTGCAGCCTTCCCAGTCGGTGGTCATCGGATCTTCCTCGTGGAGGGTGGGATCAGAGAAGATGTCGAACATCATCTTGTAAACCTCGTAGTAAGCGTCGCCCTCGACAAACAGGTCGCGCTTGGAGGTGAGAATGTCGTTCTCATATGTGCTGCTGCCGGAAGCGGAGTTTACAAGGGAAGCCCACTGTACGAGAGTCCAGCTTGCGTCAGCGTAGTTGGTGTAGTAGGGGATAGCGTCGGTATTGTCGCGAATGAGCTTCAGATCCTCAATGAACTCCTCGGGAGTGGTGGGGAGCTTGGTAACGCCAGCATCTGCCCAAACCTTCTTGTTGTAGCAGATACCGCCTGCAACAGTACCCAGGTGAGCGATACCGTAAACATTGCCGTCATAAGCCTTCTTGTCAGCCCAGTAGTACTTCTGATCGAGTTCCTCGAGGGTTCCGAGCGGTTCGAAGAAGTTGCCGAGGTCCATAACCTTAACTGTATCCGGGATCATGAGAACATCGCCGTAATCAGTGGTGTTCATCATTGTGGAAACATCGGAAGCATAATCAGTAAAGCCCTGATACTCAACCTTGCAGTTGTTAGCTTCCTCGAAAGCCTTTGTCATCTCTGCGAGGGAGCCGTCCTCGATACGGTCGGTACGGTGTGTGAGCACCTTCAGAGTCAGACCGTCAGTAGTTGTTGTGCTGCTGTCTGCTGCGGAAGAGCTGTCAGCCGCAGAGGAGCTGTCTGCTGCAGAGGAGCTGTCTGCTGCACCGGAAGTTCCTGCACTGGAATTGTCAGCGGTGCTGGAATTGTTGCTGGAGCAAGCGGCCAGGCTGAGAATAGTGCTTGCTGCAATGATACCTGCCATTGCCTTTGTGAGTTTCATGTTGTTACCTCCACTGTCGTATGTGTTTAAGTAATTTAGGTGATAAGCGTTGCTAACCTAATTTGATTGACTTGCGGTGCCTTATCACTTAATCGCAAGCTTATTTTATCACATGTTTAACCTAAAGTCAACACCATTGACGCAACTTCGTGAATAGAACATAGCATCGGTGAAAACTATTGTACATTTTGCATAGATTCAAATAAAAATCAGAAATTTGCGTTATTTACTCATTTAAGTAACTATATAAGTTTAAGAAAATAAATCTGACAATAAAGTGAAAACCGCATGAAAACAAAATGCCGCATGTAAAACCACATGCGGCTCAGCTTATCGAAAAACAGGAAATAAAACTGCCCCGTGTTGACCGGGGCAGATTTTTGTTATGAATTTAATATTCCGCAGGCACTTCGTCCGTCACGCCATGGTCAGGGTGCTCTCCGTCGCCGGGAGTTTTCTCACCCTTGAACAGCAGCTTCAGCAGAATGGGAACGGATATTGAAGATACCACGATAAGCAGTATGACCGCCAGGAAGTACCGCTGTTCCACCATGCCGACCGCAAGTCCCTTGTTCGCGACTATCAGCGCGACCTCTCCTCGGGTCATCATTCCAACGCCGATCCTCAGGGAATCCTTCCAGCTGTTGCCGAACGCCTTCGAGACAAGCCCGCAGCCGATGACCTTTCCGACAAGAGCAACCACAACGAAAGCCAGCGAGAACCACAGCAGATCAAGAGTGAATCCGTCGAACGTGATGTTAAGACCGATACTTGCAAAGAACACCGGCCCGAACAGCATGTAGGAGCTGATATCCATTTTGCCCGCGATATACTCAGCGTCGCGGAGGTTGCAGAGAATTATTCCCGCAACATATGCGCCGGTGATGTCTGCAATGCCGAAGAACGTCTCAGCGCAGTAAGCCATCAGGAAGCACAGCACCAGTCCGAATATCGGGATACGGCGCTGATGGTAGAACTTCTTGTCCAGGAACTTGAACAGGAAATACATCAGGAAGCCCACGCCAAAGCTGAACGCAATAAAAAGTCCGGTCTTGATGAACACATCGGCAATAGGCTGACCAGTGATGGCAAATCCGCTGTCGTCCTTGCCGCCCTCGATACCGATAACGACTGTAAGCACGATAATTCCTATAACGTCGTCGATTATCGCCGCGCTGACTATCGTGGTTCCGATGCGGCTTTTCAGATGTCCAAGCTCGCGGAGCGCCTGAACTGTTATAGACACCGACGTAGCAGTCATGATCGTACCTATGAACAGCGCCTGATTAAAGACGTTTCCGCCCATTGCAGCGTCCGGATTGATGCTGCAATAGATATTGTACATCAGGAATCCTCCGCCAAGGGGGACAAGAACGCCAGCCAGCGCTACGCACAGCGCAACTGGTCCGGTTTTAAGCAGGTCGCGGAGGTTCGTTTCAAGCCCGGCGGAGAACATCAGGATAACTACTCCTATCTCAGCAAGGGTCTTGATGAAGCTGTCTGCGGCGACAAGACCAAGCACGGCCTGACCGATGATAAGTCCGGCAAGTATCTGACCGACCACCTGGGGAGCCTTGCACTTCTTCGCAAGAAGTCCCATCAGCTTTGCGGATATCAGGATTATCGCCAGATTCTTAAAGCAATCTACCATAATATGATAAGCTTCCTTTCTTTGATATCTGATTTTACACCTTAATAATTATATCGTATACCCCGGTTTAATTCAAGGATAATTGTAAACAATAATTCCGGTGAGACGTGCTGAATTTTTGGCGTTTTGGGTCAATTCGGCGCGCAATGCAGGAAGAGAGGTCGCAAGTATGAGAGAAGTCAGAAAGCTGTACAGCCCCATTCACGGAGCGGTGTCGTCGCTGTGCGAGCTTAACACCGGCGGTGAGCGCCACCGAGGCGAGGGCTTCGCAGTCAGCGCGAGGAGTTTCCCGGCACGGCTGTATTATCGGCTGACTCCTGCTGCCGAAGTGCTCTCCCCCGCTGACGGAGCCGTCACTGCCGCAGAGAACGCCACATTCCGCCTGAGAACCGGAGACGGCCTGGAGCTTGAAGTGCTGCTCCCCTGCGGCGCGGAGTATTTCGTTCAGACCGGGGACATGGCACGCGCAGGAGAACCGGTCTGCCGCATTTCCAGCGAGGAACTCCGCCGGGAAAAAGCGGTGGTAAAGGTGCAGTTCACCGACAGCTCCCGCATAACGGAGCTGCATGTCCTCGCCGGGCAAAAACGCGCCGGAGCCCCCGCCGCTGAATACTCCCCGAGAAACCCATAGCAAAAAGGAGACCCCGGTGGATCTCCTTTGTTGTTTGTTTCTTGGTTACTTCTTGATCACAAGCTCCTCGCTTTCGACCGTATCCTTCGATTCAATGAAGCTGTCAAGCGAATTATCCACGCCCTTGACATACCAGGACAGATTGAGTATCTCGCTCGTCGCCATCATCGCGTCGTCGCGCTGCTTGATGGAACCGTTGATGTCCTCGAGCTGACCCGCAAATATATACGCTGCGCCGGTGGACACCTTCGGCACAAGCGTGTTCATGATGTCCTGCGTGCCGTCCTTTGCGGCGGGAAGCGCGTCAGATATGCAGATAACGCCGTTGCCCAGCGTGCCCATGTAGGACTCCGGCTGCCATGTATCGAGCTGCATCGCCTTGTACTGTGACAGATAGAAGCTGTCACGCGAGGAATAATAGTACATCAGCATTGTGTCGTGGTCTGCGGAATCAGCGGTGTAGTCAAGGTTGCCTATGACCTTTATGCCCTTCTTGCCGCAGTAATCCACGGTTTCGCCGGAAGCCGTGTAGCTTATGATGACCTCGCAGCCCTGCGCCGCAAGAGCGTCGACCGCCTTGTCTATCTCGCTGTCAGCATGCGCCGTGGCGGTCACGAGCTGCGCGGTGGAATACACTATCTGAGTGCCGAGCGCCGCAGCGTCCACAACCTGAACGGTGTAGAGCATTGACGGGTCTACGACCATGCCTATTTTCTCGCTGTCAGAGTTGAAAGCCGCCACCATTCCCGCTGCATATGCGCCCTGGTAAACAGCCTCGGTGTAAGCGTAGATATTCACTGACCGCATGCTTGAGCCGTAGTCAATAAAATTGATGTTCATGTACTGCTGGGAAACCGGGTTCATAGAATGCGCGAAAACCGGGCTTCCTGACACAATGTGAGTGCAGCCGTCCTCGACCAGCATTTTTACCGCCTTTGCAAAATCGGTAACGCTGACGTTCTCTATGTACTCAGACTCGATGTTTGAATACTGCTGCGCCATTATGCGCTGAGTATTGATGTCCGCGGTGAAGCTCTTTCCGTCCACGGTGCCGTTGTAAATAAATCCTATCTTTGCGGCAGGCTCTGCCTCTGTGGTATCAACCGTCGCTTCCCCGGTGCCTTCCGCTGTGCCCGACGTATCGCCAGAGCCGCTGCATGCCGTGAAGGCCAGCATTGCAGTACACAGCGCAAGAGCCGCCGCTATGCTTTTCAGTATCCTGTTTTTCATATCAAATACCTCCAGTATATTGTTTTGGTAAATATACATGCAGTTTTCGAATTACTGCGCAATATGCCTGTACTTCTTCATTATACCATAAATCATGAAAAAAATCATCACTTTTCAGAAATATTTCATTCGGTATCGCGATTTTTTGTATTTATTTTTTCGCAGAGATATGCTATAATGTTCTATGATATGTGATACAGGGAGCCGCGCGCTCCGGAAAGGACAAAATAATGCATTTCAGAAAAATAGCCGCCGGAGCGGCAGCCATAATGATGGCGCTGGTCTGCGGCTGCTCGGTGCGCTCCTCGTCTGACGCCGCATGGCCCACAGGGAAGGTATCTGACAAAAAGGCGCTCACCGTCAGCTACGACGCGTTCAGCAAGGAGTATAAATACTGGCTGCTGGTAAACCAGATACCCGACGACACAGCCGACGAAGTCAAGGACAAGTGCAGATCTCAGCGCGAGTCGATAATAAATTACCTCGTCAATGAGAAGATAGTGCTGGAGCAGGCGAAGAACTACGGCGTGGATCAGTTCACGGACGAAGAACTTGACAGCATTGAAAGCGACTACAACAGCTACATAGAAAGCTCCATCGAGAGCTTCAGAAGCTACGTAAACGCCGGGGAATCCGGCACCGGCGAGGTCAGCGGAGACGCCGCGATACTTGAGGAAGCCGAGAAGATCTTCGACGAAAAGCTGACCGAATGCGGAATGACCCGTGACGATATCCTGATGTGGTACCGCAACGCCAAGACCGCCGACAAGCTCAAGGCAAAGCTTGCGGAGGACGACCCGGTAGAGTACAGCGACGCCGAGGAGCAGTACAGCGAAATTGTGGCTGGTATAAAGCAGGTCTACGAGAACAGCCCAGCAGACTACGAGCAGGACTTATATTACAAGTACTACTGGCTGCCGGATAACGCCCGCATGATAAAGCATATCCTTATAAAGTTTGATTCCGATGACTCCGCCGAGATAACCGCCTGCCGCGAGAACAACGACGAAGCCGGTGCGGAAAAGGCGCGTGAAAAGGCGCTTGAGAACCTCCGTCCGCGTATCGAGGAAATAAAGAACATGCTCGACAACGGCGCGGATTTCGACGAGCTTGCAAAGGAATACTCCGAGGACACCGGGCTTTCCAGCAATCCGGACGGCTATCTGGTCGTTCCCAACGGCGAGACCTACTACAAGGAGTTCCAGCAGGCGGCTTACGAGCTTCAGAACGTCGGTGACTACACGCTGGTAGGAACAGACCTCGGCTGGCATGTAGTGATGTATGCAGCAGACGCAGTAATGACCGAGGAGAACGAAAAAGCGCTCATCGACGCAATTTACGAGAACATGCAGTCCAATGCAGCCACCAGCGCATACAACAACGCAATGCAGGGCTGGCGCACGGAATACGCATACGACTTTGACTACGCTAAGCTTGATATAAACGAATCAGACACCGCCGAGGCTGCCTCCACAACTGCTTCCGCAGCGGAAAGCTCCGTTCCCGAGCAGACCTCCTCGGCGGAATCCACCGCAGCCTGATCCTGAAAGGACGATAAAAAATGAAACTCACAAAGACCCTCGCCGCAGTTACAGCGGCGGCAGTAATATTATCCTCGACCGCATGCAGCATAAAGAGCACGTCCTCAACGGACAGCTCCGCCGTTACCGCTGAATCCTCCGGCACCGAGAGCAGCTCCGCAGCGGAGAGCACGGCTCAGTCAGCCGAAACCTCAGAGCCTGAGCCTGTTCCGTCCATCGCGGAATCCGGCACAGCGGCGGACGCCGTTGCGGCTTCCCCGTCCAACGGCGCAGAAGGCATGGATATCACCTTCGGGGACTTCCTGCGCGAGTACAAGTACTTCCTTGAGCGCAGCGGCTACGAAAACGACACCGACGGCTCCAACGCCGACACGATAAAGCAGGCGCGTCAGCAGATAATCGACGCGATAATCGAGGACAGGATAGTCCGCGCGAAATTCGCCGATTACGGCATGACCCTCTCCGACGAGGAAGAAGCGGATATCCACAGTCAGGTGGAATCCGGCATTGAAAGCATAAAGACGACCCTGAAATCCACTCTCGCATCCGCTGACGACACCCTCACAGACGAGGAGCTGACCGCGCAGGCAGAGGAAAAGTTCCAGAAGATACTCGACGACTGCGGCCTTACAATGGACAACCTCTACGCATGGCAGGAGATAACCGCCATGAAGCAGAAGCTCACCGACGAAATAGGCAAGGACGCGGTCTACTCCTACGAGCAGGCGGAAGAGCAGATGTCCACGCTGATAGATTCGCTCAAGTCGCAGTACGAAAGCGACCCCGCAGCATTCTACGGTCAGACCTACGCTAATATCTGGATCCCGGAAGGATCCCGCGCCGTCAAGGGCATACTTGTCGGGTTCAATTCAACCGTGTATTCCCTCATGCAGCAGCTCAGAAGCGCAAACCGCAACGACGACGCCGACGAGTACCGCCAGGACAAGCTCGCGGATATCCAGGACAGATATGACGAGATAATGGCAAAGATCAACGCCGGCGAGGACTTCGACAAGCTGATGGAGGAATACGGCGAGGACGGCGGCAACGGAACATTCCTTGTCACCCCCGGCACCGAGGTCTACGGCAAGGAATTCGAAGAATGCGTAATGAGCATTGAGAATCCCGGCGACGTAGCCACCGCGGTAACTGATTTCGGCTACTACATCGTGAAATATGTAGACGAGGTGTCCGTAAACGCTGATACGCTCAAGGCAAGCACGGAGGATCTCCAGGCGTACCTCCTTGAAAACGAGAAGTCGAAGCTCTATAACGCAGAATACGAAAAGTGGAAAACTGAATACAGCTACCAGATAAACTCTGAAATACTCGGTCTTGACTGACCAGCAACGACACGGAGATACATATGAACACACCAATCGCAGATTTTCTTGAAGACTATGAGAAAAAAGGCATGCTGCGCCTGCATATGCCGGGTCACAACGGCGAGGCTCCGCACGATATCACCGAGATAGCCGGCGCGGACAGCCTCTACGAAACCGACAGCTCCCGGGGGATAATCGCGCACAGCGAGGCAATCGCCGCGAAGCTTTTTGGCGCGGAACGCACCTGCTACTCCGCCGGAGGAAGCACCCTCGCTATCCAGGCGGCTCTTGCCATTCTCAGGGCGCAGGGCTGCAAGACCATCGCCGCCGGGCGCTGCTCCCACCGGAGCCTTGTTTCATCGGCGGCTCTGCTCGGTCTGGAGGTCAAGTGGCTTTACCCGAAGGAATACCCCTCCGCAGACGTAGACTGCTCAAAGGAGGCGCTCTCCGGGTCGGACGCGCTGTTCCTTACCAACATCGACTACTACGGCGGCACCTGCCGCGCGTCCGACCCGGGAATTCCCGTGGTTGTTGACAACGCGCACGGCTCCTACCTGAAATTCGTCAGCAAGGCGGGTTTCGGCAGGGAGTACCTCCACCCGATGGAATTCGGGTTCCCGGTGATTTCCGCAGAGTCTGCGCACAAGACCCTCCCGGCGCTGACCGGTGCGGCTTACCTGCACTTCTCAAAGGGCGCGGACTATTCCCGCGCCAAGGAAATGACCGCGCTTTTCGGCAGCACAAGTCCCTCATATCTCGTCATGGAGAGCCTCGACAAGGTAAACGGCAGGCTGCTCAGCGACCCCGACAGCGTTAACCGCGCCTGCGCATCCGTTGCAGGACTTAAACAGCGGCTCACCGCCCTCGGCTTTACGCTGAAAAGGTCCGACCCGCTGAGGATCACGATAAACGCCCGCGCCTGGGGCTGGAGCGGCACGGAATTTGCGGCATTCCTGCGGGCGCACGGCGCTGAATGCGAGATGGCGGACGAAAACTACGTCGTTCTGCTGTTCTCCGCGATAACCTCCCCGGACGACTGCCTGCGCGCGGAAGTCTCGCTGGAGCTTATCCCCCGCCGAACAGCAAAGCCCCTCGCGGAATATCCGGTTATCCGTCCGAAGCAGGAAACCAGCATTCGCGAAGCGGTGTTCGCAAAACAGCACAGCGTTTCCGTCGACGAAGCAAACGGGAAGGTCTGCGGCGGAATACAGGTCTCATGCCCGCCCGGAATTCCGATAGTAATACCCGGCGAGCGTATCGACAGCGAAGCCGTCGAGGCTCTGAAGCTCTACGGCGTGAAATCCGTAGAGATCCTCGACTGATTCACGCTGGCTTTTCCGGCGGGAAAATACTCCGCACCTCGTCGTACGGCACGTTCCGCAGACGGTACTGCTTCCTGCCGGCGCTGCACAGCGTGATGTCGCACATTCCAGAGAACCGCTGAAAGATGTTCCTGCCGGTGATCGTGAACGCCAGCTTTTGCGCGGGCATCACCGCAGTGTACAGCCGCGCGCCGCGGCGGAACGAAATCCCGGCGGTTTCCACGGGACAACTGCTTAACCAGCTCAGCCGCATATATACCGCATAAGCGGCGGTGAACCACAGGCTCACAACTATTCCGCACCACAGCACCGACTGAACAAGGCCGGCGGCGACCGGCTCAGCAATGAACGTCAGCAAAAGCGCCGCAGTAAACGCCCCGAGCCACCCGAGCGGAGCCGCGCAATGCCCGAACATCGCGGAAAACGGCGGTTTCACATGACCGCTTGGCGGCGGGATACGGCACATTTTTGTAAGGATACGTTCTGCGGTGCGGCGGCTCACCGGCGGGAACAGAAGCACGTCGTGCGCGTAAAGCGGCGCGGCTCTCAGCAGCAGAGTTGTCAGGGTATCGCAGCGGAGCACTCCGGTGAGGTTATTCCGGACAAGGCGGCACTCATATAATGTGAGTATGCCGCGCTGTACCGTGATAAATCCGCTTTCGCAGGAGAGCCGGAACCGCAGCATTCCGAGAGCCTTCCCAAGGAACACAAACAGCCATGCGACGCCAACGAACACCGCCGCGAATGCCGTCACCCGGGGGACTCCGATATGAAGCGCGGCAAGCAGCTTCGTGACTCCCTCCGCAGCCCCGGCAAGCGCGGTCATTATCCTGCCGAAGCTTTCATCGCCGAATACGCTGCCGATACGGTTCAGGAACAGCCCGAACGTAATAACTCCGCTGAGCGCCCGTGTATCAACGAAGGCTCCGACCACCGACTGGAACGGCTTCGCCCGAATATATGCGCCATCGTTTTCCGGCAGAAACGGGATATGCTCCACGGCTTTCATGTAGAAGCTCACGCCGCCGGAGAGCGTGCTTATTTCCACGCGCTTCCCCCGGAGCAGCCGCAAGACGGGCGTGCGGCGTACCTCCACCTTCGTGACTGCCGAAAACGGTATGCAGAACTGTCGGCGCAAAAGCAGTCCCTTTGACACGCGCACGGTATCCCGGGCGAGGTCAACGCGCAGGAATATCCGGCGCAGCAAGAAATACATTATAAATTCCATATCATATAAAAAGGAGCGGTTTTTCTATGAAAACAGCATGTGTTATCCTCGCGGGCGGCGCGGGAAAAAGAATGAAGTCCGAGCGCCCGAAGGTACTCGCGGAAGTACTCTGCAAGCCTATGCTCGGCTGGGTGCTTGACGCGGCGAAGGATTTCGGATTCAATGAGACAGCCGTTGTCACCGGATTCGGAGCTGAGCTTACCGGCGGGTACGTTTCCTCCCGCAGCGAGGCGGTCACGCTCTGCCACCAGGCTCAGCAGAAAGGCACCGGGGACGCCGTGAAGTCCGCCGAAGATGTGATCTCCCGCTGCGACGCGGTATGCGTTCTCAACGGCGACGCTCCGTTCATCGACGCGGATACCCTCAGGGCTTCACTGGAGCTTCACACAAGCTCAAACAGCGAGGTGACGGTCATCACCGCCGACATTGACGACCCGCAGGGCTACGGCAGAATTATCCGCAGCAGCGGTGAATTCACCGCAATACGCGAACAAAAGGATTGTTCCCCCGCCGAGGCTGAAATATGCGAGGTAAACAGCGGCGCATACTGGTTCAGCGCAAAGGCGCTGCTTCAAACGCTCCCGAAGCTGTCGACAAACAACGCCGCCGGGGAATACTACCTTACCGACTGCGTTGAGATGATGTCCCGCCGCCAGGCGTACAAGTCAGCAAACCCTGATATCGTGCTCGGCGCGAATACCCGCGGCGCGCTGCTGGAACTGAACCAGCTCGCAAGGCTCCGCAAGCTCTCCCGGCTCATGGACGAGGGCGTAAGCTTCATCACGCTGGACGGTATCATAATCGGAACCGATGTAAGAATAGGCTGCGACACCACGATACTCCCGAACACGGTTATACTCGGAAATACGACCATAGGAAAAGGCTGCACCATCGGAGCTAACTCCCACATTGAAAACTGCACCATCGGCGACAACGTACAGCTCAACAATGTTCAGGCATACGATTCCGTTGTAGAAAACAATGTGAAGATAGGTCCGTTTGCACAGCTCAGACCCGGCACGACTATCCGCGAAGGCGTGAAGATAGGCGATTTCGTGGAGATAAAGAACAGCGATATCGGCGTGAACACCGCAGTTGCTCACCTGACCTACGTAGGCGACAGCGACGTCGGCAGAGGGGTCAATTTCGGCTGCGGCTGCGTTACCGCGAACTACGACGGAATAAACAAGTTCCGCACGAAGATAGGCGATCACGCGTTCATCGGCTGCAACACCAACCTTATCGCCCCGGTGGAGGTCGGCGAAAACGCCTCCACTGCGGCTGGCTCGACAGTAACGAAGAATGTTCCCGATAACTCCCTTGCGGTCGAGAGAGGTCAGATGAGGGTCATCGAAAACTGGGGGAAAAACGCCCTGCGCAAGAAAAAGTGAGGTACTTATGAAAGCTCTTGTCGTTGTAGACTATCAGGTGGATTTCGTGGACGGCGCTCTTGGTTTCCCGGGTGCAGAGAAGCTGGAACAGATAATTCTCGACAAAATAGCGAACTGCCGCAGCACGGGAGGTCAGGTGATATTCACCCTAGACACCCACGGCGAGGAATACCTCAGCACCGCCGAGGGCAGGAAGCTCCCCGTGCCGCACTGCATCAAGGGAACACCCGGACACGCGCTGTACGGCAGAGTCGCAGAGGCGGTCAAGCCTGACGATATCGTGATCGAAAAGCCCGCATTCGGTTCACTGGAGCTTGCCGACCTCCTTCGGAGGCTGGCTCCGGAAGAAGCGGAGCTGTGCGGTCTGGTAACGGATATCTGCGTTATCTCGAACGCCGTGATAGCAAAGGCGGCGCTCCCGGAAAGCCGCGTAACCGTCGACCATTCGGCGTGCTCCTGCGCAGACCCCGAAGCCCACGAAAGGGCGCTCGCAGTAATGCGGGGAGTTCAGATAGACGTTATATAACCCCAAAGGGAACGCTCACAGCGTTCCCTTTAGACCGTCGAAAAAGTCACTAAAGTGACTTTTCCGCCGAAACATCCCAGCCGCGCGCACGTCTTGGCGGCTTTGCCGCCAACCCGCACACTTGCTGGGATAGAAGTGTTTTTTGCCTCGGCAGAGCTGAGGCAAAAAACGGATTTCAAATGCCCGCTTCGCGGG
>OFSD01002082.1_pt1 | contig 13223 bp, 10 predicted proteins | sample 1543191 | NCBI WGS metagenome assembly OFSD01 (sample SAMN04209221, study PRJEB22552) | human gut metagenome | biome: gut; material: feces | host: Homo sapiens | place: USA: Oklahoma
CAATTCAAGTGCGCACCGGGGACGCTTTAAGAATGGCAGCGTGATTGAGTTTGGCTACTGCGACAAGGAAAACGATGTGTACCGCTACCAGGGCGCGGAATACGATGTGGTGCGGTTCGACGAGCTGACCCACTTTACCTACAGCCAGTACATCTACCTGATGAGCCGCGTGCGCGGCGTGATGCCGTTCCCGCGCGGGATCAAGAGCAGCACCAACCCGGGCGGCGTGGGGCATGCCTGGGTGAAGGAGCGGTTCATTGACCCCGCGCCTGCCGGGCAGATATTTACAGAGGCGGGGCGCACGCGGCTATTTATCCCGAGTCTGGTGCAGGACAACCCGTTTTTGATGCAGGGCGACCCGGATTACATCAAGCGGCTGGAAATGCTGCCGGAAGAGCAGCGGAAGGCGCTGCTGCTGGGGGATTGGAATATCTTCAGCGGGCAGGTGTTTGAAGAGTGGCGCAACGACCCGACCCACTACAAGGACGGGGCCTGGACCCACGTGATAGAGCCGTTTGAGATACCGGCCTGGTGGAAAATTTGGCGGGGGTTCGATTTTGGGTACTCGAAGCCGTTTTCCGTGGGGTGGTATGCTGCAGATGGAGACGGCAAGGTGTACCGCATCAAGGAGTGGTACGGATGCACGAAAGACCCGAACACCGGGCTGAAGCTGACGCCGCAGCAGATTGCCGAGGGAATACGCGAACGCGAACAAAATGACCCGATGCTGCGGGGCAAGCACATCAACGGCATTGCGGACCCGGCCATTTTTGAGGAGAGCCGGGGCGAGAGCATTGCCCAGATGATGCTGAAAGCGCCGAACCTGGTCTACTGGCAGCCCGGCGACCACAAACGGCTGCCGGGGCTGATGCAGTGCCACTACCGGCTGGCGTTTGACCACAATGGGCAGTGTATGTTCCAGGTGTTCAACACCTGCAAGGGGTTTATCCGCACGGTGCCGATGCTGGTGTACAGCGAGACGCGGCCTGAGGACATTGACACCGACATGGAGGACCACATCTACGATGAGTGGCGGTATGTCATGATGGCGTCGCCCATCAGCCCGCGGCCGAATACGCCGAAGATTTTGCCGCCGTATGACCCGCTGAATATGTTTGAGCACGAACGGCGTGCGGCGAAGATTTTGAGGATTTGAAGGAGAACGGGCGGGCAGCGTGAGGCCTGCCCTCATCCGCCGCCTGCGGGCGGCACCTTCCCCCGAGGGGGAAGGCTTGAAAAGGAGGAATTGAGAGATGGCGAAGAAACGGATGATCAACGGGAAAATGCCGGTGAACGAAGTGCGGCAGGTGGGGGAAGGTGCGAGAGGAGCGCTCCCTCCGGCACTGCGGGCCACCTCCCCCGATGCGGAGGAGGTGGCTGGGGACGCGTGGAATGTTCAAGATGAACAATCAGGGCCGGTGGGGGTGGATGGGCCGATTGGAGTGGAGCAGGTGCGCGAGGCGGCGCGGGTGCTGCATGAGTATATGGCTGGCAAGAAGGCGCTGAACGAGAAGATCATCAACAATGAGCAGTGGTACCGGCTGCACAACCAGGGCGGTGCCGAGAAAATGACGCTGAGCAATGCGCCGGATTCGGCATGGCTGTTCAACAGCCTGGCGAACAAGCACGCTGACGCCATGGACAACTACCCGGAGCCGAATGTTCTGCCGCGGGCAAAGGACGACACCGACACGGCCAAGCAGCTGAGCGCGATCCTGCCGGTGATTTTGGAGCAGAACCGATACGAGCAGGTGTACAACGATGCCTGGTGGTACAAGATCAAGCACGGCACCGGCTGCAAGATGGTGGTGTGGGACGGCAGCAAGGCGGGGGGCCTGGGGGATATTGACATCCGAACGGTGGATCTTTTGAACCTGTACTGGGAGCCGGGCATTACCGATTTGCAGGCGAGCCGGAACCTGTTCCATGTGGAAATGATGGACGACGAGGTGCTGAAAGAGCGCTGGCCCTGGGCTAAGGACCACACCGGCGGCGCGGAGCAGGTACCGAAGTACCTGTACGACGACCAGGTACGCACCGACGGCAAGAGCTTTGTGGTGGACTGGTACTACAAGAAGGCCGGGCGGCTGCACTATTGCAAGTTTGTGAACGACTGTGTGCTGTACGCCAGCGAGAACGACCCCGACTATGCAGAGCGCGGCTACTACGACCATGGAAAGTATCCGTTTGTGATGGACGTGATGTTCCCGATGGCGGGCAGCCCGGCAGGGTTTGGCTACATTGAGCTTATGAAAGGCACACAGTACAGCATCGACGTGTTGGGGGCCGCCGTGACCCGCAACGCGGATGCGGCGAGCCGGGTGCGGTATTTTATCTCCAACAGCGGGGGCATCAAGGAGGAAGAGTTTTCCGACCTGGACAAGACGTTTATCCACTGTGACGGCAACCTGGGCGAGGACAGCCTGCGGCCGGTGCAGGTGCCGACGCTGAGCGACATCTATGTGACGGTGCTGAACAACAAGATCAGTGAGCTGAAGGAGACGAGCGGAAACCGGGATTTCAGCCAGGGCGTGACCGGCAACGGCGTGACAGCGGCGAGTGCGATCGCTGCATTGCAGGAGGCGGGCAGCAAGCTGAGCCGGGATGCCATCAAGAGCGCCTACCGGGCATTTACGGAAGAATGCTACCTGTGCATTGAGCTGATGCGGCAGTTCTACACCGCGCCGCGGGCGTTCCGCATTACCGGCGAGGGCGGCACCGGATACGAGTTTGCCCAGTTTGACAACAGCGTATTGCAGCCGCAGCAGCAGGAGATGGATTTTGGCTGGGGACTGGCTGACCGGTTACCGGTATTTGACATCAATGTGGTGGCGGCGAAGAAGAGCACGTACAGCCGACTGAGCCAGAATGAGCTTGCGAAAGAACTGTACCAGATGGGATTTTTCAACCCGGAGCTGGCCGATCAGTCGGCGGCCTGCCTGCAGATGATGGACTTTGACGGCAAGGAGCAGGTGCTGGAGGACGTGCAGAAGAATGGCGGGCTGTTCCAGCAAGTGCAGCAGCTGCAGGCGACGATGATGAAGATGGCCGCGGTGCTGGATGCCCAGAACGGCACCGGCATTGCGGCCAACATGGGGCAGGCTATCCAGAACGACGAGCAGGCGCAGCCGGGAAAGGCTGACAGCAAGCACAAGGTCACGACGGACAGCATCGGCAACGTGGCGGCGGGCAACAGCCTGGCGACCCAGGCGCAGCGCCGGGCGCAAAACAACGCCAACCCGGGCCGGGAGAGTGAGAAGTGACGTGGGTTGTGTGGCTGCGCCGGGTGGGAGACGCCCGGATGCGGCTGTGTGCCGAAGGGCACGCCGGAGCCGGAGCCTACGGTGAGGACATTGTGTGCGCAGCCGTGAGCACGGCCATGGAGATGCTGGAAAGCAATCTGCTGGTGTTTGGCTGCCGGCGCGGCGGGCGCAAGGGGCCGGGGCTGTTTGCGGTGGACGGCGAGGGGTACACAGCGTACAAGCTGATGGACGCGACGGCCAGTTTTTTGCGGGCGCTGGCGTATCAGTACCCTGAGAATTTGAGCTTTACAGAAAAAATTTGGGAAAAAGGGGACACGTGGGGGGAAAACGATATAGAGGCGGGGTTATGATGGGAGACAAGGGAACGCAGACCCGAAACGATGCACCGAGAGCGTGACCGCCCAGAGTGCCGATGACGAGCATCGGCCCCTACAACTGGGTGAAGCGGGGCGTCGAGGAAGGGATTGCCCTCATCCGCCGCTGCGGCGGCACCTTCCCCCTCGGGGGAAGGCCAAGAGGGTGCTCCCTCCGGCCCTGCGGGGCCACCTCCCCCGCTGCGGCGGAGGAGGCAGGAAATTCTGCTGAGAGACACGCGGGAAAGACCGCAGAAGGAAGGACATCATGAAGAAATCGAGAATTTGGCCGGACATCCAGCGCTTTGCCGAGGGCGGCGCGGGTGCAGCGGGCGCAGGTGCTGACGGTGCTGCCGCCGGTGCCGCAACAGAAACCCCGGTCGCCGCGGGGAATGAAAAAAGTGCGGGGACGGCCAGCCCGCAGCCGGGGCCAGACAAATCGACGCTGTTCCGCGGGTTGATCACCGGGGAATACAAGGACGAGTTTGGCCAGGAGATGCAGCGCATCATCGACAAGCGGTTTGCAAAATCGAAGCAGACCGAGGCAAGTCTGAAGGCCGTGCAGCCCATCCTGGGGATGCTGGCCGAGAAGTACGGCGTGAAGCCTGACGACGTTGCCGGGCTTGGCAAGGCGATCGAGGCAGACCAGAGCTTTTGGGAGGAAGATGCTGCCCGCGCCGGGATGAGTGTGGAGCAGTACAAGAACTACAAGCGGATGGAGCGCGAGAACGCCCAGCTGCTGGCTGCCCAGCGCGAATCTGCCAGCCGGGAGGCCGAACAGGAGGAACTTGCCAAGTTGAACGCCGAGGTGGAGGACGCCAAGAAAATCTACCCCGGCCTGGATTTGGAGGCAGAGTTGAACGACCCCGAACGCGGGGCACACTTTGCCAAGCTGCTGAACTCCGGCATTGATGTGAAAACCTGCTATGAGGTTTTGCACCACGATGAGATCATGATGGGGGCCATGCAGTATGCGGGCCAGAAGGCCGCCCAGCAGGTGGCCGCCAGCGTACAGGCCAACCGCAACCGCCCGCCGGAGAACGGTGGGGCTAACACCGGCGCTGTGAACGGCACGGCGAATGTTGAGAAGATGAGCAAGGCAGACAGACGCGCCCTGATTGCAAGAGCCAGGAAAGGGGAACGCATTGTCTTGTGAGAGACTGGCTCTAAGGAGCTGAGAAAATGTTCAAGATGAACAAAATGGTGGACATCCAGCGTTTTGCCGGAGACCTGAACACCAACACGACCGGAACCAGCACGCTGAGCCCGGAAATGAAAACCTTTTACGACAAGACCCTGCTGGATGAGGCACAGCCCGAGTTGGTGCACGACCAATTCGGCCAGGAACGCAACATTCCGAAGGGCGGCGGCAAGATCATTGAGTTTCGCAAGTTCAGTGCGCTGCCGAAGGCCACCACGCCGCTGACCGAGGGTGTGACCCCCGACGGCAAGGCGCTGACCGTCACGAGCAAGACGGCAACCGTGAGCCAGTACGGCGACTACGTGGCGCTGTCTGATATGCTGGAGCTGACGGCCATCGACAACACAATCGTGGAGACGCTGTCCATCATTGGCAGCCAGGCAGGCCGCACGCTGGATACCGTGACCCGCGAGAAGCTGGCTGCCGGTACCAACGTGATGTATGTGCCGACGCCCGGTGCGAACGGTGCCGAGACCGCCGTGACCAGCCGCGCCACCCTGACGAAGAAGAACGTGCTGACCGTGAAGCAGGTGTTCAAGGCCGCTGCCGCGCTGAAGGCGGCGAACGCCAAGCCCATCAACGGCAACTATGTTGCCATCATCCACCCCTATGTTGCCTACGACCTGATGATGGAAGCGGGCAACCAGTGGATCGACATCCAGAAGTACAAGAACCCGGAGAACATCTACGAGGGCGAGATCGGCAAGATTGGCGGCGTGCGCTTTGTGCAGACCACCGAGGCCAAGGTATGGAAGGGCACCGGCGACAACTGCGCCGACGGCGTTGCCGTGTTCGGCACGCTGTTTATTGCCGCCAACGCCTACGGTAAGACCAGCGTGGAGGGCGGCGGCCTGGAGACCATTGTGAAGCAGAAGGGCAGCGCCGGTACGGCTGACCCCCTGAACCAGCGTAGCACCATCGGCTGGAAGGCTGTGAAAACGGCGGAGATTCTGACCGAGGAGTACATGATCCGCGTGGAGAGCGGCTCCAGCTGGAATGACCAGGTGGAGGCGAACTGAGGGCAAGGGAAAACTCCCTCTGCCGCCTGACGGCGGCACCGCCCCCTACTAAATGTGAGGAAAGGAGGAAATGAAGATGGCAGGTAAGACCAAGGAAATGACGGCAGATTTGGAAGAGGCCGCTAAGAAGGACGCCAGCGAGGTAGTGCGTGCGGCTGAAATGGCAGCGCGTACCCCCGCTAAGGTGGCCGAGGACGGCGACCCCAACATGGAAGCGCAGGAAATTTTTATCCCGATGAATCCGGCGTCGCCCGAGGACACGGAAATCACCGTGGGCCTGAACGGCAAGCTGTACAAGATCCAGCGCGGCGTAAAGACCGCGGTGCCGAAGGCGGTGGTGGAGATCATCCAGAACAGCCAGACCCAGGCCGCCAAGGCGATGCAGTATATCGCCAGTGTGGCGAATGGGTGAGTTTGAAGGAAAGCGGGCGGTTTAAGAAAGGCCGCCCCTCATCCGGCCCTGCGGGGCCACCTTTCCCCGAGGGGGAAGGCAAGAGAGGAGGGCAGAGGTGGTGATACCTCTGCCCTTTTATCGTTAAGGAGGACCGTATGAAGATTGGGGAAGCGATACGCCAGCTGGATGCGATCAAACCGAATGCGGTGGAGCGCAGCGTAAAGGTGCGCTGGCTGGAAGAGGTGGACTGGGCCATATACCGTGAACTGGTGCTGACCCATGAGCACGGCAAAGGGCTGGTGTTTGCCGGGTATGACCCGGAAGGGGAAAGCGGCAAGGACGAAAAAACGCTGCTGGCCGTGAAGCCCTGGGACAAGATGTATGTGCAGTACATGGCCTGCCAGATCGACCTGCAAAACCAGGAGTACGACCTGTATGCAAACGATGTGGCGCTGTACAACCAGACATATTCGGAGTACAGCCGGTATTACAACCGGCAGATCATGCCGGTGGAGCACGCGCGGCTGCACTCGGCCGCATGGGATGGAGGGGAGAAAAAATGTTTTTGCCCGCCCTTAAATCTGTAACCAAGAAAACGGAGAGCGTGGTGCGCTGGCTGGGGTACAACCACAACGACGCGCCTGCGGAGGGCAGTTTTTACGACTGCCAGAATATCAGCACCGAGTTGTACCCGCTGATGACGGTGCGCAGCGGGCGCAAGGCAGTGGGCATTATGCCCGGGGATGCCACGTGCGTGCGGGACGGTGTGCTGTACTGGGCCGGAGGCGGCTGGCTGTGCCGGGGCATAAACCGCGATGACGGCAGTGAGCAAGTGGAGCAGTTGGCCCACCTGACGGGCGCAGCGAGTGTGAAGCGCCAGGTCATTGCCATGGGCGCGTGGGTGATCGTGTTCCCGGACGGGGTGCGGTACAACACCCAGGACGGCACGGTGGACAGCCTGACCGTGGACAACCAGGCTTTTAATGTGCAGCTGACGCTGTGCAAGTACGACAAGACTGCCTACACCGATTATGTGGTGAGCGGCACAGCGCCGAGTGACACCGACAAGCTGTGGCTGGATACCGACGAGACGCCCCATGTGCTGAAGATGTACAGCACCAGCGCCAAGGATTGGGTGAGCGTAGGAACGACCTATGTGCTGATGACGGCCACCGGCCTGGGCAAAGGCGTGGCTGTGTATGACACGGTGAATGTGGAAATGCAGGGCCAGAGCGTGCCGGAGGATCTGACCGGCGACATGATCGTATATGCGGCGGATGATAACAGCATTATGGTGGCCGGTGTGCTGGACGCCGCTGTGACGATGGGCCATGTGCGAGTGAAGCGGGAACTGCCGGAGCTGGACTACATTACCGAATGCAATAACCGGCTGTGGGGATGCAGCAGCAAGACCAATGAGCTGCTGGCCTGCAAGATGGGCGACCCAACGAACTGGGCCAGCTACATGGGGCTGAACACGGACAGCTACCGCGTGACGGTGGGCGCACCGGGCCAGTTTACCGGCGCGGTGACGTTTTTGGGGTATGTGCTGTTTTTTAAGGAAAACTGCCTGCTGAAGCTGTTCGGCACGAAGCCAAGCAACTACCAGATCAGCCAGACAAACTGCCGCGGCGTGCAGCGGGGCAGTGAGAAAAGCCTGTGCATTGTGAACGAGACACTGTACTACAAAAGCCCGGTGGATGTGGTGAGTTACGACGGCGGCCTGCCAAGCAGCATCAGCGAAGCGCTGGGCAATGTGGCATACAAAAACGCTGCGGCCGGGTGCGTGGGCGGAAGGTATTACATCAGTATGCAGACGGTTTTCGGGGAAAACCGGGTGTTCTGCTACGATGTGGAACACGGGCTATGGAGCCGTGAAGATGACCTGCATATGCGGGCTATCTATGAGCTGAACGGCACCGGGTACATGGTTTCCGATGAAAACGGTGTGTACCAGATGATGCCGCCCGGCGAGGAAGACGGCGGCGTTGGCCTGGGCATGAACTGGTGGGCCGAAACCGGGATGCTGGGCATTGGGAAACTGAATGCCAAGTATCTGAACCGGTTCCAGCTGCGGGTATGGCTGCCGGAGGGCAGCACCCTGACCGTGAAGGTGCGCTATGATGACGGCGCGTGGATACCGATGCAAACTGTGCAGGGCAGCAAGAATGCCAGTGTGCTGCTGCCGGTGGTATTGCAGCGGTGCGACCATGCGGCGCTGCGGCTGGAAGGCAGCGGCGTGTGCAAATTGTTCAACCTGAACAAAGTAATGCAGGTGGGAGGTGCCGTGCGATAATGGCAAGCCTGGCGGATTTGAAGCTGCCGGATATCAGCAGCGACAAGTTTGATATGACGGACAGCAAGCAGATCAAAAGTTATCTGTACCAGCTGAATGAACAGCTGCGGTATCTTTTGGGCAATATTGGGGAAGAACAGCTGAGTGATGGTGTGAATGACCAGCTGGATTTGATACGACAGCTGATCAGCGCCCTGGCGGGGAACGGCGGCACGACCATCAACATAAACAGCGGCGACCGGCTGCAGGGATGGCAGCCGGGGGATATGGAGCAGCTGAAGGAGCAGATCAAGCAGATTGGGAACCGGCTGGGAGAGGGGAGCACGAGCAGCGGAGGGGGCGGCGGATTTTTGAATGTGGAGAGTGTGGATGAGGTCCCCGCGAACGCAGACCCCGATACCATCTACCTGATAAGGGGGTACACTGCATTAGTATGAGGAAGGATATACGCGTGTTCAACTGCGGGCTGTGGTACGGCGGACACCTGCATAAGGGAATTTACTACGGCGGTGAAATGCACGAACGGCTGGGAACAGACGCCTATCCAACACATGTTTTTGGGCCGAATGGGACGATTGTTGAGGAGTGGCTGTGCAAAACAGAGTGGTTGCGGGAAAAATACGCTTTTGCCTTTAGCTATACAGGTGAAACGAAGATTGCCATAAACTGCGGCGGGTACATTCTTTTCAATGACGGAAGCAGACAGAAGGCTGCTATTACGGAGGCCTTGAACTCCGGCAAATACGGCTCGCACTGGACAGGAAAGCATTTCATCAACCCGGTAACTGTCACCTGCCCGGCCACGGCTACGGTGGGGGTGTGCATCAATGCCCCCATCAATACCACCAGTTGGACGGATGGCAAGATAGATGCAGCCCGCGGGCACGGAACCATCCCGGTAATGTTCGGAAACGGTGTGACGGAAGTGCAGTGGGGGGAGCGTGACATTCAACACGTGCACAAAGACCAGTGGGCCTATACCGAGGCCACTTATTCCACCGAGGAACTGTGGCTGGAAAAGCTGTTTTATGGATGTGAGACACTGACGGAGTTCCCCCATGAAATGCTGAAAAAAATCATTGCCCTGGATGATTACAAGAAAATCCACGCGCTGAGCTACGCATTTGCCAACACGGGAATTTCCGAAATCAAGAACGGGGAATTTTTGAGCTACGACATACCGATATGGAATGGGGCGTTCCAAGGGTGCAAAAAGCTGAAAACACTGCCGGAGGGCGCGTTTGGGGGAACATTCTGGTCGAGCGCTGGTCTAAACATGAACAACGCCTTTGCGGACAGCGGAATTGAGACGCTGCCAGACAATTTGTTTTCCGCTGTGGGTGCAACCCTGGACGGAACATTCAGAGGATGCACGGCGCTGAAACACCTGCCGCCGCTGTGGGAAACGCGAAAGGTCGCGACCAGTATACAAAAACCTGATGGTAAAACCTACTACTATGCACGCAGCAACGGTGCGTTTGAAGGCTGTACCGGGGCAGACAACTACGATGCGTGCCCCGCATATTGGAAGGAAAAGGCCGGAAAAGATGTACAAATAACCGAGGCTGAATACAACAAGCTGAACGCTATGTGAGGAGGTACGATATGAGCAGTTACAAGACGAGACTGGACGAGCTGGATGCGAATGCGCCGGGCGCTTACCAGAAATCGAGCGCGGTGCTGGATGCACAGAAAGCACTGACGGACTATGAGGGGAAGAAACCAGGGGCCTACACGAGCCGATACCAGGGACAGCTGGACGGATTGCTGGACAAGCTGAGTACCCGGAAGTTTGATTACGACTTCAACCAAGATGCGCTGTACCAGCAATACCGGGACAAGTACCGGGAGCAGGGGCGGCAGGCGGCTGTGAATGCCGCTGCCAGTGCCAGCGCCCTGACCGGCGGGTACGGCAACAGCTACGCGGCCAGCGCGGCGGCGCAGGCGAACCAGCAGTACATGACCGAACTGAACGACAGGATCCCCGAGCTGTACCAGCTGGCCATGGCGCGGTACCAGAACGAGGGGGACGACCTGACCAAGCTGTACGGCCTGTATCAGGGAGCCGACGCGACGGACTACGGGCGGTACCAGGACAGCGTGACGGACTACTACAATTACCTGAACTACCTGACCCAGAAGGAAAACACGGCCTACAACCGCGACTATACCGGGTGGAGCGACAAGGTGAACCGCTACAACACGGACCGCGACTACCTGTACACCGGCTACCGCGGCGACGTGGCCGACGAGCAGTGGGCGAAGGAGCTGGCCGAGCAGCAGCGGCAGTATGACGCCACGATGGCCGAGAACCGGCGGCAGTTTGACGCAAACCTGGCATTGAGCCGGGAGGAGCTGGCGTACAAGCAGGCGGCGGCTGCGGCGAAGGCAGTGGGAACGAGCACCAGCAAGAGCAAGAGCAAGAGCGGCAAAAGCACCAGCAAGAGCAGTTCCGGCAGCAGCGCGGGAAAGAAAACCTTCAGCACGCCGCTGACGCAGCAGGTGGCGATTGACAGAGCACTGGCATCCCGCAGAAGTCAGCCTGCAAACGCGCCTTTGAGCAATAAAGGGCGGGCGGAGTACGCCGCGCAAGCGGCCGCGGCAAACGGCCTGACCGGTGCGCAGGCGTACAACGCGCTGACGAGGCAGTACCCCAATATGAGCGCCAAGGAGAAGGATACCGCGCTGAAAAAGTATTTCGGCTAAAGGAGGCCAAGGATGGCAAGCAGCAAGGAAATCAAGGATAAATGGAGCAAGGTACATACCACCGCCACGAATGTGCCTGTATACGGTGAGAGCGGCCCGGAACTGAGCGAGGATGAAGAGATCGAACGCAAGTGGAGGAACAATGACAGCACGGCTCGCATTGACAACAGTGTTGTGGTGCAGCAGAGCATGGCCCGCCAGGCAGTGGTGAACCGGCTGCGGAAACAGCAGCGCCAGGAAATGAGCCAGGCGCTTGGTGGCAGCGGGGAGGACAGCGGGAACTTCCGGAAAGGGCTGCAGTCGGGGGCTGCACAGCGCCAGCTTGCAGACACGGCCCAGACGCTGCGGGAACAACCATATCACAACCGGCTGAGCATTACCGGCAGTGTGACAGGAGATGCGCAGGCTTTGCGGTTTGGCCGAACCGGCATTTTGGATCTGCCCAGGCAGAAAAGCACGCCCCAGACGGCCCGGGAGGCGGCGGTGCAGCAGATGATGGGCAGCGGCACCGACGGATGGGCTGCCCGGATGGACGGCGGCAAAGCTGCCAAAGAGCAGCAGGGTAAGAAAGACGGCGCACTGGCCTACCTTGCCAAGAGTGCCGGAACCGGCGCAGTGAGCGGATTTGCCAATATTGCCAGCAACATGATCGACAATGACCAGACGGCCCGGGAACTGATGGCCCGCGGGTATGATGTGCAGGACAGCCAGGATGCCCGCGAACAGGCCAAGGCACAGAACGAGGCGTACTGGAAGAACAAGGTACGTCCCGCCAGCGAGGGCGGCAAAAACAGTTGGAACAGCCTGGATGAGGATGAACAGAATCGGTTGCGGAACGTTGGGCCGTACAGCACGCAGGCCATGAAGAACGCCACGCGGGAACGTGAAAACGTGCAGATGGACGAGACGGCACGCCAGGCCCTGGGCATTGAGCAGGGCGGACGGCTGGCCGGGATGTACCAGCAGGAGCAGGGCAAGACCGGCGGCTTGCGCGTGGCCGGTGATGTTGTGAGTGCTGTGGGAGGCATGACCCCGAACATGGCAGCCTCTGCTGTGGGCGGTCCGACGGCTGGGTTTGCGGCGCTGTATGCCAGCGCGGCAGGTGCCAGCGCACAGGAGGCCCGCGACAACGGCGCGGATACGCTGACGGCGGGGCTTGCCGGTGCGTTGAGCGGCGGCGTGGAGATCGCAACCGAAAAGATGTTTGACGGCGTGCCCGGACTGCGCGGGGAGCAGTATGCAAGCGTTCATAATATTGTGGACGGCGCGGTGAACAAAATCTTTAAAACAGCGACGGGACGCAGGCTGGCAAACCGTGCGGCGAATATGCTGGGCGAAGGCTTGGAGGAATGGACCAGCGACGTGGCAGGCAGCTATATCAGCCAGCTGTACCAGGAGGATGACCGCAATTTTGTACAGCGGATGCTGGACCCGGATGCGTGGTACAGTTTCCTGATTGGAAGCCTGATGAGCGCGGCCATGAGTGGGCCGGTGGATGCCGTGAATGACAGTCTGGCACAGCGGACCGGCAAGAGTGTACAGGCGCAGCAGGCGGCGGATGCCGTGCTGGAAGTGGCCGAACGCCAGGGCGGTGAAGCTGCCGAACTGGCGCAGACCATGCGGCAGCAGCAGGCAGCGGGGAAAAAGTTTACGGAGACAGACCTGGGGTATCTATTCAACGCGCTGGATGAAAATAGCCGTGCAGAAATTTTGGACAGGGTTGTTAATCAGAGCACAATTTCCGAGGATGGGCAGGCGGCGGAAGGCTTGGAGGAACTTCCTTCGTCGCCTGCGGGCAACACCTCCCCCGCTGCGGCGGAGGAGGCAAGGAACCTTAGCGGAGAAGAAAATATACAGAAGCAGGCCGCGGAAATGGCGCGGGCGGCGCTGGCCGAGCAGGAGGCGCGGCGGCAGGAGCAGGCGTTTACGCAGCCGCTGATCCGGCAGGTGCAGCAGGAGACCGCGGAGATGGCGGGCGGCGAAACCGAGCA
>OFSD01002083.1_pt1 | contig 13218 bp, 3 predicted proteins | sample 1543191 | NCBI WGS metagenome assembly OFSD01 (sample SAMN04209221, study PRJEB22552) | human gut metagenome | biome: gut; material: feces | host: Homo sapiens | place: USA: Oklahoma
GCAACGGCTCATAATGTTTCGGCATACATCAAGAGCTGCTATGCTGCGAATATCTACCTTAACGGTACGAACAACGGCGGCATCGCCGGCGCTGACGGAAACGAGAACGGTCACAAGATACTTTACTGCATTGTGGACAACGCCAACAATTACCCCGTTATTGGCAAGAGGACGCGTTCCTCCGCAAAGACGATGATACTGTCAGTCCCCGCAGATACAGGGCTTACGGTCGAGGGAGTTCTCTCCGTTCTCAACGCAAAATCCAGCGGATACGGTTATTGGGAGCGTTCAGACAGTGTAAACGGCGGTTATCCTTATCCGTGCAGGATATTCGCAGAAAGGAATTAATATGGCAGAAGAAAACAACAAGCCGTGGAAAGTGTACATCATACCAGATTTGCGCACATGGGCAATGCCCCGTGAGTACGACCGCCCCACACCTATCGAGTATTACGATACCTTTGCCGAAGCGCAGAAGCGTTTCAATGAGCTGCGCGAAAAGCCCTACAACGCTGAAAAGGCGTTAAATTGGGATAAAAAGCCGTCCGCAAGGCTCACGATGGGCATTGAAAGAGAAAATGCGGCAGCGGACATTCTTCATGTACGGGACAACAAAAATGTCCTTGTGGAGGATTTCACCCGCAGCAGTTCTATTTACGAAAGCAAGGAGGCGCTTGCCATCATAAGTCAGGCGGCCAAGGAAATCGGATTTGAAATGGTAAATCATTATCCGCAGAAAAGCGACGGCAAATTCGGCGAGCCTGTTCTCATGCCGTTTGAAACATGGGCGGCGGATCATTCTCAGTACAACCTGACAGGAGGAACAACAATGGAACACAAGACTTCTTTCGACGTATCGTCAATTTCAAAAATCGAGAACGGCGGCAATGTCAAGGCTATCGCAAACGTGGTAGTCAACGGCGAGCTGGCAGTCCGGGGCGTAAAGGTCGTGGAGGGCGAAAAGGGTGCATTTGTCGCTATGCCCAGCAAGAAGATGGGCAGAGATTACGCAGATGTAGCCTTTCCCATTACCGCAGAAGCGAGGACGGCGCTCAATAATGCTGTTCTGAAAAGCTACGAGCAGCTCATGAGTTCTCCCGAAAAAACGCTTAAAACCGAAGTCCCCGCTGCCGAACAGTCCAGATCTTCCGTGAACGTCCAGTTAAGACCCGTGGATAATAACAATCTTAAAGCTGCGGGACAGGTCACAATAGACGGCTGTTTTGTGGTAAAGGACGTTAAGGTGATGACGGGCAGCGAAAACAAGCCGTTTGTATCAATGCCGTCCTATCAGACGCAGACCGGCGACTATGCGCAGTATGCTCTGCCTATCACAAAGGATTTCCACGAAAAGCTCAGCAATGCAGTTCTCAGAAGTTATCAGTCCCTCGGCAAGACCGAATACAAGGGAGTAAAGTATGCGGAACTCGGCGACAAGGACAGCATTGCGCACCTCCCGAAGCAGAACAACAAGTTCGCAGAGAAGCTCATGACTGAACTGGACAAGGCTGGAGTTAAGTATCAGGCAAAGGTCGAGGGTACTACTACCATTTCCGTGAATAAGGCGGATATGCCGAAGGTAACGGATATTAAGAACCAGCTTGTGAAAACTCTCAACCCCGAAAAACAAACTAATTCTGCCCCAAAGTATAAGAGATAATACCCGATTGCGGTCAAACAGCAAAACTGTATCGAATTCAGTCCTGTTTGACCGCAAATTTTCTGCATTAAGATATTGACTTTTATGCTTTAATGTGATAAACTTAAATTGAGGAGGAAATATGGCACGAATAGATGAAGTTCGTGAGAGGTACGAAAGCATTACTGAACAGCTCTACCAAAACAAGGAAACCTTTGCGGAGTATCTGAAATTCGCAGGCAGGTTCTTCAAAATGCCGACAGCGCAGACCATGACGATGTTCGCAACAAATCCGAAAGCCACAATGGTCGCCGACTACGACACATGGCGGAAATTCGGACGGCAGGTCATGCGTGGGACGAACAGCATAGCCGTTCTGGACGGCAGCGGACTGAAACACTATTTCGATATATCCCAGACCAGCGGCGGCAAACCGCCCTATCAGTGGACGCTCGACAAGCGGACAGCACAGGAGTTCATCGCTGCATTTTCAAAGGCAGAGGGTAAGGAATACAAGTCCATGTCCGGCTGCGTGAACGCTATCGGCAGAACGGCTGCGGCTGACAATCTCGAAAATGCGATAAAGGCGCTGAATATCTCTGAAACTGACAGAGCTGCATTTGAAAAGTCTTTCGTATCCATAACGCAGTATTTCATAGCGGCTCGGTGCGAGCTTGGCGGCAGGTTCGACTACAAGAACAATCCTATGGATTTATCCGCATTCGACCTTGTTTACAGCAAGGCAGAGGCCGAAAAGCTGACGGAATACGTTCAGATCGCGGCAAGACCGGCACTGTTATCAATGGAGAAAACTATAAATTCACTTATTGCTGAAAGGAGTATCGACAATGGCAGAGGTAAGACAGATTTGGTGCGCAGAGGACAAGATGTACTATCCCGAAATCAAGACGGAGAACGGCAGAACGTACAAGCTGGATCCGGAAACGTTCGTGTATCTGGAGCAGGTGGAGCTGGGTCTGACGGACGAGGAACAGCAGCTCCTGAGCGAACCGATAGACCGCTGGGGCAAGGCGTGGCAGAAATTCATGACGGAGAATTATCCGGAGGAGATTCCGTCGCTGGAGGGGCGTCTGAAATGGGAGCTGATTCCCCGTCAGATAGACAAGGAAGCGTGGGAGATGTGGGAACTTCTGCGGAAGCAGTACGCAGAGAAGAATCCTCGCCCGAAAACGACATTCACCGAAATAGAGCGCTGGGAGAAAACACGGAGCTTCATAGTGGAACACGAGGTAATGGAGCAGATAGTTCTTCAGCGCAGAGGATAAACAGCACATCAGCGGAGGATATTTTCCCCGCTGTTTCTGTTTATATTGGGCTTGCGGCAGGCGCACTGTATGATAACAGCCTTGTTCGTAACGCGCACCAAAACACCGACAGGGAGAACTTCGATGTTGAGGTAGAAAACGCCGTGACCGGCTACTACACTCGGCTCATCACCGGGCGTGAAAGCTCGGAATATTCCGCTGAACAGCTTGCACCTCTGTACAACAGATTTCAGCGGGATAATGATTTCCGGGCGGAAGTAATTTCGGAAGTCGCCGACCGCCTTGACGAATCTCTCACCAGTCTTGAGGTGGCAAGGAGCAAGGCTGCGGAACTTGGTATCCCTTTTTCAGACCGTCCCTACGATTCCGAGGAAGATGACCCATACGCCTACGACGGCAGCATGAGCATTGCAGACAGCCGCAAGGTCGCTGACGCAAGTAATCTGCATGACTTTATGCTCGATTATTCCGATGAGTTGGAAATGGCTGCGGCGTCATACAGCGCCGACGAGTTCCGCACATACTTTGCCGACCGTGCCGCCGAAGCCCTCCGCAACTCCCACAACGATGCATTGACAGAAATGCGCGAAGATCCCGAATATCTCAAATCAGTTGTGGATTTGGTTTCGGACGGTCTGTACAACGATATTCGCTCGGAAATTCAGCAGAGGAACATCAAGTATCCCTGCGTTTACGTCAACGGCAGCCACAACAGGAATTTCTCGCCGGAGGAAGTCGGGTTCAAGGTCAATTATCCCTATTCCGTGGAGGAATTCAACGCAGCGCTCAATCAGGCAAACGAGATTTGGAACAACGATGAAAAGTACCTCGACAGCCTGCACAGCGTTTCTGTTTCCGTTTACGCAAGCCGCACGGAATCCTCAACATACGATGTGGAATTGTACGCCTCATATCACAGTATCGGGGAAATCATCGACGAAAAGCAGTCCATTGCGTCCGCAAATATTCTCGGCAAGATAAAGGCGGCGATATCTGAAATCGAAAATAAACCGCAGGACGAAATACCGGACGACGTGGATAAATTCTACGTCAATTCCGAAATGGAAAATGTCACATGGATCCGCTACGATCTTGACAGCACCGCAGGCGGTCAGTTCGTCTGCACCTATATGTCCTTCGACGATATTTATGACGCTATGGAGCAGAACGACCCGCTGGAATACCTGACCGAACATTGCGGGCAGGAACTTCTCGACCGTGGCGCAGAGGGCTTTGACGGCGTTGCGGAAGAATTCATGACCGACAGCGAGGATATTTCAAGCCATGACAGCGACTGCCTGAGCAAGCTGTTTGCGCTCACTGAGCCGAGATATGCGATTTTTCAGCTTAAAGACGATGAAAAGCTGCGGGACTACCACTTTTCAAACAGCAAGTATCTGAAAAATCACGGAATGTATATCGACCGTGAGGACTACAATCGTGTTTATAGGGGCAGATTGCAGGAAAAAGAAACGCTCGATGATATTTACAGACGTTTCAACGTTGACCGTCCGCAGGATTTCTGCGGGCATTCCCTTTCGGTCGGAGATATTGTCGCCGTGAAGAAAAACGGTACAATAAGGGCGTACTTCGTTGACAGCTTTGGATTTACCGTGGTGCCGGATTTTACCCTTTCCCGCGAGGAACGCAAAACCCGGCGAGCGTTGACGGACAACATAGGTCTGCTGGCTGAAAAGCAGCTTGCAAGCGATGAAATGGACGATTTGGGCGATAAGCTGTTCAATTACGACCATGCTCCGGTATACAGCGGCATAACCAACTGGACAATGGGCGCAAGTCTGGACGCTGACGAATTTGAGGAGCTGACGACCCGTTTCCACAACGGCGAGGACATAAGCGCCGAGCTTGCAAAAAAGATATATACGAATATGCAGTATCTCAATTTTGAGTACCCTCCCGCCGACGGTATCAGCAGAGTTGAGATTTCATCAGAGAAAACCGATTCCGGCATGACATTCCGCACAAAGGACGGCTTTGAGGTGTCCCACACCTGGGAAGCCCTCGGAAATGCGATGATTACTGCGGCAAAGCAGGAGTTCGACCGTCACGAACAGCTTGACAGAGAATATTTTCTGAATGAAGCCAAAGCCCGGATAAACGAATATTCTCAGCGGGAATTCCGCGAGGACGCAAACTTTTCCGACCTGTCGCGCGTTCCGCTTGCCTACACCACTCACGAAGATACCGAAGTCGGAATAAGCGTTTATGCAGACCTTGAGAACAAGAAAATAGTGACGATGTACGGCGATAAGGTTGCCGAGGAGAAGAATTTCAGATTTTCTGACGATATGATTTCTGCTTTGGGTAATCTGGAGTTCAGCGACCTTGTTTCAATCCCCGATGAAACTGTGAAAAAGCTCACAGAACCGCAGAACGATACACTTTCTAACAGTTCCACCGAGGGCGTTCAGCTCAACCTTTTCGGCGAGCCGGCGGAAAATTCCCCCCCGAGGAAACAAACATCGGTTGCAGCTGCCGACACGAATTCACCGCTCATAACGCAGGATATGTTCGACTGCGTTCTCCGCTGCGGGTCGAACGAGCCGCGCAGCCTTGAACGCATAATCAGCCAGTATCAGCTTAACAAGGGCGCTGAAAGCAATGCTGAATATCTGCGCAATGAGTTTGGAACGGACGCCAGAGGAATAGATTTTGGTCAGTCAATCGGAGCAGCCGATCGGAGAATTACCGCATGGTATGACGAAAACGGCATTACTATCGGCTTGGGAGATACTGCGCACAACAGCCCCGCGCAGAAAACAATCACATGGGAACAGGCTGCGGAGCGTATTGAGGAGCTGCTGGGCGAGGGAAACTTTGCGGAACAGGTCACGATCGACGACGCAGAAGCCTACACCCGCAGGAAACTTGCTGAAAAACTGTGGTATCTCAACCGCGACGTGGAGGGCGATTTCTTTATTCCGGACGAGTTCTTTGCAGGCGGTTTCCCGGAAAGCACCGAAAGAATTTCCGAAGCCCTAAAGGGAGAAAAGCCAGTTTCGGAGTTCATCGCCGGCATGACAGACCTTATAAAACGCTGCGAAGCCGATAAGGACGTTCTGCGTTTTCCTCATCGCAACCTCCACGAAATTCTTGAAAGTCTGAAAGATTTACAGCTTGAACGGCGGGAGTTCAGAGCAGAAAAGAATTTTGAATTCTCTCCAGTCATGTTCATTTCGGAGGAGGAAAAAGACCTGCTTATATTAAGCGGAAGCGGCGTTCAAGGCGGCAAGTTCCGCATTGAGAACTACTTTAATCAGCCCCATTCCAGTAAGGAAAAGGCTGATTTTCTGAAAAACGAATACGGCACAGGCGGCTCGGGTCGCACCGGATATGATACATGGCACGACGCAAAGGGTATTGTTCTGAACAAAGGCGGTTTTGGCGGCAGTGAAGCTACTGTAAAGATGAAGTGGAGTGAAGTCGCAGCCCGTATCGACAGGCTTATATCCCAGAAAAAGTACATTACGCAAAGGGACATAAACAACCGTATCCGGAGCGCACAATGGACTGTTGATAATTCGGACGACCCACAACAGATTGAGAGTGCAAAGAAAATTCTCGCTAAATACAGTGCCGAGCCTGCCGCACGTCCCGTGCAGGTTGAAGCGCCCATCGAAAAGCATGATTTCACCATTACCGACGAACATCTTGGCGAGGGCGGTCAGAAAGCCAAATTTGCCGCCAACATTGCCGCTATCCGAACTCTGAAAGCAATTGAAAGTGAAAACCGCCTTGCAACTCCGGAGGAGCAGACAGTTCTTTCAAAGTACGTCGGCTGGGGCGGGCTTGCGCAGGCGTTTGACGAGAATAACAGTTCTTGGGCAAATGAGCATAAGGAGCTTGCGGAAACGCTGACAGAGGACGAATACACAGCCGCAAAAAGCACGGTACTGAACGCACACTACACCTCGCCCACCGTCATAAACGGCATTTATAAGGGACTGGCGGCTCTCGGTTTCAGTGGAGGTAACGTTTTGGAGCCTGCTATGGGCGTAGGCAACTTTTTCGGCGTTATGCCCGAAGAAATGCGTAAGGAAAGCCGTCTGCACGGCGTTGAACTGGACAGCATAACCGGACGTATCGCAAAGCAGCTCTATCAGACGGCGGATATTCAGATAAAGGGGTATGAGGAAACTACATTCTCCGACAATTATTTTGACGCCGCTATCGGCAATGTTCCTTTTGGAAATTACGGAGTGTTCGACAAGCGGTACAACAAGGAGAATTTCCTGATACACGACTATTTCTTCGCAAAAACGCTGGATAAGGTAGCGCCGAACGGCATTGTAGCTTTTGTCACCACAAAGGGTACTATGGATAAGCAGAACCCGAAAGTCCGTGAATACCTTGCGAAACGTGCCGATCTTTTGGGCGCTGTCCGTCTGCCGAACAACGCTTTCAAGGCGAATGCCGGCACGGAGGTAACGGCGGATATTATCTTCCTGCAAAAACGTGAGAAAATGGCGGTGGAACTTCCCGACTGGTGCTATGTCGGCAAAAATCATGACGGCATTCCGATAAATAATTACTTCCTCGACCACCCCGAAATGATACTCGGTACAATGAAACAGGGCATGGAATTTTCCATGTACGGCAATGCAGACGAAACAGCCTGCGTTCCTATTGAGGGAGCTGACCTTTCCGAACAGCTCGAAAAGGCTGTAAGCAATCTAAAGCTGACAAACGCTATCCGAAAGCGGACGCAGGAAACTGAAAAGGAAGCCGGCGTTATCCCTGCTGTCGAAGATGTCCGCAATTTCGCCTTTGCCGAGGTTGACGGAAAGATGTATTTCCGTGAAAACAACATCATGACCGAGGTAACGGAAACTGGAAAGAAAGCCGAGCGAATAAAGGGTCTGAACGAACTGCGCGCCACATTCCGTGAAATGCTCTCCGCACAGGAAAGAAACTGCTCCGATACGGAACTGAGATCCTTGCAGGATAGACTGAACGCGCAGTACGACAGCTTTGTAAAGAAGAACGGCTGCATAAACGACAGCAGTAATTCGCAGGTTTTCAGCCGTGACGATGATTACAATTCCCTCTGCGCTCTGGAAATCATCGACGAGGAAGCCAAGACCGTAGAAAAGTCGGATTTCTTTACCAAGCGCACAGTAAAATACACTGCCGAAATCACCCATGTGGATACTCCGCAGGAGGCTATGCAGGTTTCCATTGATACAGTGGGTAAAATGGATATACCGTATATGGCACAGCTCTGCGGGCAGGAACCGCAGGATATTGTAGAAGTTCTGAAATCGGACAACCTGATATATCTTAATCCGCTGAAATCTGACGAGAACGACCCTTTTGTCGGCTGGGAGGAATCTTCCGAATATCTCTCCGGCAATGTCCGTGAAAAGCTGCGCGCCGCCGAGCTTTACGCAAAGGACTATCCCGATTTTCAGCGCAACGTGGCGGCTCTGACGGAAGTCCTCCCGAAGAAGCTGGAAGCCGGAGATATTACCGCGCGAATCGGCGTGTCATGGGTAGATGTTGAGGACTATCAGCATTTCCTTGAGGATTACGCAAAGGCAAGATTTTACGAGCCTATGCGCCGTACTGTTACCGGCGAGTACAAAATCGAAAACAAGAATTGGGATACTTCTGCCGCCGCAACGCAGATTTACGGCACAGCCCGAATGCCTGCAAAGGCGATCTTTGAAAATCTGCTAAACAATCGGGATATTGTCGTCAAGGACAAGATAACCGATGTTGACGGAAAGGAGCATTATGAAATAAACAAAAAGCAGACTGATTTGGCGCAGGATAAGGCTCTGAAAATGAAAGAAGCCTTTAAGCGCTGGCTGTGGGAGAAGCCGGAGCGCCGCGAGAAATATGTTGAGCGCTACAACAATCTGTTCAACAGCATTGTCGGCAGAAAATTTGACGGCTCTCATCAGACGTTCCCCGGAATGTCGCTGTCCATAAGGCTGAAACCTCATCAGCTGGACGCAGTTATGAGAGCGAAATTCGGCGGAAATACTCTGCTTGCCCACTGCGTCGGCGCTGGTAAATCCTTTGAGATGGTGGCGGCGACAATGGAGAAAAAGCGGCTCGGTCTTATAAACAAGGCTTGCGTTGTCGTTCCGAAGCACCTTGTGGGGCAAATGGCGAACGAGTGGCTGCGGCTATATCCGCAGGCAAAAATCCTGACCGCAAGCGAAAAGGATTTCGACAAAGACCATAGGCAGAAGTTTATCGGTCGGTGCTGCACCGGCGACTATGACGCAGTTATCATGTCCTACGAACAGTTCGAGAAAATCCCTATGTCTATGGAGTACCGCAAAAATTTCATTCAGCGTGAAATAGACGCTATGCAAAGCGGTATTGACGAATTAAGCGGCGATTACCGCACACGCTCAAACAACCGCAGTTCCATAAAAGACCTTGAGCGTGAGAAAAAGCGCCTTGAAACACGCTTGCAGAAGCTCCTTGACGGCGGCAAGACTAAGGACACCTCCCTGACCTTTGAACAGCTCGGATTTGACAGCCTTGTCGTTGACGAAGCGCACAATTACAAGAACGGTCTTGTGGTTTCAAAAATGAACAGGGTGTCCGGTGTTCAGACTACTCCTGCGCAAAAGAGCGAGGATATCCTCATGAAAACGCAGTATCTTAACGAGAATTACGGCGAGAAAAACATAATTTTCGCCACAGGAACGCCTGTTTCTAACTCCATGACGGAGCTGTACATTATGCAGAGGTATCTCCGTCCCTCTCTGCTCCAGAACGCAGGATTGCAGACGTTTGACGATTGGGCGAGCAACTTCGGTGAGATCGTTTCAAAGGCAGAGCTGAAGCCTGCGGGCAACGGCTATCGCACGAAAAAGCGCTTTGCTAAATTCAACAATGTCCCCGAACTCATGCAGATGTTCAAGGAATTCGCAGACATACGGACGCCGGATATGCTTGATTTGCCTGTCCCGAAACTGGAGGGAGGAAAGCCGCAGACTATCGTTGCACATCCAAACGATGAACAGAAAGCGTATATGAAGGTCCTTGCTGAGCGCTCCGAAATGATTCACAGCGGAGCCGTGGATCCGAGCAAGGATAATATGCTGAAAATTACGGGAGAAGCACGTCTGCTCGGTCTGGACGCGCGGTGCGTAATACCAAACGCTGAAAACTACCCCGACAGCAAGGTGAATCTCTGCATTGACAAAATCATGGAGATATATGACCGCACCTCCGCTCAAAAGGGAGTGCAGGCTATCTTTTGCGATATCGCCGTTAATTCCGATGATGGGAAATTCTCCGTGTACGATTACCTCAAGCAGGAGCTTGCACGGCGCGGCATTCCCGAAAATGAGATTTGCACTGCCGGCGACGCGGCAACGCAGAAACAGCGCAACGAAATGTATGCGCAGCTCCGCTCCGGCACAAAGCGTATCGTTCTCGCAAGCACAAGCAAAATGGGAACTGGTGCAAACATTCAGACAAAGCTGGCGGCTCTGCACAATTTGGATATACCGTGGAAGCCCTCGGACATCGAGCAGAGGAACGGTCGAATAATCAGACAGGGCAACACTTTCGGTGAAGTCGGCGTGTACAATTACGTTACCGAAAACACATTCGACGCATATCTCATGAACATAATCGTGACAAAGCAGCGTTTCATTTCCCAGCTTATGAGTGGCAGCGCTACTGCAAGAAGCTGCGAAGACGTTGACGAGGCTGTTCTGAACTACTCTGAAATGCAGGCCCTTGCTACCGGTGATGAGCGTATCAAGGAGAAAATCGAGCTTGACAGCGATGTCGCCCGTCTGCGCCTGCTTGAAAGTGAACACTACAATGCGCAGTACCGCCTTGACGATACGATAAGTCACTGCGAAAACATGATACGCAATTATTCCGTGAACATTGAATCTGCCAAGCGCGACATTGAATTTTCAGCGGCGCACCAGCCGAGCGAAGATGATTTCAGAGTTGAAATCGGCGGCAAGGTATTTACTGAGCGCAAGCCTGCGGGTGAAGCATTACAGAAAGCCGCAATAAAGTTCATGGCTGAAGCAAGTCAGACCTCGCACAAGCCTATCGGAACGTTCTGCGGGTTTGAACTGGCAATCGAGAAGTTTCACAATGGATTTAACGTCAGCGCAGGGATTTCTCTCTGCAAGGAACTGACTTATAACACTGATATGGATATTTCGGGCGATATTGGAAATGTCACTCGTCTTGAAAACCTGTTCAGTAAAGGGTTAGAACGAAAGCTAGACAGTATGACGGATAAGCTCGCCCGTATGCAGACTGACCTTACCGAAGCCGTAGCTGCTAAAGGCAAGCCGTTTGAACACGCTGCCGAGCTTGCTGAAAAGTCCGCAAGGCTGGAGCAACTCAACCGTGAACTGGAGGTCGGCAAGGCAGAGGACGTCATTATGAACGATGACGATGAGCAGGAACACGACGCTGCTGCCCAAACCGAGGAAATCACTAAATCTGCCCCGAAGCAGAAACGGTGATTTTCCCCGAAAATCAGGCATTTGCAAAGCCGCTGTATGAAAATATGGTGGCTTTGCTTTTTTTATTGAAAAATTTTATTGGTTGTGATATAATTTTATATAGAATATTCCAAAATTAAAGCTCGTTTTATATTTATATATACTGTACTTATTCGGAGGTATTACAATGTCTATAAAAACACCACTAAATGCAAATGGCCAAATAGAGGATTTTATAAAAATATTGCATACGACTACTTCTGCTCAAGAGGTTAATGCTTCGGTGAATACATATCTCTTCAATTTCCTAGGAATAGAAGAGAGTCAAAAATCAGAAGATGAGAAACTACTTATATCAAACAATTTTATTCATCTTATGTGTCAAGTAATAGACGACTTGAGAATTATTGATGAAAGATTAACCCGATATAACAATGAACGCGAACAATTAGAAAGCTCAAAAACCAATGAATCAGAATATAGACGTCGAAAACTAATATATTTTGCAGACTTAAATAGAAAAGCGCAGAACGACATTGTTAATTTTTTAAATTATGGTATTAAAGATTATTTACAAAGCACAAATTTTGACACTTTACAGATGCAGCTCACTAATAAAAATGATTTATATAGTAGACGTCGCTATATGTTTTCATTAGTATCAGACTATTATGAAGCTGATTTTGATTATTCGACTGTTGTAAAAATCTCACATATTCCTGAAGAAAATCCTTTAGATATTCCTGAAAAGGAAAAGAAATATATACTATTGCGTCAAAAGTCCCCCCAACAATATTATACCAATATCAGACTATTAATTGAACATAATAAAATATTGGAATATTTAAAAGAGCATATTGCTCAAAATTATCATTTGAATAAGCGAAGTGAAATCTTTTTAGACCTTGCTAGTTTATATGAACAAGGACATTATCAATCATTTATAGCACTAGGAATACTTCAACTGGAAGGGCTTTTCTTTGACATATGTTCAATCAAATATGACTATAAAGAAAATGCTGGTACGTTGGTAGAAAAGGCTGACAAAGCATTAAAAAGCAGAAGTAAGATTAGATTTATGAAATATTACCCATATTTTGCATTTGACGTCCCTGTTATGCGAAATGAAATAGCTCATATTGGATTAACCAACTCGCAAAATATAGAGCAAAAAGCAGATGAATTACTTCTTGATCTTAATGCTGTTGCTCGTATGGCAATAATGGAGAGTGAAGAAAAGTTTAGATTTTTTATAGATATTTATTCTAAGCTTTCACAAACAGGTTTTAATGATATAGAAGCTGTAAATCATGAGCTTGTTTGTGAATTATTAGCTGATAATATGATAGCACCAGATTCTTTCTGGGATGTGTTAAAATGCCCTAGCAATTTTAAAGAAGAAATAGAATTTTATAAGCAAGACAATGCTCAAAAAGGAATTGTTGATTTACCTACTATGGTATATACCATATCAGAAATGGTTTATCAACTGCCATTTTGGTCTGAAATGGTCAAGTCAATAGACTTAGAATACAATACAGATTACTTTAACCAATTTCTATTATTTATGGCTAAAAATTATATTGCCAATTTAGATGATGATTGTAAAAAACAATGTGTAGAAATATTGAAGACATTACAATAAATGTATATGAATCGATTAATAATTAGCAGTTTTTATTAAGAGGTTTCAAAAATACAAAAGTGTAACGCTCCAAGAAGATTGCAATCAAACTTCTTGGAGCGCTTTTATCAATATCTTCATAATATAAAGGAGACCAGCTATGAAAAGTCAATAGACAAAAGCGCCAAAAATTAAGCGACAAGT
>OFSD01002090.1_pt1 | contig 13181 bp, 8 predicted proteins | sample 1543191 | NCBI WGS metagenome assembly OFSD01 (sample SAMN04209221, study PRJEB22552) | human gut metagenome | biome: gut; material: feces | host: Homo sapiens | place: USA: Oklahoma
TCACCCCTATCACCCCTATCACCCCTATCACCCCTATCACCCCTATCACCCCTATTCCACGCTAAACGCGGCCGCTCTCATCCTACAACCGCACCCAATGCGGGCGGAACACATCCTGGTCATCCTTAATCTTTCCAGCAAACCACCTCTTTTGAATAAAAACCTTCTTTTGATCGCCCAAATAGGCGCCCCACCAGGAAAAAGAAGAACAGGAAAGAACTAATTCCTGACAGGAGGAAAGTTCCCGGAGCGCTTCGAAAGCGCCGTGATTATCGAGGGATAAATGGAACCGTGCAGCCTCCGGGACGGAAGTCACCAGCCGCAGGGCCTGAGCCGGGGAATCGGAAAAAATTACCACCTCCTTGATACCGGGGGAAAGCCGGCTAAGAGCTTCATGGAGAAACGGGACATCGGGAACATGATACAAATCGGTATGCTGCAGGTAATCCCCCATGCGGACATGTATTCCGGCACGTCCTGGTCGTACCGGAGCCGTCAACCTGCGGAACAGGAAGCGCACCTCCTCATCAAACCCGGTAAAATACCGTTCGCTTTGAAAATATCCGCTCAGTGCCCCTCCCCGTACTGTTTTCGGTATATTTCGATATGAAAAACACGGTTCCTCGTACACCCAGGGAGCACCGTATCCGCCATCCGTTACACAGGCGGCTTCTTCGCCCAGCCATCTCCTTAACGCAAGGGTATCCGAATTGAAACGCCAGGGAACCCGGCATTCCAGACCATGCCTGAGGGCATGCCCATAAGCTGCGGCTATCTGGAAAAGCTGATTCCCCGTCCGGCAGCCGTGAAAAAAGCAAGCGGCAACAAAATCACTCTTCATAGCCCTCTTCCTGCAAAAGAAACCACCATCCGCTTCCTCATGCCAGTCGGCGGCGGAGATCTGCAATCCGGCGCAGCTCTTTCATCACGGGCAGGCGGTGGCGCTTGCCCAGAGGTGCAGGGGGAGGATTCCCCGTCGTTACCATCGTAAAACGCTGGTATCCCTTCACGTCCGGATAACGTCCCCAATAATAGGCCGTCCATCCGCTATCCGGAGCCTCCGGCCCATAGGGAGGGGTAACCAGATGCCTCTCCTCCCCAGGATACAAATTAAAAGCGCTGGTGCCGATCACGATATCTTCCGGGGCATCCGGCAACAGCTCCAGCCCCCGTACATACTCCCGCACCCGTTTGGCGGCATGCGCCTTCATGCCGTACAGGCACCCGTAAATACGCTGCTCCACGGAACCGCTACCCCAGAAAATCAAATCCTTCCGGCCCGCAAAACACCGCAGCTCGTCTCCGGACATTATCACGGTATCCGCATCAATCTTCACCAAAGAATCCTCTTCATGGCACGCACTCCGGATCATTTCGTCAAGCATTCCCTCAATGCATTCCTTCCCTCTCAGATTACCGCCGCGCTCCCAGGTGGACACACGCCATTCAGCGCCAAGTTCCTTCGCCTGGAGTCGGACTCCATCCGGGCATGAATGCCTCCCGTCGTCAACCACCACCAGCCCCGCTTCCGGCAGTGCATGACGGACGCACAGCAAATTCTCCCTGACAAGATCCGCATCTCCCGCATACACGAACAAATGAACGTAAATCTTCAATTCCTCATTCATAATAAAAATCCTTTTACTTTCTCCTTCTGCATAGGACCTCCGGCATCATGTGCGGTCCGCCGGAAAAAGGCCACCCCTTTCCCCGGGCCTTGCCTCCTCCTTGCCGAAAACCAATGACCCCTTCCTCTCAGGAAATACCTCACCTCCCTTCCCTCCCCATGCCCCTTTCCTCAACTTCAATACCCCCAGCTTGATTCTGGACGCCATATTCCCCAAGGCATTTGAACGGGATGGAACCAACCAGGCACTTAAAACGCTTCGATGAAGCAAACTCTCATCTGCTGCCATCACCTCCCCTGGAGTCAACCCGGAAAACAACCGGATCCACAAGGCCATCAACCCGCGGCTGATGAGAGAATCACTATCGGCATGAATCTGGACGACGCCGTCCTTCAACTCCAGATGAAGCCAGACCCGGTACTGACATCCCTGCAGCAACTGGACATCAGTCTTCCATTCCTCAGCCAACGGAACCAGAACATTCCCCTGCCGGATTGAAAACCATACAAGGCTCCCTCCCCCGGCAGGTTCTCCAGTTCCTGAAGCAGAACACGCCCTCTTTGCTCAAAAGAACCTTTAAAATCCGCGGTCATTTCCGTTATGGCTGAACTGCGTACCAGGAAACCAAATACCTATCTCCAATGCTACTCTGTTCTACATCCCTTAGTTAACTTCATCAGAGGCCCCTCCTTTTCCGTAACATCCGGATCCGAAGCAATCTGAATACTCAAAATCCGGCATGGATGCTGCCGCTGTTCCGTCGCGCAATGCTGCAATCCATGGGTTAGAACCTTCAAATCGCCTTCCTGGTCATCCGTCTTCCAGCCGGAAATGCGCAGCCGATGACATCGAATCTCTCCATGACCGTTAACCTGATACCAAATCATCATGGTCCCGCCCTCATCCAAGCGGCCCTTCCTCCCTCCTATCCTCAGAATCTCATGATCCTGGGAAAGCTCTACTCCCGACCAGAAAATCCTCTTGCCATCTTTGCCGGACTGTCTCTTTACGGCAATCTTTCCTCCGGGAAACCATCCCATATGGAAAAGTAGACACCGTATCAGATAAGCGCGTCTTAACGCACACTCTTCGTGGTGAGTTCCCAGGCCGAGAGACTTTCTGGCTCCACAATATTTGTTTCCCCGGTCAATGGTCAGTCTAACCTTGTAACTTCCTGATGTATTCTTTCTTAATTCGATTGATCTAGAGATGGACATTCAAATATTCATACAATATCCAAAAACTATATATATAAAATCAAGTGGGCCTAGCAAAAAATGTTAGAAACAACACACAACGCAAATAAAACGAACGTATATTAAAAAATTTCAAATTCCAAAAAATCAAAAAATGATGACATGGGAAAACAAGACCTCGTCTTCCCAATCAAAAAGCTATCATTCCCGGCAAAAAATCAGGTTTCAGACTCAACATTTCCGGAACGTAAAACCGTTCCTTTCATCTACTCGGAACCTCTCTGCCCACCAGAATTCCTGCTTCATTGAAACTTCTATCCTGAAAGGAGCGAAGGCATTACGTCCAGAATCCTGTAAAACTCCCTTGCAAACACCTTGCATCCAAACGGAATCTCACAGCCTAAGCCTTTGCTCAAATATTCATGGCTTCCTGCAACAATAGTTCCTAAATATATGAAAATTCACAATATTAGAGGAGAAGGAGGGAGCCACTTCAAATTGTCATTGTCCTTTTATGAGTATCAGAAAATCCATCCCCTCTTCTCACAAGCAAGTGGAATCCCAAATGCTTCCTTCATAGGAAAATCGACTTAAAATGAAAAACTTCTGGCTGATTAAACCGTCACGAAAAAACAACCAATCGCAAAACAGCCTCATAATGGGATGAAAAAGCTATCATTAAAATCAACTCTAAAAAAAGCTTTCCGGTTCCCTCATCATCGGTTCAAACTATAACTAGCTAATCGTAGCCATTCCATAACTAAAACATCTCTTCCAGGATGCTTCATCTCACTTGCAAAAAGAGTCCCTTGCAGGAGGGATATTTATCCGACCACGAATTGATGATCATTAATATTTCGAGTATGTTTCGTCAAGGAGGGTTCTTCCTATTCCCCTTTTATTTCTTTTCGTAAAAATCACGACTCTCATAAAAAAGCCGGGAGCTCTCAAAAAGTCCCGGCTTTAATATCTAATTCTTATCTTTGGGAATAGCTATTTTAATAAATACGATTTTTAAGAATTTCATGTATTTCTCTAGTAATACAGAACATACAACATTCTGCTGTGCACTTTATCACACCATTATTACTATATCTAATATAAATACTCAAAGAATTGCATAGCATATCTATATAAAAAGGCAGGGAATTTTCATCATAATCACGATATCCCAATGTAAAACAAAAACTCTTGCCATTCCTGATGAGTTCATAAAATTCCATCTCCCTGTACACACCCTCTAATAACTTCATATTCTCTAAAAATACGTCACTTCCTACATCGGGAATTTTAGGATTATTGTTCTCCCGGATCCTCAACGTTTCAAATAGCCGGATCAGGGTTTCATATAACTTGGGAGATAAATCACATTCCACCCTTCTTTGAAATGGAGTACACTCACGCTCTTTCAGAAATAACAAATATTTTGCTACAAGCGTAGAAAACTGTTCAGGGCTTTTGAGAATGGAAGCATCCACCCCACGTTTCCACCAATCAACAGACAACTTATCGTTACAGGAAACTCCGCCGGATGTTCGAGAAATGGAATGTTCAATCATATCTTCCAACTGGCCTTCCAAAATAGAACCTACAGACCAATTGGTGTGCTTTCGGTCAAAGTAACTGAAATACTCGCCCGGATAATCCACAATAATCAGATATGCCTTATCCTTTCTGACCCCAATATAGGTTGTATTCTCACTCTTCGGGTTGCAATGCACAATGCCAATACTGTCCCGTGCATTAAATTGACCCACATCACCAGAAACAGAATATTCGGAACCCTCCAGATAGAGGGGGTGAGATTCCGTTTTAGGAAGCATATCTACCAACAAGAATTTGAATATAGCCTGACTCCTGGCTATTGCTAATACGATCTCCTTGTTTTGCTCTACTACATTCTCCTCCTTCTTTCCTGATACGTTTTCTTCTCCATGAGAGAGAAAAGTACCGAAAAGAAAAATACCACAGAAGAGTATATATATTACACTGGATTTCATTCGCTTTTTCTTTTTTCTCCGTTTACAAATATTTTTCTTGTCTTCCTTGTTTTATGATCAAAAACACTTCTTGTTATTATCCCCTTACTATTTCTTGAAATAACAGCATAGTCAATACCAGGAGGAATTTTATAATCTGGATGCATTTTTATTTTAAGATGTGGAGGAGGAAACCCTAATATAGCCACCTGCTTGTCTGCATCACTTACTCTAGGATTACCATTCACATGGCAATGAACTCCCGCCACCATTTTATCTTCTTTCTTACAAGGTGGTGCTATCTGCATTGCCATATTGTCATGGTTTCCTGGTGAGGATACTTTGGCTAGATAAAATTTTCCTGATTTGGAATCACAACAAACTCTTAATCCAAACTCACGCGTAGTGGGAGCAGACATGCGCGGCTCACCAGTATTATTTCTATTTTTATAGTCCTGGTATTCCTTTAATTGCTGATTATAAAATGAATCAGAAGCCTGCTGCACAACTTCCATTCCAGCAAGAATGGCATCTTCAAGATCATCATACAATTGCGAAGCAAGTCCAAGAACATCTATACATGAATTAATTTTATTGTTAACAAATCCATATAGAAATTCACCACCTTCTTCACCAATCAGGTCCCTGGAAATCCATCTTCCATCCTGCGGATTGTAATGGCGGTAATTGTAGTAGATCAGCCCCAGGTCATCATCTCGGTATTCGCTGGAATAACGGAACGGCATTGATGAGGCCCAGGCACCTTCCTCTGTCAAGGTTTCTCCGTAGGGCGTGTACTCAAACCTCGCCTGCCGGGTTCCCGACGCGCCGTACAGGGCGCTCACACTCTTGAGCAGGTCGTGCGCCGCATAGCGCGTCCCCGCTACACTCTTGTCCGCGTTATGCGTACACATGGCCAGCACGCGCGTCGCCACCGGTTCTGACGGATCCCAGAACCACGTGCCCAGCAAGGGCGGATTAGTCGTGTTTTGCGTACAGTCCATGCTCGCTATCATCAGATATCCCATATAGGCAAACCTTGTGCGCTTGGTCAAGGTATTCCCATTGTATTCCACTTTTTCCACACGGCGCCCAAGGTAGTCGTACACGCATTCCACTCTTTTGCTTCCCTGCGTAAAGACAACCGGCCGATTATCCGCGTTATACTGGACAGACCAGGTTCCCGTGGAAGTGTTCACGCCGGTCTGGTTGCCATCGGCGTCATACTCAGGCGTGAAGGGCGTTCCGGAACGTGTCATGGAAGTATATTGGTTCAGGTTATTGCTCTGGTAGGAGCTGGAAATCCCCTGTTCCGCCGCAGTCCGACGATTGCCGATGTTGTCATAGGCATAACTGAAGGAGCCGCCCGCATTCATCGTGTCTCCTATTAATTCGCCACGACCGTTATAGGCGTACGAATGACGGCGTGCAATGACCGTGGAACCCACATAATCCTCCCGTACAGAGGGACGCCTCATATTGTCCCAGGTATAGGCATGCTTGAGTGCAGGTGTGGCAGGGGCACCTTTCACATAGGCCATGGAGATCGGTAGTGGAAGATTGGCATGATACGCCGTGTTCCTGACCAAGCCGTTCGGATAGGTCAAACTATTGAGCCAGCCCGTGACCTCATCATACTCATAAGTAAAGGATGAACCATTGAACGACACGGCAGAAAGACGGTCTGTAGAATCGTACCCCATTAGGACCTGTTGCACCATTGTACCATGGAGAGAAAGTGTATACCCGGATAAACGCCCCAAGGAATCACGCTGATAGGCAAGCACGCTTTCCGTTAAACCGGAAGTTACCTCCGACGCCACTTCTTCAAATCCGGCATATTCCACACTCCGGGAACCGGAAGCATCCTGAATAGTAGAAATACGCTCCCTTCTATCATAGGTGATAAATACGGAAGGCGTTCCATCGCTATGCGTAACGGAACTCAACTTTCCTGTTATGTTATCGTACTCATATGTAGACACTACCCCTCGGGACTGCCTCCGGGTCACCACTCGTCCCCACTCATCATAAGTATAGGAAGTAAAGGATCCATCGGCATACGTTTTATTCAACAATATGTCCGAGATTGAATCATAATTCCAACGCGTTACATCCGCAGTGGAAGAAGGAATCGTATCAAGTGTGGCACTGGGGGAACGGTATGTATGCAAGGCTATAATACGGTCTCTGTCATCATATTCCCATTTCATGGGATAAACAGCCGTACCGTACCGGCAAGTCAACCGGCCCCGCAGATCATAAGAGGACCATGTTTGTTTTCCATCCGGCGCCGTAACACACTCCGGCAATCCCGTTGCGAAATCATACACAGTCGTGGTTATTTTCCCATCTTCGTCCTTCCTATGTATTTCCCTCCCTCCAATATCACTGGCAATGACTGCATCTTTTCCACGCGCATCCCGAACCGTTAGCGTATCTCCCACAGTACTGTAAATACGGCTGTATTTGGTCACGGCTCCATTCATATCCGTTGAACGTATAAGATCGTTGTTTAAAATCACCTCTTCTTCCTCACTCTCACAACCATCTTTTCCGCGTAAAACACGGATGTTGCCGTTTTCGTTATAAACTTTTTCCCAAGACCAGCGACCATATTTATCCCTATAAAGTGTCAGAGAATCAAGGGAATACAAAACAGCCACCTTCCGAGAAACGAGTTCGTAGATACACTCCGTCCAATCTACCATCCCCGGTCTTTCAAGTATCTCACAGTGTTCCTTAAAAACCAATTGCGCAGTTTCCTGAGGAATTCCGGAAGGAACCATAGGCAACTTCCTGAAGCACGTACTAAAATAGCGACCCACATACAGAGAAGGGTCATCCACAAAAAAACCTTTTTTTCTGCCTCTCAGATTTCCCAATTGATCATATTGGCACCTGAACTCGATCCCATTCTGCATAGTCCCGCTTTCTATCAATCCCCTTGCATTGCGAACAAGAAGAAGCCTTGTACTGGTGTAAGGGTCGGTTGAGGAAACTGTTTTTTCATCCATAATAAGACGCCCCATTCCATCATATATAATACTTCCTATTTGCCTCCGATGGGAAAAATCCAAATAAATATACTTTCTAATTGCTGAGGTAAGGCTTCCTTCATACTCATAATAACGCGCCTCACGTCCGGTACCGGATTCTTCAGCTACCAGGCCTGACGGTAAAAGCTTGGTAACCAGCGTAGCCCCCGTAGGCAAGGTTTCCGTTGTTGTCAAGCCATCCGGAGAATAAGAATACAAGGTTATCCTTCCCAATTCATCCGTACGTGATACAACACGTCCTAATAGATCATAAGTCGTAAAGACAGCGGTTGCTTTATCTCCCGTAGAATTTTTTACGGACAGAGTATTGCCTGCCCCATCATAGGTCATTTCCGTAATGGAGTCCGGACAGGTGGATGTCATTTCCATCCCGTTCCAATTTTCCACCGGGACAGCGGAATCCTGTTCTATACATACCAAACGTTTGGCTCCGTCATAAATATAACGAGTCTGCAAGCCTCGTACATCCGTTTCCCACCGAGGACCGGCACAACTCCATTCCGCCGAGGAATGCAGACCATTGGCGTAATCCGTCCGAATTACCCGGTGGGAATGATCATAAGTCATCTGTTGAAAATCAACAGACACGAAATCGGAAGATACGTGGACCAGATGATCCGTAGCAATTTCATCCCCGTTTTCCGCATAGTAATGAACAGTTCTTGTGGAGTTGCCGGACACTATTACATGTTCGGCGCCCAATGTTTCCGTACATTTCCATGATGCGCCATATTCAGAACACAGGGCATATTCATAACGCCGCTCAGAACCATCCATGTTTACTTGCCTTTTAAGTCTTCCTTTTGCATAAATGCAGGATGGATGATCTACATACCATTCTGTTTTGGTTGGATTAGGATCAGCAAATGGCCCTGCACAAGTTTGCACGGCTATCTTAGAATAAATACCCGTGGAATTTGTATAAGTATACGAGATATCATGTATTTTCTCTACCTTCGTTCCGTTTACCAAACTCACGGTTTTGAACGTCAGCCTTCTGTCATTGAATAATTCATCTGCATATGAATAGGAAGTTCTCATCTGGATATCTCCACACCACGGTTCCGTTCGCTGAATCACATTCCCGCTGGAATCATACTCCATCTCCACCACGGAGCCGTCCGGGCGCGTTTCCCTGACACGTTTGCCATAATTGGAGGAAGAAGCGTCACTGCCGTATTCATACGTCCACGTCCTTTCCAGCGGTGTTCCGTACCCTTCCGTCCGGGAGACAAGCACATCCCCATACATACGGCGCTGGTACACCTCTTTTTCCGCGGAGCACAGCACGGCATTATCCGTTCCGTCCACGCCGGTGTAAACGTACTTGAATTTTTCCTTCGTGTCCGTGTAATAGCCGCCGGCCACCATGCCCTGCCCGTTGGGTTCCTTGGCCACCACATATTCACTTCCCGGGGCCGGGCGGCACTGGGTCACAATGCTGATGGCATCATCCCCTTCCCCCTTGATCAGCGTAAGGTCGTCCGGATAAAGCCCGGCACGCCACTCGCTGACGAAGCCGCCCGGTTCTTCAATGCGGAACGTCTGCAGCATCCTCTGGGCCACTTCCGGATGGTCTTCATCAACACCGCGGGCCACCAGAGTATCCTCTTCCAGGAAAGACCAGGAAAGCTTCCATGTCTTGATGGGAACGGCGTTATTGCGGATGGTGTAGGTACCGTCGTTGCGGCGCCCCGTCACATCCTCCAGAGCATACCAGTTGATGCGCTGGACGTCTCTCAGGTCCAGCAGGCCGTCCGTTTTATTCCAGACCTGTTTTAGGCTGTACCAGGAAAGAGAGTTGAAGGATTCAACTTCGGAAGAAGGCCTTGAGTCATTTTCCGACCAGACAACCTGTAATTCCTCAGCCAGTTCCGCAGCGGTAATTTTCACGCCCAGCGGTGTGATGATATGTTGTAACAAAGGGAAATTGGGACGGAACCGGATGATGGTCCCGTCTCCCAGCACTTCCTCCAGATAGGCCGTGCCATCCACCGTGACGCGCCGCATCCTGTCGTTAAACTGCCCGGAACTCCCGTACGGCACGGCTGCACCCCCGGAGAGACTTGCCGAGGCAAAGTCGTAATAACGGGGAAAACCTCGTTCCGTCTTTACCACTGCCTGGGAAACATCGTCCGGCTCCGGACTGCCGCCGGAGACATTTGGAGCCTCCACCACTTCCAACCGCCGCTGGGAAACATGCTGGTACTGGAACGCCCTGCCCCAGCACAAGCTGGCATCCATCATATTCAAGTTCAGCATCAGACGTCCTCCGCTCAATTCGGACCATTTGGCAAACCGTCCGAATTCAATGGAAAAATCCACGCTATTGTTATCCGTACTGGCCGTTCCCGAATCGCCTTCTCCTCAAGGGCACGGATATTCCGTTTCCGGCCCCACGGGGCTGACGGGGTACCAGGTGTTGGGCCACGGCATGGGGGAAAAATCATCATCAGAGGCCATGGCCGCAGGATAATGTTGAAGGTCTCCGGACTGTTCCGGAACTGGCAGGTAATTATCGTTTTTGTTCATCTTGCTTTTCGTTGAATGTTTGCATCCGCCGGGAAAAGTGGAAAAACGCCGCCGGGCCTTTCCCTGAACCCATTCCCGGAGAATACGGTTATTGTTATTCAGCGGCGGCCTCGGAATTATCGGAAGTGCGGGGAACACCAAGCGTGCGGCGCAGGCACCTCATGACGGAAATCCGTGCAGAGCGCGCCACCTTGTCCTGGTAGCGCCGGCTCATGGAAACCACATCCATGTCCGCCAGGGATTCCGCAGACGGGAAAGTCATCCAGTTGTAATGTCCCCACAGGGGCCCTCCGGAGCCGCGCGTCCATGCCTTGGCGAGCAGCGGCGCTCCATCCGGGAACAAGGCGGTAAACGCCCCCAGCACCACCGCGCCTTCCGGACACTTCATCGTGGAGGAAGACTGTTCCAAATGCTGGAGGATGGCTTGCAAAACCGCGGGTTTCAAAGCATACAGTTCATTGCTCAGCAAACCGGAGCGCAGGCAGGTACCGCAGAGTCCGGAGCCGGAGCGTCCAAAATTCCTCAGGAAATCGGCGCACAGGACCAGATTGTCCGGTTTGGTGCGCACCAGCACATCCTCCGGATGCCGTATGGACTGGGCCATCAGGGAAAGGATGGAGACCGCATGGTCTGAAGACGTGTGCGTTTCTTTCAAAAGCTTCCATCCCACGGACAGGGGCCGCAGTACTTCCTTCACGGTCTGGGGGCACGGAGCCCGCTCGTCGTCCAGAACGACAATGCCCGCTTCCGGAGTGCTCCAGCGGATGCATTGGACCGCCTCCACCAGCAGAGGGGCATTATTCGCTTTACAGGGAATGAAAAACGTCATTCCCGGCTGTTCCGCAGGCATACCCTGCGCAGATTCTGATATGGACTGATTCATATGGATGATGGTTCAATTGAAATGATGCCTCGCATCGGCTCCATTTCTCCCATCATCTGTTGAAAACGCACCTTGTTCCTCAGGGCCTAGCCCGTTGATTCCAAAACTATTGAAACAATCATCAAGTGGCATGAGCCCTCCGTGGCAGGCTCTTCCCCCCACAAAACCGGAACACGGCGCGGCATGACTACTCCATCCGCATCCCAACCGAGCAGGAATCTTCTCATATCTCCCTCTCAACGCCCTTCACGTTTTCAATCATCAACCCTGCTTAAGTATTCCCTCCAACTACTCCATCCCCCGTCGGACAGAATGAACATTTCAGGAATTGCCTGCTCCATCACTTCAATTCATTCGCCAGCCCTTCGGCGAGCCCTTTCTCCATGGTTCATAAAAAACACTCGCGCTCAGGGGACACAGCCGCAGAACAAACCCCGCCTGCTCCCCGGAACATATACGACTGCCATGCGCCGTAATACCGGGAATCCGGAACGGACGCACTCAAAAACGGGAAAAGGGGCCGCCTTCTCTCTTCCCGGAAAATCACTTATCCTGCTCGTTGGAATGTTCCGGACCGGGGCCTTCCAGCTCGGCGGTAGCTCCCCGTTCCGGAGGCGGAGCCACCTCCAGAAACGTTTCAGTCACGGTTTCCGACGAATCGTCCGGTTTGATCACGACGGAGACGACACGATCCACCGCTTCACAAGAATCCGGGCACATCTCCTTTTTGGCCTCATTCACGGCACGAAGGGCAGTACGCTGGAATTCGTGCGTATGCACATCCGCCTGCTTCATGACCGGGGCCAGAATCATTCCCTGGTAAATAACCGCACCGATGATGACTACCAGGGCAATACATCCGCAAGTCAACGCCCCTTTGGCCATGCAGTAGGTTCTATTGTCATTCCGCCTCACCGCGACGACTCCCAAAACCACGGACAAAATGGCACAAAGCAGCCCGGGAATAACTGCCACCCAGCCCAGACACGGAAGAAAGGCGAGAAGGGCGAGTACCAATCCGATAATACCTAGCACCAGCGCCGCAATCGGCGAAACAGGCTCGCGAACAGGACGAATTCCGTCCGAATCATTTGACTTGTCCATAATTCATTTTTTCATTGGCATTTCCCATCCGGGAAACATTCTTGAAATTAAAGAATTCGGATAAAAACTGTCAAGGTGCCTTTCCGTTACGCATAAAACGCCATGGTTGCTTCCAGGGACATCAGGTCCCCCGCACGCCTCCGCCGGATGATACCGCAACACCGGGAAACAAAAACAATTATTGAAATTTAAGAAATGTTGGAAATCAGATTTTCCTGCCTTATGAACTCCCTCTCTTCATGACGGGAATTAAATGAAAGAACATGACGTCACAGCCCGGCAAACAAGGAAAATCCCTGAAATGGCACCTATTCACCGTTCCCGCAGGCCGGAATCCATATCCTTTCCTCTGCGCCTCTTCATCAACACCCACAACACGTAAATCACGGCGGCTCCGCCGTTGAGCAGGCCAATGGAGAACCAGAACGGGGCTCCCTTGTTCCATTCCCACGCCTCGCGTACATGGCCGTTCGCCATTTCTGCATAACCGCGGGTCATGCCGCACAGGGGACATTCCTGATGGGGAACGGCAACGGCAGCGGCTATGGAATTCATCCCTCCCGGACTAATCAGCAAAGCCATGACGGAAGGGATCAGCAGCATAAGGGACAATCCCGCCCACACGGGGAGCCATACTTTCCTGATCATGCCGAACAAATCATGGAGGGAATGCCTGACATCCCCGCCATGTAACATATAAATGATCCGGGGAAAAACCTCCTTCCCGGCCTTTAAAGAGTATCGTACGTTTCTTCCCTTTCGGCGGCAGGCGCAGCGGGAGCGGCGGGGGCGGGAACCTG
>OFSD01002091.1_pt1 | contig 13168 bp, 9 predicted proteins | sample 1543191 | NCBI WGS metagenome assembly OFSD01 (sample SAMN04209221, study PRJEB22552) | human gut metagenome | biome: gut; material: feces | host: Homo sapiens | place: USA: Oklahoma
CGGCACGGCGGGCGGCGCGGGGCACTCCCGCCAGATCGCCCTGCGGCTGAACGGCGAGCAGGGCGGCAGGCTCATCTCGCTGGATCAGGACCCCGATGCCGTGCAGACGGCCCGGGCCCGGCTGGCGGGCCTGCCTGCCACCGTGGTGCAGATCAACTTCCGCTATGCCGGACAAGCTCTGGAGCAGCTGGGCATTGAAACGATCAACGGCGCGCTGCTGGATCTGGGCGTGTCCAGCCATCAGCTGGATGACGCGGCCCGGGGCTTTTCCTACCGGGCGGATGCCCCGCTGGACATGCGGATGAGCCAGGAGGGCGAGACGGCCGCCGATCTCGTGAACCGCGAGAGCCGGGAGGAGCTGGCCCGCATCCTGCGGGATTACGGCGAGGAGCCCTTCGCCTGGCAGATCGCGGGCAGGATTGTGGAAGCCCGGGAAACTGCCCCCATTGAAACGACATTGCAGCTGGCGGATATCGTGGCCAGCGCCATGCCCCCGGCGGAGCGCCGGAAGAACAAAAACCCCTCCCGCCGCACCTTCCAGGCACTGCGCATTGCGGTAAACCATGAGCTGGACGCACTGGAAGAGGGGCTGGACACCATTTTTGCGCATCTCGCACCGGGTGGAAGACTTTGCGTGATCACCTTCCACTCGCTGGAGGACCGGCTGGTCAAGAACAAGTTCCGCCGCTGGTCCACCGCCTGCACCTGCCCGCCGGAGTTCCCGGTGTGCGTCTGCGGCGGCAAGGCCAAGGCAAAGCTGATCACACGCAAACCCATTGAAGCCAACACGCAGGAGCTGGAAGAGAACCGGCGCAGCCGCTCGGCCCACCTGCGGGTTTTGGAAAAGATCTGAGGGCGGCACAGCCCCGGAGATGTGAGGAGGAGATCACCATGGGTCAGGCAGCATACGATATGACAGAGGTCCGGCGCAGAAGAGCGCCGCAGGCACAGCCAAAAGTCCCGCTGCGGGTAGAAAAGGGCGGCAAAAAGCGGCTGAACCCCGTGCGGGCCGCCATGCAGCACGCGCTGCAGCTGGTGGGCGCGGCTTTGCTGGTGGGCTTTGCGGTGAGCCTGCTGTGGAGCGAGGCACAGCTGGTGGAGCTGAATTCTCAGATCCAGAGCGCCAAGGCAGAGCTTGTGAGCGAGCAGAGCCAGTATACATACTACAACAGTGCCCTGAACAGCCGCACCAACATCACAAGTGTTGAGGAGACCGCCACCCGCCTGGGGCTGATGAAGATCGACCAGAGCCAGATCACCTACATCCGGCTGGATGAGGGCAGCGTTCTGGTGCGCAAGGCATCCGCTGTGCGGCAGTGGTCGGATCTGCTCCACGATGGGGCAATGACCATTCTTGCCTCTGTCAGAACGGCAAAATAAACCAAACAACGAAAAGCGTGCGGCAGCGCACGCTTTTTCGGTTTCTTCGGGAGTACGCAATGCAAACACCATCCTCCAATCCCAAAAAGAACAGTGCCCGCCGCCGCAGTGCGGACCCGCACGCACGGCTCAGTGCCCGGCTGCGTCATATCAGCTTTGGTGCCGCCGTGCTTCTTGTGGTGGTCGCCGCGCTGACCGTGATCTACAGCCTGTACAAGATCCAGATCCGCGACGGTGCCACATACCGCCAGTACGCCGCCGAGCAGCAGCTGCTGGACAGCACCATTCAGGCCACCCGCGGTGAGATCTACGACACCAGCGGCATCACGCTGGCTTCCACCAGCGTGGTCTGGACCATCTGGGCCGACCCCTCTTACAGCACGGCCCTGTATACCACCACCACCGATCAGGACACCAAGGCGGAGACCCGCACCATCGATGAGGCCGCCATGAAGGAGGTCTGCACCCAGATCACCCTGCGCCTGCTTTCGGGCGACGGCGAGAGTCTGGACAGCGTGGACACCACTTCAGCGGAGTACCAGACCCAGTATCAGGCGGTCTGCGATGCCCTCTCCCAAAACGAAAGCTCCTATCAGGTGCTGGCCACCAAGGTCAACAACGCCATCAAGCTCTCCATTGAGGAGTACGTCAAGACCTACAACAAGGCCCACAGCAAGAGCGGAAAATCCGCCGGTGCGCTGGAAAAGATCCTGGCCAAGCTGGGTCTGGGCCAGCAGGAGAGCGACGACGGCACCCCCACTGTCCGCAAGGGGCGGGTGTCGGTGTCGGCCTCCAAGGGCTTCCAGCGGGATTACCCCTACGGCCGCTTTGCCGCCGCCGTGCTGGGCTTCTGCAATGCGGATGGTCAGGGCGTGTACGGTCTGGAAAACTCCTATGAGTCCACGCTGGCCGGTGTGAATGGCCGCACCATCACCCTGCGCAACGCCTACGGCAACGCCATTGCCGATGAAAACGCCACCACCTACGCCGCCAAGGACGGTTCCAATCTGGTGCTCTCGCTGGATGTGAACATTCAGGAGGTGGTGGAGCGCTACCTGAACGAGGCCGTGGCGGCCAACACCGTTGAGAACCGCGGCTGCGCCATTGTGATGAACGTCAAGACCGGTGCCATCCTTGCCATGGCCTCCAAGCCGGACTTTGACCCCAACGACCCGCTGAACTACACCGCCAACGAGGCTTATCTCAACGAGCTGGTGCACGCAGAGCCGGAGCTTTACGGCGTCTATAAAAAGGACGCCGACGGCAACTACATCACCGATGAACAGGGCAACAAAATTCTGGACGAGGAAGCAGACTATTCCGGCTACTACCGGGATATCCTGTGGAAAAACAAGACCATCACCGAGCTGTACTACCCCGGCTCTGTGTTCAAGGTCATTACCTCCGCCATGGGCATCGACTCCGGTGTGGCCACCATGAACACCACCTTTACCTGCTCTGGCGCTTACGGCGTAGCCAAGGAGACTTACCACTGCGCAGGGCGCAAGGCGCACGGCCTGCTCAATATGGCCGAGGCACTGCGCAAGAGCTGCAACATCTACTACATCCAGCTGGGGCAGCGCGTTGGCTCGCAGCAGTTCTATAACTACTTCGATGCCTTCGGCTTTACCGCCCGCACCGGGGTGGACCTGCCCAGCGAGACCAACTTTATGCAGTACTACCGCGCCGACCAGCTGGGCGAGGTGCAGCTGGCCTCCTCCTCCTTCGGTCAGGCCATGGCCATCACCCCGCTGCAGATGTGCACCGCCATTGCGGCCACCGTCAACGGCGGGTATCTGGTCACCCCCCATGTGGTGGATAAGATCACCGATGCCAACGGCAATGTCATTCAGGAGATCGGCGCAAATGTGCGCCGTCAGGTCATCAGCCAGAGTGCCAGCGAGGTCATCCGGCAGATGATGGAGTACGAGGTAGGCAACGGCACCGGCGGCGGCAAAAACGCCTATGTGTCCGGCTACCGCATCGGCGGCAAGTCCGGCACTTCCGAGCAGCTGAATATGCACCGCCGCGCCGACGGCGACTATAAAAAGGTGGCTTCTTTCGTGGCGGTGCTGCCCGCCAACGACCCGGAAATTCTGGTCTACGTCATGCTGGACGACCCCAACAACGCAAGGACAGACTATTCCTCCATCCTTGCAGCCCCTGTGGCGGGCAATATCATCAGCGAGGTAGCCCCCTATCTGGGCATCGCCACCGACGGCGAGGACCGCAGCGGCACCATCGTTACCGTGCCGAACCTTGTGGGTACCGAGTGGAGCAATGCGCAGGTGCAGCTGAACATTCAGGGCCTGAAGCATCAGCTGCAGGAGAGCCAGAGCAGCCAGTCCGCTGCCCCGGTCACCTACCAGTACCCCCACGCGGGGAGCAAGGTGCCCTACGGCACCACCATCTACCTGTATACCGATACCTACGAGGGCAGCCGCACCGAGGTGCCGGATGTGACCGGCAAGAGCCCGGACTTTGCCCGCCAGATGCTGAGCGCCGCCGGGCTGAACTGCGTGGTGGAGGGCAGCGGCACGGTGCAGGCGCAAAGCGCCGAGCCCGGCTCCAGCGTGCAGCGCGGCACCATCATCACCCTGACCTGTGGGTAAAACAGCTTTTTCGGCATCTTCGCCCAAGGCTTTCAGCATAAAGCACTGCCGCAAGGCGGTGACGGATGAGGGTGCAGCATTCAATAGAACGAGAGGGGATAGAACAATGGAAAAGATCCATGCAAGCAAGCTTCTGGCAGGGCTGGTGCCTGCCGGAAAACTGACCAGTGACCCGGAGGTGGCACTGGTCACCACCGACAGCCGCGAGGTAAAACCCGGTTGCATTTTTGTGGCCTTCCCCGGCGAGCGGTTCGACGGCCATGATTTCGCCGCCCGTGCGCTGGAGCAGGGCGCGGAGTATGTGGTGGTCAACCATCCCGTGCCCGGTGTGCCGGAAGAAAAGGCCATCCTTTGCCCGGACAGCTACCACGCCATGATGGTGATGGGCGCAAACTACCGCAGCCAGTACCACCCCAAGATGGTGGGCGTGACCGGCAGCGTGGGCAAGACCACCACCAAGCAGATGACCTACGCCGCCCTGAGCGGCTTTGGCGAGACCATCAAGACCGAGGGCAACCAGAACAATGAGCTGGGAATGCCCCGCACCCTGATGCGGCTGGAAAGCAGCACCGAGTACGCGGTCATCGAGATGGGCATGAGCCACGCCGGTGAAATTGACCGTCTGGCGCGGGCAGCACGGCCGGATGTGGGCATCATTACCTGCATCGGCGTGTCTCATATCGGCAATCTGGGCAGTCAGGAGAACATCTGCAAGGCAAAGCTGGAGATCTGCAACGGTCTGCCGGAGGGCGCGCCGCTGGTGCTGAACTACGACGACCCCTTCCTGCGCAAGGCAGTGCTGCCCGCCCATGTGCGCCCGGTGTGGTTCAGCCTGAGCGATGAAAACGCAGACGTCTGCGCCCTGTCCATCCGGCAGGAGACTGACGGCATGAGCTTTGTGCTGGAGGATCAGGAGCACGGCACCTTTGTGGTGAACATTCCCGCCATGGGACGCCATAATGTGGCAAACGCTCTGGCTGCCTACTGCGCCGCCACCCGTCTGGGCTGCGACGCCAAGAGGGTCATCCGGGGCCTTTCCAACTTTGAACAGACCGGCCGCCGCCAGAAGGTGGTGGACAGCGAGGGCGTGACCGTCATCGAGGACTGCTACAACGCAAACCCGGACAGCATGAAGGCTGCGCTGGCGATGTTTAAGGACTTCCCCTGCAAGCGCCGTTTTGCCCTGCTGGGTGATATGCTGGAGCTGGGCGAGCTGAGCCGCGAGGCACATGAGGAGCTGGGACGTCTTGCCGCCGAGAGCGGGCTGTATTGCCTGATCACCTACGGCGAGCAGGCCAAGCGCACCGCTGTGGTGGCTGCGGCCAAGGGGGTAGAGACCCTGCACGCAGAAAATTACCGCGAGGCCGCCGATGCCCTGCTGGACCGGGTGCAGCCCGGCGATGCCATTCTGGTAAAGGCCAGCCACGGCATGGCACTGGAAAAAGTGCTGGATATCTTCTACGAAGAGCATAAAGAAACAGAAGTATAACTATTTGGCGAAATGGAGTGTCTGAGTTATGGAGCGTTTCGCCTTGGCAGCGGCGGTGGTGCTGGGCTTTGCCCTTACGGCAGCCCTGTGCAGCCTGTTTGTGCCGCTGCGGCGGGTGCTGGAACGCCGCGAACAAAACCAGCAGCCGGTACAGTCTGAGCAGCCCCGGCCTGCACCCCTGCGCGCCCCGCTGTGGGGTGGGCTGTGTGCGGCGGCGGGCACGGTGGCTGCGGTGGGCGTGGGCTGGCTTGCCGCCTGCGTGGGTCAGCCGGAGCTGCTGGGCAGCGAGGGCCGGCTGATGACACGGCTGCTCACGGCACTGGCCGGAAGCCTTGCCTTTGGGGCAGTGGGTCTTGCAGAAGATCTTGCCCGGATGCGCAGCCCGGCGGCGCTGGGGCTGCGGCGGGACGTGCGGCTTTTGCTGGAGGCACTGGCCGCGGCATTCGTTCTTTTGCTGCTGCAGGCAGCGGGCTGTCTGCCCCGGGGACTGGACGTGCCCGGGGCGGGGTATGTGCTGCTGGGCAGCGCCGTGCCCTTTTTGTGGGCGGTGCTCATGGTGGCGCTGGCTGAGTGTGCCCGCATCGCCGAGCGGGACGAGGGTACGGTGTGCGGCGCGGCCTTTGTGGCTATGCTGGCGCTGATGATGGCAGAGGCCGGTCTGGGCGTGCCCGGGCTGGCGGTGCTGCCCGCCGCGCTTGCCGGGGCACTGGTGGCACTGCTGCTGTGGGCGTTCCCCCCGGCAAGGCTGGGGGTGGGCTGCTGCGGCAGCCTGCTGGCGGCGGGTGCCATCGGCTGCATCCCGCTCAGTCTGGATATGACCAGCCTGACTGTGCCGCTGGCGCTGCCCTTCTGGGCGGCAGGCGGTCTTTTGGCAGCGCAGCTGCTGGGTGCAAAACGCACCGGCAAGCCCTTGCGCTGCTGGGTAAAAAAGCATAAAATGAGCCCGGAGACGGTGTTCCTGTGCAGCTTTGCGCTGAGCGCTGTCGGCTATGTACTGGCGCTGGCGCTGCTGCGCTGGTGCTGACCGGGCACAGAGAGGGAAGGGAGCGCAGATGGCGACTAACCGCAAAAAACACAGAGCGCCGGTGCCGGTGTTCCAGCGAGACCCGGGCCCGTGGTCCCGGCTGCTGATCGACTGGCTGGCCACGCTGGCTGTTATTATGATCTTTGGGCTGGTGATGCTGTTCAGCGCCAGCTACACCACCGGTTACCTGCGCATGGGCGACAGCTTCCACTACATCAAGCAGCAGGCGCTGTGCATGATACTGGGGCTGGGCTGTATGTTCCTGATAAGCTATGTGGATCACCGTTTTCTGCGCAAGATGGTGGTGCCGGGGTACTTCATCGTGCTGGCCATGCTGGCCGTCACCCTGACCATGGCACCCCTGAACGGCTGCCGCCGCTGGATCCGCTTTGCAGGCCTTACGCTGCAATCCTCGGAGGTGGCAAAGTTTGAGATGATCCTGTTCAGTTCCCATCTTGCAGCCAAGGCACCGCAGGTGGAGCGGCTGGACCCGGAGCGCCGCATCCTGCTTACCCCCCGGGAGTGGCTGCGGGTGCGGGTATGGAAGCAGCTGGTGGTGCCGGTGCTGCCCCTTATACCGGTGGTCCTCCTGCTGGCGATGGAGCCGCACATGTCCGGCATCGTGCTGACGGTGGCGGTGGTGGGCACCATCCTGCTGCTGTCCGGCAGCGGCGGTGTGCTGACATGGGCGGGTGCCATCACGGCAGGCACCCTGCTGGAGACCCTGCTCTCCCATGTGGACTCTATCCCCTACCTGCAAAAGCGTCTGGACGGCTGGACGCAGGATCTGAGCCAGATGACCGACCAGACCGTGCAGAGCCTTTATGCTATCGGCTCCGGCGGACTGAAGGGGCTGGGGCTGGGCAACAGCGTGGAAAAGCAGCTCTGGCTGCCGGAAAGCACCAACGACTTCATCTTCAGCGTGGTGTGCGAGGAGCTGGGCTTCATCGGCGCGGTGCTCATTATCGTGCTGTTCGTGCTGTTCATCGTGCAGGGGCTGCTCATCGCCTATAAGGCGGAAAATCTGTACTGCACCATGGTAGGCATCGGCATTATGGCGCAGATCGCGTGGCAGGTGTTCTGCAACATCGCCGTGGTCACCAATACCCTGCCCAACACCGGTATCAGCCTGCCCTTCTTCTCCTCCGGCGGTACCAGCCTGATCCTGCTGCTGGCAGAGATGGGCGTAATGGTGAACATTGGCCGCAACGGCGAGCGGGCAGCGCAGCAGCGGGAGCAGATGCGTGCCCAGCGGGAGGCCGCCCGCGCCGAGCGCGAGGCAGAACTTGCCCGCAAGACCATTGACTTGGCTTCTGCCCGCGCAGCCCGTACAGAACAGTAAAACAAACCGCAAGCCCGCCCGGCCTGTAACCGGGCGTTTATAAGGAGGAATCACCATGCGTGTTCTCATCGCAGCCGGCGGCACTGCCGGACATATCAACCCTGCACTGGCCATTGCCGGTGCTCTGAAAAAGGCCGACCCTGCCGCCGAGATCCACTTTGCAGGCCGTAAGGAGGGCATGGAGTACCGTTTGGTCACACAGGCGGGCTACCCCTTCCACCACATCGAGATCACCGGTTTTCAGCGCAAGCTCAGCCTGCACAACATCAAGCGCAACCTCATTACTCTGTGGAATCTGGCGCTTTCCGGCCCCAAGGCCAAGGCCATGATGAAGGAAGTAAAGCCGGATCTCGTCATCGGCTGCGGCGGCTATGTGTCCGGCCCGGTGGTGCGCTGCGCCGCCAAAATGGGCATCCACACCGCCCTGCACGAGCAGAACGCCTTCCCCGGTGTGACCAACAAGCTGCTGGCCCCGGATGTGGATATCGTGTTTGCCGCCGTGCCCGCCGCCGTGGAAAAGCTGGGCGCACCGGACAAGACCCTTGTGGTGGGCAACCCCGTGCGGCCGGAGGTGTTTGTACAGGCCGCCAACCGCGAGGCCATCCGCGCACAGCTGGGTGCGGGCGACCGCACCGTCATCCTGTCCTTCGGCGGCAGCTTGGGCGCACGCCGGGTCAACGAGGTGGTGGCAGACCTGTGCGCCTGGGAACAGCACGAGCACAAGCCGGTGCTGCACCTGCACGCCACCGGGCAGTACGGGGTGCAGCTGTTTGAGCAGCTGCAAAAGCAGAAGGATTTTGCCCCCGGTGACAGCCTTGTGGTAAAGGAATACATCAACAATATGCCGGAGCTGCTGGCAGCGGCAGACCTCGTTATCAGCCGCGCCGGTGCGCTGACGCTGGCCGAACTGGAGGCTGTGGGACGCGCCGCTGTGCTGATCCCCAGCCCCAACGTGGCGGAGAACCACCAGTACTACAACGCCATGGAACTGCAGAAGGCCGGGGCGGCTGTGGTCATTGAAGAAAAAGACCTGACCGGTGAAAAGCTGGTGCAGACTGTTTCTGCCATGCTGGCACAGCCCGGCAAGCTGGCCGAGATGGGCAAAAACGCCCGCAGCCTGTCTGTGGACGACAGTCTGGACCGCATCACTGCGGCGCTGCTCAAGCTGGTAAAGACCCCGTGATGCAGCCCCGGAATAAACAGGAAAGAAGGTGCGAATGATGCAGCAGAACCGTGACCGCAACGGCAGACCCCGGAACACGAGACCCTATGATCTGAACCGGGATGTGGCGCGCACCTCTGCGCCTTCGCAGGATCATACGCCCCGGATCACCGGCAGCAGCCGCTACGGCTACAACGGCGAGCCGCTCAGCCGCCCGCCCTCCCGCAGCGCCAACGGCAGTGTGCGCTCCTCCCGGGCAGATAACAGCATCCAGTTCCCCACCCAGACCCAATCCCAGCCCCGCCGCCCGGCGCAGGGGCAGGGGAGCAATACCACCCAGTATCCCGCCGGTAACCGCCCGGCGGGCAGCAGACCAAAAAACGCGAAGTCCGGTGGCAAACAGCGCCGCCCGGCAAACAATGCCCGCAGCGGGCAGAGCAGCCGGAAAAACCAGAACGCGCAAAACCGCCCGAACCGGCAGCACCCGGCAGGCAGCCAGAGCGCCCCGCAGCAAAGCCCTGCCCGGCGGGAAATGCGCAAAAAGCGCAAGGTGACCCGCGCCACGCTGCGCCGCCGCCGGATGCTGCGCCGCCTGACCGCCTTTGCCATGCTGCTGTGCGTCATCGGCGCGGGCATCTACCTGACCATGACCATGCTGTTCCGCATCAACTCCATTCAGGTACAGACCCCGGACGGCAAGCAGGTGACCGAAATCGCTGGCTACTCCGCAGACAGCATTTTGCAGCGGATGGGCGTGCAGCTGGAGGAAAACATCTTCAGCTTTGAACCCGGCGAAAAGGCCGCGGTGCTGGAGCAGAATTTCCCGCTGCTGGGCTCCATCAAGGTGATCCGGGACTACCCCAACACCGTGGTGGTGCAGGTGACCGAGGCTGTGCCCGCCTACGCGGTGCAAAACGGCAATAAATGGCTTGTGATCTCGGACAAATGGAAGATCCTGTCCGAGGAAAGCGCCCAGCCCGAGGGGCTTTGCACCCTGTACGGCGGCAAGCTGCAGGATACCACCCCGGGACAGGGCTTCTGGTTCGTGGACGATGCGGACGCGGCAAGCGCCTCCGGGTCGGAAACCGCCGAAAGCGAAAGTGCAGTGAGTACCGAGAACATCCGCATGGAAGCGCTGCGCACACTGCGCAGCAAGCTGGAGGAATACGGCCTGTCGCAGGATGTGACACGGCTGGAAGTGGCGGACACCGAGCAGATCGCGTTTTTGTATCAGGACCGCATCAGTGTGCTGCTGGGTACGCTGAACGATCTGGATTATAAGCTGGACCGCGCCCGCTATGTGCTGACCAACGCCGATGGCAAGGGCTGCGGCCCCACCGACACCGGGCGGCTGGATTTCAGCCATACCAGCGCCAGCAGTACCCGCAAGATCTATTTTGCACAGGGCGAGCCTACTCTGCCCTCCGGCTATGTGGTGCCGCCCAAGGCCGAGGAACCCGCCCCGGCAGAGGACGCCGCCGACAGCACCGACAGTGCAGAAAGCACGGAAAGCGCGGATACTGCCGACACCACCGAACCGGCAGCTGACGCGGACACCGAGCAGCTGCCCCTGACCCACCCTGACCGCATGACGGCCAACGAAGAAGAAAACCCCATGTAAAGAAGCTCTTTGGAGGAGACTGTATGAAGCTGGAACAACTGATGGAAGGCGTGCCCTTTACCCTTGTGCAGGGCAGTCTGGATACTGAGATCGCGGATATCATCTACGACAGCCGCAAGGCTGCCCCGGGGCTTTTGTTCGTGTGCATCGTGGGCACCCAGCGGGACAGCCACGCGTTTGCCGCCGACTGCGCCGCCAAGGGGGTCAGTGCGCTGGTCATCCAGCACGACATCGACCTTTCCGCCCTGCCCGGGGTGACCGTGGTCAAGGTGGAGAGCAGCCGCTATGCCATGGCGTTGATGAGCGCCAACCTCTTCGGCAACCCTGCCCGGCAGATGACCATGATCGGCGTCACCGGCACCAAGGGCAAGACCACTACCACCCACATGATCAAAAGCGTACTGGAGGCCGCAGGCCGCAAGGTGGGCATGATCGGCACCAACGGCATCTACTATATGGGACGCCACAAGGACACCGCCAACACCACCCCGGAAAGCTACGAGCTGCAAAAGACCTTCCGGGAGTTTCTGGATGCCGGCTGCGATACCGCGCTGATGGAGGTATCCAGTCAGGGTCTGATGATGGACCGCGTGGCGGGCGTGCACTACGATGTGGGTGTGTTCACCAACCTTTCGCCGGATCACATCGGCCCCGGCGAGCACAAGACCTTTGAGGAGTACCGCAGCTGGAAGGGACAGCTGTTCAAGCGCTGCGATGTGGGCGTGGTGAATATCGATGACGAGAACACCGCCGCCCTGCTGGAAGGCCACACCTGCAAGCTGGTCACCTATGGCCGCGATGAAAAGGCCGACTACCGCGAGACCGGCTACAAACTGCTGCGCACCCACGATTTTCTGGGCGTTGCCTTCCACGTTACCGGCAAGGACGAGATGGACGTCAAGGTGAATATGCCCGGCGAGTTCAGCGTGTACAACGCGCTGGCAGCGCTGGCCGTGGGCAAGGTGCTGGGTCTGCCGGATGCCGCCATCCACGATGGTCTGGGCAAGTGCGTGGTGAAGGGCCGTGTGGAGCTGGTGCCCATCAGCAAAAAGTTCACCATCCTGCTGGACTACGCCCACAACGAGGTATCCACCGAGAGCCTGCTTACCACCCTGCGCGCCTACAAGCCCCACCGTCTGGTGGTGGTGTTTGGCTGCGGCGGCAACCGCTCCAAGCTGCGCCGTTACGGCATGGGCGAGATCTGCGCCAAGATGGCTGATTTTTCCATCCTCACCGAGGACAACAACCGCTTTGAAAAGGTAGAGGACATTATTGCGGATATCCGCGAGGGCATGAACAAGGGCAACCCGGACGCGAAGTTCGTGGAGATCCCAGACCGTCTGGACGCGCTGCACTACGCAGTGGATCACGCACAGGAGGGCGATCTGATCGCCGTCATCGGCAAGGGTCACGAGACCTACCGCGACCGCGAGGGTGTCAAGACCCCCTTCCTTGAGCGGGAACTGCTGGAAGAATACGCCCAGCAGATCGGGCTGGAATAAGAAAATAATATTATTATTGCGGGAAAGGCCGCTGCACAAAGTACTGTGCAGCGGCTTTTTTGCGTCTGTGGGAGCCCCTATATAAAGAGGAAGCAAACTGTGTCGAAAATGTAAAAGATAAAAATCTTTAACTAAAACCATTGACTTATCCGACGGTTTGGTTATAATGGTCGTGTTCGATACCTCATAAATTTTAGGTAAATAATTAAAAACAAACAGTGAACATAAAGGAGAATACTACTATGACTTTCGAGGAAATGAAGAAGATCGTTGTCGATACCCTGAGCTGCGATGAGGACAAGGTGACCATGGAGGCCAGCCTGACCGAGGATCTGGAGGCCGACAGCCTGGACGCTGTGGAGCTGAACATGGCACTGGAAGAGGCCTGCGGCGTGTCCATCCCCGATGAGGAGCTGGCAAACCTCAAGACCGTGGGCGATATCTTCAACTACATCAATGCCCATGTCTGAGGCTGACCGAGGCGAAACGAGATGAACAGTATCAAAGACCTGCTGCCGGGCAGCATGCGGGAGCGCACCTTCCAGCTGAAGGCCCGGCGGGATGCGGGTGCCGTGTGGAACGACCCGCAGTTCGTGGAATGCAAAAAGTGCGGACGCCGCGCCACCCGCCAGATCTGGAACAAGGCACAGTACGTCTGCCCCAATTGCGGGGTGCACCTGCCCATCGGCGGGTACTACCGCCTGAGCCTTGTCCTTGACAAGGGCAGCTTCCGGGAATTGGACGCAGACCTTGCCCCGCAGGATGTGCTGCAGTTTCCCGGCTACCCGGAAAAGCTGGAAGCACAGACCGGCAAGACCGGCCTGAAGGAGGCTGTCATCACCGCCACGGGGCGCATCGAGGGCACCCCGGTGGTAGTTGCAGTGCTGGACAGCCGGTTCTTTATGGGCAGCATGAGCACCACCGTGGGCGAAAAGATCACCCGCGCCGTGGAGCACGCCACTGCAAAGCACCTGCCGCTGATCATCTTCTCGGCCAGCGGCGGCGCCCGGATGCAGGAGGGCATTTTCAGCCTGAT
>OFSD01002113.1_pt1 | contig 13054 bp, 7 predicted proteins | sample 1543191 | NCBI WGS metagenome assembly OFSD01 (sample SAMN04209221, study PRJEB22552) | human gut metagenome | biome: gut; material: feces | host: Homo sapiens | place: USA: Oklahoma
GTTGCTGATGGTCGTGCCCGACAGGAACGTCGCCCCCAAGTCCTTTCCCGTCCGCTCCTGAATGGTGCGGATGGCGAACAGTAGGTTCAGTGCCTTCTGGCTGCCCTCCGAGTTGCCCAGCCCCGCCACGCGGTCGTGCCGGGTGTTGAATGTCAAGTTCTTGAACTGGTGCGACTCGTCCACGAAGAGGTGGTCGATACCCATCTGCCTGAAGTCCGCCACGTCGTCCGTCCTTGACTTTATCGCGTGCTCCACCTTCTCCAGCTTGGCCGTCAGGTTGAACTTGCGCTTCTCCAACCCCCTCAGCATGGCGCGTGACACATCCTTGCCCTGCGAACGGAGCACCTCCAGATTTTCCTCCACCGTGTCCAGCTCCGCCTGCAATATCCGCTGTTGCAGTTCCGGCGACTGCGGAATCTTCCCGAACTGGTCGTGGCTCATGATGACGCAGTCCCAGTCGTTGTTCCGTATGTCGTTGAAGAAGCGCACGCGGTTTGCCGCCTCGAAGTCCTTCTCCGAAGCGTACAGTACGCGGGCGTTGGGGTATGCCTTGCGGTAGGTCTCCGCTATCTCGCGCACGTTGGCTTTCAGCCCGATTATCATCGGCTTGTGTACCAGCCCCAGACGCTTCATCTCGTGTGCTGACACGCACATTATAAGCGTCTTGCCGGTTCCGACCTCGTGGTCAGCTATCCCGCCGCCGTTCTGTTTCAGCATCCAGATGCAGTCCTTCTGGCTGGGGTACAGGTCGGTGATTCCCAGCCCTTTCAGGTCGAGTCCGGGAAAGGTCTGGTGCGAGCCGTCATATTTCGGACGCACGAAGCAGTTGAACTTGTTGTTGTACATGTCCGTCAACCGTTTCTTGAACTCCGGCGACTGTTCCTCCAGCCATTCCGTGAATCCGTTTCGGATTTCGTCAATCTTGGCGTTGGCGAGCTGTATGCCCTCGCTGTCGCGTGCCTTTATGTCGTTACCGTTCTCGTCCTCGCCGACTTTCTTCATCATGTCCGGGCAGGTGTTGTGCAGGGCGTGTTTCAGCAGGTGCATCCCGTCATAGTGGCGGTAATATCCCTTGACCAGAAACTCGTCGGTGATTTTCATCGTCCTGTGGCTGCACGCCACCGAATACTCGTCGAGGCTCTCCGAGTAGCCTATCTTCACGTCCGTATCGAACAGGCGGCTCATATAGGCGGCATACACCCCCGTGGGTATCCACCGCTCCCCGAAGTTGAAGTCAAGGTCTTCAAACGGGATTTGTTCGGGTATGTTCTCGCGTAAAGCCTCCAGAGCCTCCCGTGCCTGCGGCATCATCTCGTCCCCCTCGTGTCCCTTTACCCATTCCTCCACCTCCCTCGCTTTCACTACCACGTTACCGGCAATGAAGCGGTCGGCTATCTCGTAACCCTCTGCCAGCGGATTGTAGTACACCCTGCCTTTCAACGCTTCCAGCATGTCCGTCCGTGCCATGTCGCACAGGGATTCCATATACGGCAGGGTCACCCCGCCGTAGCGGTTGAGCGAGGCGGACAGGGCTTCTTCCGATGATTCCGCCATGACGGTCGTTTCCTGCGAAAAGGAAACGGGATGGTCGAATATGTCCGCCTTCACCATCGTGCCGCCCTCGCTGCGTTCCAGTGCCAGCATGTTGCGCCCGGAGGCGTCCATCATCAGCAGTTTCACGTTCTGTCTGGCGTTCAGGCAGCCGTAGCGCATCGTGAACTCGTCATAGTAGGTGTTCAGGTGGCGGCGGAGCATGTCGTTTGCCTCCTGCCGTTCCGCCTCCTGTGCGTAGAGCCGCTCGTAGGTGTCGCGCATCGAGATGTACAGCTGCGCTTTCTCCTTCTGCATACCCTCCATGTCCAGCGGATGGAAGGTTGCCCCGTAGCGGGTCACGTCCTTCAGCACGCCCACCTGATAGCGCACGCCCTGCGTGTGTACCCATGCCAGCGAGCCGTCCTTCAGGTGCGGCTCCAGCGGTCGGCTGTACGGGCGGGGCATCATTTCCTCCTCCCGCTTGCGCTGCCTCTCTTCCGGTGTCAGGGCGGCTTCCTCCGCGCGTAGGGCTTTCTCCACTTCCGCTATCCGTCTGTCGCGTTCCGCCTCGAATCCGTTTTCTATCGGATAGACCACCGTGGCAGCAGTACCTTGCGGTTCTGCCGGTTTATCCGCATGGGCTTTTTCTCTTTTCGCCTCCGTTGTTCCGGCCGCTTGTCTGGCGGCATTGGCTTCCATCTTCGTCTTTCCCAGCCGGCGCAGTTCCGCCCGTCGTTCCGGCGTAAGCGACATCATCGTTTCATAGAATCCGTTGATGGGCGGGTTCGTTTCCCAGTCGAGGCTGCGATAAACGGCGTCCTCCGGGTCGCCGTCCTCTTGTGGAGATGCCGTGTCTTCTGCTTTCGGTGCGGTCGTTTCCACCGGGGCAGCTTCCACCTCTACTGTGCCACGGATGATTTCCTCCATTTCCTTTGCTTCTTCCGGGGTAATGGCGGCACCTGCCTCCGTCTTTCCTTTGTCCGCTTCCATTCCCGTACCGTCCTCCGGCAGCACGAACAGCGATGCCTGTACCGGTTTCTTCGGCTTGGACTTGCTGCCCTTCTTCCGCTCCGGTTTCAGTCCGCGTTCCGCCAGCCGCCTTTCCTCCTGCGTGTAGCCGAACAGGTCGTACAAATCCATCACCGGGGCTTCCGGCTGTCTGCTTTGCGCTTCTTGCGACACGCCGGTCATAGCTTGTACTTTCGGCTGCACACTGTTTGCTTCCCTTTTTGTCCGGTCCGCTGCACCTGCATCCGGCAATCCGCTTTCTTTTTTCACCTCCGTCCGTTCTTCCGCAACCGAAGCGGAGTTTTCTCTTTTCGCCTTCGCCGGTTCACCCGCAGCCGAATGGATATTTTCTCTTTTCGTCTCAATACCCTCGGTCTGTACGGCAATGTTCTGCCGCATCTCTTGCCGTGCTTCCTGTCTTTCGCCCTTGATGCCGTTGTAGCGTTCCAAGTCCAGCCGTACCGACAGGTCTTCCGACAGCATTTTATACAAATCCATCGCAATACCTTCCACACCGCCGCTGTGCGTGTATATCATGGCGGGCTTGCCGTAGGGGTCGGTATCCTTTTTCGCTTCGGTATGGATGATGCGTTCCGGGTGGTCAAGGAAATATTCATTGGTAACGACTCCGGTATGGTTGCTTCTGACTGTCCGGGTAAACCGCATGTCCTCTTCGGACAAATCCATTTTGTTGATGTTCTTTTGTAGGATTATCAGGTCACAACCCACTTCCGTGTTGGCGTTTTCCGTGAACAGGTTGTTCGGCAGACGTATGGCGGACAACAGGTCCGCCTGCTTCATCATCAGGTAGCGCGTGCCTCCGTTGCCTTCCGTATTCAGTACGCTCTGCGAGGTGATGAATGCCACGATACCACCGTCGCGCACTGCGTCCAGCCCTTTCAGAAAGAAATACGTATGCACTTTCTTCGCCGCTATCCGGTGCATGACCGACTTTTTCTCGTATTCCGCATCGAATACGGCGATGTCCCCGAAAGGGATGTTGGAAATGGCAAGGTCGAAATGGTTCAGGAAAGGCTTCTCTATCCTCTCGAAGCCCTCCGTGCGTATCTTCTGCTGCGGGTACAGGTGTCCGAGCATCTTGCCCGTCAGCAGGTCTTTCTCGAATGCCGTCACCTCCGCCTGCAGGTTGTTCGACAGCACCGGGCTGATGAACGCGCCCATGCCCGCCGACGGCTCCAGCACGAGATTCGGGCGCACCTTGCGGTCGTGCAGCACGTCCGCTATGGTGTCCGTGACGGGTTGCGGGGTGTAGAACGCCGTCAGCACCGAGGCCTTCAGCGAATCCGTATAACGCTTGTACTCCATGTCGTCCCGGCTGTTTTCCCGGATGATACGGTGCAGCTCCACCGTAGGGGCGAACAGTTCGAGGTCGGATTTCGCCCAGTGTACGGCATCCGTCAGCTCCCGTGCCGGGTTCAGTATGCACTTCAGTCCCCCGAAGCCGCAGTACCGCCCCAGCAGCACGCGCTCCCTTCCGGTGGGCGTGCGCCCTTCCCGGTCGAGCGTGAATGCCGTCCGTATCGCCTCGATGTTGTCCCTCAGCTTCTGTTTCCTATTGAATGCCATAGGACTCCAGATAAAGCATGACGGTTCCGGTCAGCTCCGTGTAGAGCAGGTCGTGGTCGGGCGACAGGGCGAAGGTGTCGTCCGGCGTGTCGTAACCGCCGAGCAGGTTTTTCAGATAGGGGAAGAGTTTCCGGCAGAACGCCTCGCGGTCGGATGCCGCCACCTCGTCGGCGAACTCGTTCTCCATCACCTCGTACAGCAGGGCGTAGGAGGAGAAGTGGAGTCCTTCGAGCAGGACGCGCATGGCTTCCTCCTGTGCGGCTTCCATGGAGCTTCCCTCCAGCCTTGCCTTCTCGAAGGTTTCGGCGGCGGCTTCCTCCCTTCCGGTTATAAACTCGGTATCAATTACTTTGCCGGGATGGTATTTTCTCAGGTAGTCCAGCAGGTACAGTCCGTAGTAGGACAGTTCCGCCGGAGCGGTTCTCTTGTTCTGTTTCATTTTCTGATGGATTTAGTGGATGAATGATTTTGGAAAGGAAATATAAAAAGGCACCCGGTATCCCTCCGGGTGCCGCCACTAAATCCATGTGAATAAAGAGTATCAACGGATTGAAACAGATTATGACATGAACCAGTGGCGAAGTTACGCATTATTTTTGTTTTCCTTTCATGTTCGTGCCTTTTCTTGCGCCTTTGGCTTCGGGAAAGATGAAGTTCGTGTTGAAGTCAGCGTCGAAGGCGACCGCCGCGCTGAACGGCTTGCCCTGCCTGCTCTTGAAGCCGCTGAGGACTTCCGTCTTTCCTTTTGCCAGCAAATCGGTCATCTCCCCGTCGGTAAGTGTCTTGCCGGCTATCTGGCGGAATACGGGCAGGGCGCAGTCCGGATTGTCGCAGCGCACTACCTTGCCGTAGAACTGCATCATGCCCTTGCCGCACTTGGGGCAGGCGCATCCCGACGCCTTGTGCCCGAAAATACGGTCACACGCAAGCAAGTCCGTGGTAATCTTTCGGGTATAGCTTTCTATATCCCTCATAAAAGCCTCATGTGACGTCTTTCCCTTTTCTATATCCGCAAGCTCAGCTTCCCACTGTCCGGTCATTTCCACATCGGCGATGTCCATGTCTTTTACAATGGAATACAGGGCGAGCCCTTTCTCCGTCGGTACCAGCGACTTCTTCACGCGCACCATGTATTCCCTTCTGAGCAGCGTTTCGATGATGGCGGCACGGGTGGCGGGTGTGCCGATGCCGCAGTCCTTCAGGGCTTGGCGTGCCTCCTCATCCTCCACATCATCACGCCCGGCGGTTTCCATCGCCGCCAGCAGCGAACTTTCCGTATGCAGCGGTTTCGGCCGGGTCATGCCCGAACTCATGGTGCAGCCCGCCATCACCAGTGTGTCACCTTCCGTCCAGTCCGGCAATGCCGTATTCCCGTTGTCCTCACCATACTCTCCGTACACACCGCGCCAGCCTGCCTTGCGCACGATGCAGCCTTTCGCCTCAAACGTCAGGCCCTCGCATCTTTCGCCTGCGTCCGGCACCACCTCCGCTACTACGGTAGCCGTATCCTTCACACATTCCTCCGAAAATGCCTCTACCATGCGTCCGGCAATCATGTCGTAGATGGTCTGCTCGTTCTTATAGAGGGCAAGCGGTCGGTTCGGCGTTACCAGCAGGGCATGGTGGTCGGTTACTTTCGAGGCATCCACGCTCCGGCGGTTCAGTCCGTCCAAGTTCACGATTTTATCCGAAAGTGTGGAGTGGCTTGCCAGCCGCTCAAGCAGCAGGGGCACTTCGGCAAACACATCTTCCGGAATATGGCGGCTCGATGTTCTCGGATAGGTGACGAGCTTCGCCTCATAGAGTTTCTGCACCAGTTCCAGCGTCTGTTCTGCCGTAAAGCCGTGCTTCGTGTTCGCTTCCTTTTGCAGTGTGGTCAGGTCGTACAGCAGCGGAGGGTTCTCCACCTTCTGCTTCTTTTCGACCTTGGTCACGGTGGCGCACATCTTCGCCTTTACCTTATTATATAGTATAGCTGCCTCGTTCTTGTCCTGCCATTTCTTCACGGAAGCGAATTTCACCACCGTACCCGCATTTGCCGATGGCACGGAGAAATGCAGCTGGTGTACCGGCTCCGGCGTGAAGCGTCTGTTTTCCCGGAACCGCTTGCAGACCATTGCCAGCGTGGGTGTCTGTACGCGTCCCACGGAATACGTTCCCCGCCCGGCGGCGACGGTCAGCGCCTGCGTGCCGTTGATGCCCACCAGCCAGTCCGCCTCGCTGCGTGCCTTTGCCGCCAGATACAGGTCGTCATATTCATGCCCGTCCTTCAGTTCCTTCAATCCCTTGCGGATGGCAGTGTCCGTAAGCGAGCTTATCCACAGTCGGCGGAAGGGCAGCGTACAGCCCGTATAGGCATACAGGTATCTGAATATCAGTTCCCCTTCGCGGGCACAGTCCGTTGCCACGATGATGCCCTCGCTTTCCTGCCACAGCTTCGTTATCACCTTTATCTGCTTCACCGCTGCCGCGTCCGCCTTGTAGTCCTTGTCCGTCTTTACCTGTCGGGGAATCAGCATGAACTCTTCCGGTATCACGGGCAGGCTGTCCCTGCGGAAGCCCTTGAAGCCGTACCCGTCAGGCAGGGCGGGTTGCACCAGATGCCCCAATGCCCATGTCACATGGTAGCCGTTTCCCGTATAATATCCTTCCTCTTTTCTTGTCGCTCCGGTGATGCGTGCTATCTCACGCGCCACGCTCGGTTTTTCTGCCAGTATGGTAATCATATATTTCCTGTTTTAGTCGTTGATACTATTGTTTCTTGTGGAATGGAACGGGGTACGCCGGTGTCCGTGGGATATGCAGGGCATGGCGCATGAAGCCCCGTTTCATTCCGTTGTTTATTCTCTTTTAATTTTTTATGGATTCAGTGGCGGCACTCAGGAAACCTTCATGCCTTTGGATTTCTTCGTCTGCTGCTTCTGCTGGGCGTCGTCCTTAGGGGCGGTCTGTCCCTGCGTAAGCGGCTCCTTCAGGTGCTTGGTCGCCTCGTTGGTCTTTCCCTCGTTGTTCACGGCGAGCTGCGTGCGGCTCTCATTCGACGGGGCGACGGTCTGCGCGAGGTCGGGGTTTTCCGAATAGGTCAGCGGTCTGCCTTTCTCGCGGTTGAACTTCAGATATTTCGTGCAGGGCTGTCCTTGGTCATCCTTCGCATTGGCGAGCACCACGGTCTTGCCCGCCACATAGTCTGCCTTCTGCTGTTCGGTAAATATGTCGTCCTTCCATTTCCCTATCGGGCGGATGCTGCCGTCCTCGTTCGTCCACGAGCGGTTGCGCCGTTGTCCGTTCTCCTGACTCCCGGCTTCCTTCTGCTGCTGTCCGGGAGCATCCGGGGCTTCCGGGCTCTGCTGTTTCTTCTCCTGTCCGTTTCCACGTCTCTGCGATTGCCCCTGCCACAGATATTCCGGCACAAACTCCACGTCGCGTTTCTCCGCACTCACTTGCAACACGGCTTCAAACTTGCGCCCGTTCTTCAGCGTTACCTCCTTGGGCAGTGCCAGTCCTGCACGCAGGATGTCCTGTTCCGGTTTTAACAGTTCCGTCAGTCCGATTCTGTCCGGGATGCGTACCTTGCTTGCCGGAATGTCCACGATTTCATTCGTCAGGCGGTCGATGCTGATGTACGACGGACGCATCTCCCCGGTTTTCGTATCCGCCACATCCACCAGCCTGCCCAGATTGCCTGTCTGCTTCAGTTTCTTCTTGTCTTCATCTGTGAAAGTATAGCCGTTATGGGGAATGTCAAGCCTCGGCTCGTGGCGAACGAAGTGGGGAGTGAGCTTCAATGCCCCGTCTTCCGTCTTCTGGAACGAGAGGCGGGCTTGCAGCTCGTAGCTATCACCGCCAAAGGTCGGGTTCACCGTCACCAGATTCGTCTTGCCGTAATTCATCAGGGCTTTCATGTCCTTTTCAGACAGGTTTTCTCTTTTCACCCCGAACCGTTCCAGTTCCTTCCAGTCCACATCACCGTCCGCTATCAGGTTCGGTCTTTGCGTCTTCGCCTGCGGTTGCCCGTCCTGTGCCGGTTCCTGTCCCTGTACCGCCTGCGTTTCCGTTGCCTGCGGTTGCTGTTCCTGATTTTCCTGTTTCATTTCTTCCATTTTCTCATTTGTTTGTTGTTCCACATTGTCTTCTTCCGTATTTTCTCTTTTTGCTTCCTCCGCAGCCTGCTGTTCCACAGCCTCCGTCTCGGCATTTTCCTTTTTCACCTCTTCCTCAGCCTGTTGTTCCTCAGTCTCCGTTTCGGCATTTTCTTTTTTCGCCTCCTCCGTAGCCTGTTGTTCCTCAGTCTCCGTCTCGGCATTTTCTTTTTTCGCCTCCTCCGTAGCCTGCTGTTCCTCAGCTTGCTGGTACGCCGATGTATCCACCTTGTGCGGAGCGAGCAGTTCTGCGTTTGCCGCAGGGTCTCTCAGCAGGTCCTTGATAACCGGAAGCAGTGCTTCCACCATGTCCGCTGCCACCCTGTAGAAACCGAAGCGCGTCGGTTCCTTGCACTGGCGGTAGAAGTTCCTGAAGAAATTGTCTATCGCATCTCCGTGGCGGTCAAAGCGCAAAAACTCCTGCGAGTGCTCCGCTTTCGGCGGTATCCTCTTGGGATAACCTTTGCCGTCCAGTCCGGCAACCACGCTGATTTCGCCCGTCTTCTCGTCGCGGACAACCAGCACGTCCTCTTCCTTTTTCTTTTTCTGTTCCATTGATTGATTTTTTATTGGTTATTGAACAAGCCTGCCGGCAACCACCCATACAGGCATTTTTTCTTTTCATCTTGAAAATTCCCTATAATCAGCGACTTGCCGTGCGTCTGCCTCCTTTCTTCTCTTTGGTCTTGCCCGGTGATTTCTTCCCTGTGCCTTCCTTTATCTTCAGCACTTTCCCGCCGTCCAGTACAACTTCTTCCATGTTCCGGCTGATGAACTCCAACACGTCCGACTCCTTGTAATAGCTCTTGCGGCTGATGCGCCGGCTTTTGAGTCCGTATTCGCTGCGGAAACGTTGGAGTGACCGCTTGCTGGTACGCAGCATCTCGCACAGGTCTTGGTTGTCATACATCCGTTCCCCGTCCAAGTACTTCACCCCGGAAGCATCCTTGTTTATCAGTACCGATATGATACCGTCCAACCGGTCAATCCGTCCCATGATGCGTTGCATCCATTCCTCAAACAGGTCCTTACCAACCGCTTCCATCGTCTGCCTCCTTTCTTGTCATCAGGTAGTTATGCTTGAACTCCTCCAGTGTCTTCGGATTGCAGCGGACAATTTTCCGTCTCACGCATTCCTCCAGATCCGTCAGTCTGTACCGGCACTTGCTTCTTGCCATCATGTAGGGAATAGTCTTGTCCTTGCGCATCCGTTGCAGTGTCCTCGTGCTGATTTTCAGCAGGTCCGCCGCCTCCTCGCTTGTCAGCAGGATTTCCGCTTCTTCCTTCGGCACGTTGTCTTTCTTGAAAACATAGTCCGCTATCCGGTCTATCTTCTCCATCATCGTTTTCACGACCTCGTTGTCCATTGTTACTATTTCCATATTATTCCGTATTGGTTACGCTGCAAAGGTGCGCAACTCCGTGCAGGCACAATCCATAGTATTTCCATAGTAGGGAATGATTTTCCCGAAATTTCCTGTAATTCTTTCCACAAGTGCCCTGTTTCTTCACATACGGGCACAAGAAAGGCGGCTCCGCCCGGCATGAAGCACGGATGAAGCCGCCTAATCGGTCAGTCATTAAATATGTAATAGAATCAAGCTATACTGTTTTCCCCAGAAACACTCCGATAACCGACAATGCCCCCAGTTGTTTCATCTTTCGTTGCAGTTGTCTGAAGCTCTCCCCGGTCGTGAGTACATCATCCAGCAGGACAACATTCTTTCCTCTGATATACCGCCGTGTGAATTGCAGGTTCCGCAATATGTCCTTATCCTTTCCCTTTCCTTTCAGCTGCTTGCGGTCTTCCTCTATCCAGATAGCCTTGAAACCGTCCTTAATACCCAGCCATTCCGACAGGTAATAGCACACTACCGGAAAGCGTTTCCGCTGTCTTTCCCTCGTCAATGCGGGTATAGGTATCAGTACCGTGTCTTCCTTCGTGCCGTTGAACCCCGCATGTTTCAGACACAGTACCAGTATCCGTGCGACCAGATCGCCGCAGTGCCCTCCTTCCTTGAAACGGAAAATCAGGTTGCTTACCCGTTTCTGGTGTTCGTCCGTCTTTTCAATTTTCGTTGGGTAATAGTCATGCAGGTAGTGGCACCTGCATCCGTCTATAAGAACTTCTCCCTTGAACATCGTTTCGTACGGATAGAAGTCCATTTTCTTCTCCCTTTCAAACGTGAAGTTCAGCACATCCCTCATCATGGCATTCCATTCCTTCGACCTGCCCAGCGAGTACCATCCCGCATGTTTCCCGGCTTCCATCAGGCACATGCCGATTTCCATCGCCTCGCTGAACCGCTGGTGCGAGACGATGTACCACCCGTGTTTCCGGCACAGGCCGGCAAACTCCTTCATGTCAGTAGCTAGAAAGTACATCATGCCTTCCTCTTTGATGACTACCGTCAGTTCCGACTTCGGTTTCTCCCGGCAAAACAAGCTTTCGCTGTATTCCACTCCGTGCCATACCGACTCCGTGCATTCCTCATCGCAGAACTGCACTTCCACCTCTTCAAGCAGGTCAAATTCCTCCACCATACCGTTTCTATCTTTAATTACAGGTTTAAGATGGAGATAAGTTACACATTATTATCGGTTTACAGATAAGTATGTTTTACAGTTTCACATTTTTTAGCTTATATAAACACGCGTCGGGACAGCCTCCTGCAAAAAAGACTGCCCCGACACGCATATCCATCATATCCGGCGGTTTCAGTTCAAACCCTTTCTCTTTTCACCGGTCATACAGAGAATGACCATATTCTTTTTTGCCTCAAATGACTCCGCCAGCCTCCGTGCCGCCCATTTTCTGAATGCCTCGCACTTCAATCCTTTCATGCGGAATCCCAGTGCGACGATGGTTTTCAACCCGTAAAGGTCAGTGCTGCAATTCTTTCCGTTATAGATGAAATGTTCCACTCGTACATCCGTGTATTCGTCAAAATCCCCTGTTTTTGCCAGAGATTTCAGTCCGGCATTCACTGACTGTACGAACACATCGTATGCCCGTGCGATGTCACATTTCGAAAGCCATACTTCTCCATTCTTGTCCGTTTCTATTTTCACGGCAACCCTTTCCGGAGCATTGCGGTCATATTCGATTTCAAAATTTCCAATCTTTACCATAGCATATCTTTTGTTCTTACCGTTAATCAGGAATGTTTGAAACAAGAACAACCAATAGTCTATATTACATTACTCTTCAATGCAACATCTTCTATACCGGTAAGTTTACTTGCTAAAACCTTCATATCTTCACGTATCTTTTCATTAGTTATACGCGCGTATATTTGGGTAGTCTTTATATTCGTATGTCCTAATAATTTTGATACCGTTTCAATCGGCACACCTTTAGACAATGTGGTTGTTGTCGCAAATGTGTGTCTTGCCAGGTGAAAGGTAATATTTTTTTTAATTCCACACAAATCAGCAATCTCTTTCAGGTAAGAGTTTGCTTTCTGATTGCTCAATACAGGTAACACACGATTGTTTTTTAACTTTCCTTCGTATTTTTCCAATATCGCCAGCGGAATTTTCAGAAGTGGAAGGTTTACCGGAGTGGCAGTTTTCTGACGATGTAGCTTCAACCATTTGCTACCGTCAAATGATGTACAAATATTTTCTTTTTTCAGGTTATAAACATCAATGTAAGCAAGCCCCGTGAAGCACGAGAATATAAATATGTCCCGTACCTGTTCCAGCCTTTGTGACTGAAACTCCTTTTTCAGAATGCGTTCCAATTCTTCTTCCGTCAGATAACCGCGGTCCACAGCTTTCATGTGGATATGATAATTGGCAAACGGGTCAACTGTTATCCATCCGTTATTTTTGGCTATTAAAACAATTTTACGGAATATCTGCATGAACTTTCCTGTCGTGTTTTCATTACATCGGCTCACTGTTCTTAGATAGAACTCAAAATCTGTCACAAACTTATGGTCTATTTCCCGAAGCGCTATATCTGATATTCTATATTTTACTTTCATGAACTCTTCCAACCGCCTGTAAGTTCGGTCATATTTCACAAGAGTAGCAGGAGCCTTACTGATGCCGCAAAGTTTTTCTGCATCCTCATTGTGTTGTTTGAAAAGCTCCAGTAAGGTCTGTTGCTTCACCTCATATCCGAGAAAAGCGTTTCTTACCTTCTCGGCAGTTACAAAGGAATCCCTTGATTCTATATAGCGGTAGTGGTTGTTCAATGCGGTACGTATGTCATCAAGCATGTTGTTCACCTGCCTTGCTTTCGCTCCGTTCCCTGACAAACGTCCCAGTTTGGTGTCCCACAGACGAGGCTCCACATCCAGTTTTGAACTGAATTGTGACATTTCCCCGTTTACGGTGATACGAATCATAATGCTTGCCTTACCTTCTTTGTTTACGTAGTTCTTTCTCAGATAGAAGAGAATTTTGAATGTACTTTTGCTCATAAATGCATCTGTTTTTATATCCTTTGTTACAATCGTTACACAATGCCACAAAGGAAAGGTTATTAATTGAATTATGAGCAGACAAAATTGAGACAACAGCGGACAAATCAGTGAGTTAGCATGAAAATCGTTACAATAATCAGACGGTAATTTTTCTGTAACGATTTGGTAACGGAACTTTGTCCGAAGTGGGCTATTTGATGTCCTTGGATTGGCACTTGCAGAATACAAAAAAAGTCCACAATTCATTTAAATTGTGGACTTTGTCGCTTTCAGACTCTCAGTTGTCCTTGAGTCTCAGCGGTGCGTACGGGACTCGAACCCGTGACCCCATGCGTGACAGGCATGTATTCT
>OFSD01002122.1_pt1 | contig 13027 bp, 11 predicted proteins | sample 1543191 | NCBI WGS metagenome assembly OFSD01 (sample SAMN04209221, study PRJEB22552) | human gut metagenome | biome: gut; material: feces | host: Homo sapiens | place: USA: Oklahoma
GAGCCGCCTTTGACAGGTCGATGTGCGAAAAATCCATCTGTATCATTCCGCTCATGGAGCCGGTCATATTCTGAACGCGGTTCGCATGCGGAAACTTGTCAAAGTCCTTGTCCATGCCGTAAGAAACGTACACGATACGCACCCCGGCAAGGTTCATGATATGCAGGAAGTACAGCTCGCGCAGGCTCGCCGCGCCTATCAGCACCAACGACTGCGGACGTACCGCAAGGTACTTCATCAGCCAGCAGAATATCACGAGGTAGGTGTTCCTGCCGTTTGCGCCGCAGTTCCTTGAAGCCTCGGTGAGCGCCTCCGCCATGGCGCCGGCGTCGCATTCAATGCGCTGCGTCGAGAGCCACGACTGTAATCCCGCCTTCACCGACTTAACGTCGCTGAAATCCCCCGCGGCGTAGTTCGCGGCAGCGCTGACCTCCGCAGTGGAAGCCATGGGGATCTTCCCTTCGAAGAACAGACCGTTTTTCTTCGCCGCCGCGTAAGCCTCGATCAGCATATTCTTGAAAATATCGGCATTGTCGTAACCGGTATAACGTACAAATCCTGCGGAAGCCATTCTGTCTGTCCTGTCCTCTCAATTAATGTGTAAAGTGGGTTCCCGAAAAACCGTGACGGAGCTTCGGATCATTTATGTGCTTGCCTGTATACCGTAGCGGCTGCAGAGCTTCACCAGCCCGTCGCGGTAACCCGCGCCGACTGCGGATATCCGCCACTCGCCCCGGTATATGTAGAATTCCATCGCGATGATGGTTATTTCGTTCGTGAGCCCCGGTATGTCGAACCTCACGCGTTCCTTTCCCTGGGAAAACAGCGCCACCCTCGGCTCCCTGACCTGCGAAAAATTCTTCACGCTGTCTCCGGAATAAACCGAGTATGCCACAGAAATGCGCTGCACCTCCGGCGGGAGCTTCGCCAGGTCAATGGAAATATGCCCGTCGTCCGGATAGTAACGCACCGCGCCGTCCGGGGAGCGCTCGTTTCCGAAGAACACAAGATCGCCTTCTCCGCGGCATTTCTCGTTCTCGTCAAGCAGGAATACATATGGGTCGATATCCGCGTTTCCGAGCCGCTGCCCGGTGAGGTACACCTCCACTGTTCCGGAGAGGTATCCCGCCGCCGGAACGCGCTGACCCTTCCGCAGCTCAAGAAGCTGTTTATCTGACAGCGGAGCCGCCCCCACGTCGGAGATCACGTCCGCCGGCTCCGGATTCACAGCCATGGCTGGAGCTGCGGCGGTCAGCGGAGCGTTCCTCGCTATCTGCGGAGCCTCGTAAATGAGCCGCTCATTTACCGCCGGAGCATTCGCCGAAAACCTTCCGCTGAGGTATATTCTCCTGCGGAACTGAGAAACCAGAAGCACCTCCGAATAAACCAGCGAAGCGGAGCCGCTGCCGCTAACGAACACCCTGACGCTGCTGCGCCCAGCCGGGATATCCTGCGGCTCGAACCTCACCCCGGAGGCGGTGCAGACCAGCTTCGCCGGGGCGGGAATATCCACCGTCATAATGAAGCTGTTCTCCTCAGACGGGGAAAGCTCCCCGAGCTGAAGCGCCCGCGGGATACCGCACTCGCCGTCCTCCGCGCCGAAGCCGGAAACAGTGCCGAGCACCTCCACGTCCCTGATATTCACCGGGAATTTCGCGGTTATCGCAGGCTCGGAGAGCGCGCCTTCGGTTATCTCCACGCGAAGCCCCTCGAGGGTCACGCCCTGCGACGAAACCTCGATAACGCTGCCGTGCTTAGACCACACGGTGGCGCTGCTTCCGCGGAGAGTCAGCGGCTTGTTTATAACAACAGGTCCTTCGTACTCGCCCGCCGGTAGCGCGGCTGTTCCCCCCGCCGGGGTATTTGCAATTATATCTGACAGAGCTGACAAGCCGCTTCCCTCCTGACCGGTGCTGATTTCTGATTAATTACACGTTGACGCCGTAAGCGCGGCAGAGCGCCTCGAGTCCGCCCTGGTAGCCCGCTGCAACCGCGTTGAACTTCCAGTCGCCGTTGTAACGGTAGATCTCGCATACAACAAGCGCAGTCTCGATTGAGAACTCCTCCATGAGGTCGAAGTGGATAACTTCCTCGCCGTTAACGTCGTCGGGGTTGTCGATCTTAACTACTCTTACGTACGCGTTGGATACCTGACCGAAGTTCTGGTTGCGCTGCTGTGCGTCGAAAATCGTTACGGTAACTGCGATCTTCTCGATCTCCGGAGGGATCTTCGTGAAGTCGATGATGATCGCCTCGTCGTCGCCGTCGCCCTCGCCGGTGCGGTTGTCGCCGGTGTGGACTACCGCGCCGTTTCTGCCGTTGAGATTGTTATAGAATACAAAATCCTCGTCGCGGAGAACCTTGCCGTTTGCTCCCAGAAGGAACACGCTCGCGTCAAGGTCGAAATCGCTGCCGCCGTCATACTTGTTGGTGTCCCAGCCGAGACCGATCCTTGCCAGAGTTACGGACTTGTCAAGACTTACGCGCTGACCCTTAGAAAGATTTACTGCCATTTTGTTTTCCTCCTTGAAAATCATATGTTGTCCCGCGCGACCCCGCATTCTGCGCAGCCGCCGGGAATTTACCGTGCCTTACTTGTTGGAGACCGCCTTTGCGATACCCTTTCTGATGAGGTCCACCGGAATAATGGAGATCGCCATTACAAGCACCATCAGCCACTCGGCAGCATTCAGACCGTAGCCGCTGAGGATAGCGCCGCCGAGGTAGGTCATGAGTATCTGAACTACCGCGATTATGCCGAATACCATAAGGAATCCCTTGTTCTTTCCGAGGTTATCGAACAGGTTCGCGCGGTCGGTTCTTGCGTTGAACGCATTGAACACCGCGATGAAGATGAAGAATGCGAAGTATGCGGTGTGAAGGAACATATGGGTTTCGCCCTCGATGGTGTTCTGACGGAGGAAGCCCCAGCTTTCGAGGAAGCTTACGCCGGGTACGTTCGGGTCAGCGTCGAAGCTGCCGAGTACCAGAAGCGCGAGGGAAAGAATGAACGTCCAGCCTGCGCCGGTGATTATCTGGGACATCATGTTCCTGCTGATTATCTGTTCAGTTCTGCGCTTGGGCTTCTCGTGCATGAATCTGGAGAGAGCCGGCTCGCCGCCGAATGCCAGAGCCGCCAGCGTATCCATTACGAGGTTTACCCACAGGATCTGGATAACGGACAGCGGGTTGTCAATTCCGATGAGCGGGCAGATGAAGCTGATGAGAACCGCAGAAACGTTGATGGTGAGCTGGAATACAATGAACTTCCTGATGGAGTTGAAGATGGTTCTGCCGTAGAGGATAGCGCGGTCGATGGAGTTGAAGTTGTCGTCCAGGATAACGATATCGGACGCTTCCTTTGCGACTTCCGTGCCGCCGCCCATTGCGAAGCCTACGTCCGCCTTCTTGAGCGCCGGAGAATCGTTGACGCCGTCGCCGGTCATGCCTGCAACGAGGTCAAGCTCCTGGGCAAGGCGCACCAGACGGCTCTTGTCGGAGGGAAGCGCTCTTGCGATAACGCGGATATTCGGGAGCATCTTCTTGATCTCATCATCGGAGAGCTTTGCAAGCTCGTCGGAGGTCAGGACAACATCGGTGTCCTTCTCAAGCAGACCAGCGTCCTTCGCGATGGCAACTGCGGTTTCCTTGCGGTCGCCGGTGATCATTACCACCTGCACGCCTGCGCCCTTTACCTCCGCGATGGCGGTCACGGACTCCGGACGTACCTCGTCGCGGATACCCACAACGCCTACCAGCGTCCAGTTGCTGCTGTCCGGAAGCGCGTCCTCGCCGAGGGCGTCCTCTGTGGTAGCGATAGCCAGCACGCGGATAGCGCGGTTTGCAAGCTCGTCTATCTGCTTGTTGAGCTGGGTCATGTCAAACGGCTTCTTCTCGCCGTTTACGTCCCAGTAGTGGGAGCATCTCTGGAGTATCTTCTCGGGCGCGCCCTTGATGAGCGTCAGGTCGTAGTCGCCTGTCACCTGGGTCGCGGAGTACTTGTTCGTGGAGTTGAACGGGATATTGCCGACCGCCTTCACGTTCGCGGAGCACTCAGTGCCTGCCGCAAAACCGAGTATAGCGCGCTCGGTGGCGTTGCCGCCGATCACCTTCATTTCCTTGCCCTCGCCGGAAACGACGGAGAGCGTGTTCTTATGGATAGACAGCGACAGGATATCCTTCAGCTTTCCGCCGATGTCGCCGAACTTCTTGGATTCGTTGAGGGCACCGTCGATGAACGTTACCGCCTCGAGCTTACCCTTGGTGATTGTGCCGGTCTTATCGGAGAACAGGATATTCAGGGAGCCTGCGGTCTCGATACCTGCGACCTTTCTTACAAGCACGTTGTCCTTGAGCATCTTGCCCATGTTCTGCGCGGAAACTATCGCGATCATCAGCGGAAGTCCCTCGGGGACAGCCATTACGATGATGATGACCGCAAGCATTACGGACTGGATAACAGCCTCGAGCAGAGCCGCCCACTGGAAAACTCCCTCTGCGAACAGGAACGCTTCGATGCCGCCCTCGCCCATGAACAGCGTCTTTATGAGCATCGCGACCGCGATAGCGATACCGCCGATGTAGCCGAACTTGCTTATGCCGTCAGCCAGCTTGCCGAGCTTCACCTTGAGCGGAGTCTCGCGGTCGTCGTCTGTCTGGAGTTCGCTTGCGATCTTGCCGTATACGGACTTGTCGCCGACTACGGTGACTTCCATTACCGCGTTGCCGGAACATACCACGCTTCCGCGGAACACCTTGTGCTCGTTGTCGAAATTGAGGCTCTCGTCGGTATCCTTCCAGCCCTCGGGAACTGCGAGCTTCTTAGCCTCGCGGCTCTCGCCGTTGAGCACGGACTGATCTGCCTTGATATCGCCGTCGATGATGATACCGTCAGCCGGAACCTTATCTCCGGACTGTAACAGGATAGCGTCGCCGACCACAATGTCGTTTATTGCCACCTCGGCGATCTCGCCGTTGCGGTAGACCTTGCACATAATGCGGGAAGCCTCTTCCTGGAGCTTCTGGAACGCATTCTCGTTCCTGTACTCAGAGAAGGTGGAAACCAGCGTTGCAAGCGCGATAGCCACGAAAATTCCAAGAGGCTCGTACCATTCCGGAGCGCCCTCCTTGATGATCCCAACGCCGCCGAGCACTGCCAGAACAACGTTGATGAGCAGGGCAACGATGAGTATTTTTATCATCGGGTCGCCGAGGTTGCCCTTGAGCTTATCCCAGAAGCTCTCGGACGCCTGCTCCGTCATGCTGTTGTCGCCGTATTTCTGCCGCGACTCCTCAGCCTGCTTGTCTGTCAAACCAAACTGCTTCATAAATTTTCCCTTTCTTTCAAAAGAAATCACCCAAAGGACTAATACACCGATACTTCGCACAGCAGACCGTCATCACGGTCGGTCATGCGGAACACCGCTCCGTCCCTGAGCTCTACCGCCTGTCCCTTCGGGACAAGCCTTCCGGAGGGAGAAGTCATGCCCTCCACCCCGTTGTTGACGAGCAGCCACATTCCGTTATGCCTGCAAATGTACGCGCGCATATCGGTGCCCGCCTTTTCATCATTGTGGACAGCGGAACTTACGTGCCAGTCGTACAGCGGCATGCCATCGTACGCGATAGCCTCGCCGTTGTCGCGGTATACGCCGTTCCTGCCCCTCATCATGCTCTTGAAGCCGAGCCTGATCACCCTGTCCCGGAGGCGTGTTCCGCAGAAGGGGCATACGGGAGCACTCTCATCTCTGAGAATGAACCATTTTTTCTCGCAGCCGGGATTCCCGCACTTCACAAGTCTGTCCCACGCGCGCAGGAGCTCACGCTCCCACTCCATCGCGGTCGGTCTTTGTGAAGGGTCGTGAAGCCCGTCCACGAACGCCCTAAGGAACAACTGCTCAAGCCCCTTCGAAAGCGACTGTATCGTCACATTCAGATCCGGAGGACGGTTGCTCCTGTCGTTTGGGTTTTCTATAAACAGCGCTTCCGGTCCCATCGCGAGGTAGTCGTCCTCCTCGGCGGAAGCCGCGCTGTGTATCTTAGGTCCCTTTAAAGGGTGCCTGAGAAAGAGATATTCGTAAATAAGCACCGGCAGCGCGTGCAGGTCTGTGGAAACGCAGGGCAGGCAGCGCCGCGGGTCGTTGTAGTCGTACTCCAGCGTTGCGAGAACCTCCGGCGCTATGTACCCGGACGTCCCGCACACCTCCGGCGGATACTTTCCCGGAACCACCAGCGAATCTATGTCGATAACGACGGTGGAACCGCTCTTGGGGTCGATGAGCACGTTGTTGCAGGAAAGGTCGGAATGCGCAAGCCCCGCCTGGTGCATTCTGCGAATGCTCCTTGAAAGGCATATCGCCGCCCCGAGCATGGTGCGGAAATCGCCCTTTTCCTCCGGGGCGATGTACTTCCTGAGCCTTCCGGTGAACCAGTTGCTCTTTTTGTCCTTGCCCTTGAGGTTCAGCCCATTCGTGGAAGCGTTCCCGCCGAAAAAGAACTTCTGCGGGTAGGTCGGGCAGACTATCCCGAACTCCGGCTGGCTGACTATCGCGACAGGCCAGCAGAACCGGCTGCGGAAGTACTCCGCGGTCTTTTCCGTATTGCCGAGCGCTCCCCCCGCCTGCTCCGACAGGGTGGGATTATAAATGCTGACGATGGTGCGGATACGATCCTGAATGTTCGGATTGTGCCCGTCGCGCGGATCGTTGAAGAACTGCACCGCGTATTTTCTGTCCGGTGTGAAGAAGGTGTGCTTCATTCCGCCCCGGGGCGCGTTGGCGTCCACCACGAAATCAAGCGTGCTGCCAAGCGGCGAACCTTCCTCGAGCACCGCAGTCACTATCTGACCGCTGTTCATATTCCGTCAGTCTTTCCTTTCCGCGGATACCCGCGATTCATTATACGTTATGCCGGAACTCCTCCGGACATGTTTTTCAGTCCTGCGCGCTGAGGTTCAGCACCACAAGCGTGCGGTCGTCGAAGCTGCCGCGCTCGTTGTAGTTGTCGAGCCAGGTCAGCAGTCTGTCCTGCGGGCGCTTCCCGATGAATACTCCCCAGGAGTCCAGCGACCAGGGAGCCAGCTCCCCGCGCCTGTCCCACAGCCCGTCGACGTCCTCGCCATCGTTCAGGAGCTGCTTTGCGTACTGCAAGGCAACAGAGCGCTGATCCGGGCTTACCGACGGGAACCGCACTGGCTCCGGCGGGAGAGGCTCAGACTTTCCGCCAGGCATGGGGATTATCCCGTTGAGCATGAGATCAAGGCACAGCCGCTTCATCTGGGGCTGCGCCGGGAAATAATCGTCCGCTACGCCGTCGCTCATCAGCATTATGATGTCTGACTTTCCGCGGCTTATTCTGGTCCTGCGGGCGATTGCGCCTTCGGAGACGTTTTTTTCCGACAGGAAGTCAGTTTCGCCGGAGTACGCGCCGCTGTCCGCTTCGCCAAGCAGCCGGAAGCAGTTCTCGTGACCTGCGTTCCTGTCAATGGCGCAGATACAGCCGTCGCCTATCTGGGCAGAGAGCACGAAGTTCTCATGCCCGCCGTTTATCTCCAGCGGAACCACCAGAGCCGCAAGAAACGTGCTCCCCATGTCCGCGAGGGTAGGATTCCTGCCGAGACTCGCGGTGTAGGCGCTATCGGAGTAAATGCTCCCGAGCTTCTTTATAACCGCGTCGAACGCCGCGCGTGCAGCGTTCTGTATCAGCGGAGCTATCTGCCCGCAGGCTTCCATGAACTCTGCCCCGGACATATCCCCGGAGAGCTTCCCGCGAAGCTCAGGCTGGCTTTCAAACAACCCGGAGACCGCGCCCCTGAGGTACTCGACGGCTCCCTCGCAGCTTACCCTTGCGCCGATGCGCGACAGCGGCTTAGAGCCGGCGCCGTCCGCGACCACCGCGATAAGGCAGCCCGCGGATTCCGCAGTCTCAAACCAGTCGTCGCAGTTGGTGCCCTCGTGCTTGTGCTTCTTTCCGCGTACCCGCGCGCCTATCGCCTCGCACCTTCCGACGCGCTGATATTTGCTGTGGAACTCGGTATGAAGCTCTGTGCCGTCCTCTATCACCGTGCGGTAGCGCCATATCGACGCCGTGTGCCGCATTACCTCCCGGTCGGAGAGCTTCGAAGCCTCCGGCTTCGCTTCTTCGGGGGTTCGCTCAGGCTCCGGAGTTTCATCGGATTCCGGCGCGGATTCAGAAAGCACAGGCTCCTCCGCTCCGGAAACGTCAGCTAAGGCCTGCGGTTCTTCTGATACAGGCTGTTCAGCGTTTACGCCGGATAGGTTCAGAGCGGCAGGCTCCTGCCTGATATCTTCGTCGTACATAATACCCCCTTATCAGGGAACGATAACAAATCCCTGGGGAGGCGGCGGAAGCTGGATAGCCTCTCCGGGCTTTGCGTCTATGCTCTTGGAGGACGCCTTTATCGAGCCGGACACCCACGCGAAGAACGCCGCGAGGTCGCCGGCGGTGAGGTTGTTCATCATCAGGACGTTGTTTGTTATCTTGCGGAGAGTATTTGTATTCGCGTTTGCTCCGGCAGCGCATGCGATGATGTTTCCGGTGGAAACCGACTTGAGCGCTTCGATTCCTTCGTCGAGGTTATCGGTGGGAGCGCCGTCGGTCAGCAGGAACACCAGCGGCTTCCAGTCGCCCTTCTGGGTCGCGGTGGAGGTGCGCACCTCTGTACGGATGCAGTCCGCCAGGACGTGGAGCGCCCCGCCTAGCGCAGTTGCGCCGCCTGCGGTGAGCTCCGGCTCCTTGAAGAGCATCAGCTCAGTCAGCGGGGATATCTGCCGCGCGGTGCTGTTGAATGTGATAACTGACAGGCACGCTGTTTCCAGCGCCTGTGGATCTCCCTTGAGTTCGGTGAGGAGCGCCTTGATTCCCTGCTTCACTGCCTCGATAGGCTCACCTGACATGGAGCCTGAACAGTCCAGCAGCAGATAAACCGGCAGCCTTCTGATGTAGTCTGACATTTGCTTGACCTCCTGACATGCCGCTTCACCGCGGCTTTATTGCTTAATTTACTTTAAGGCCTAACCAGACCGGCAGACTATATTCTGCCAGCTTAATGTTAATTATACCCTAAAAATCCCCCCATGTCAATAGCATATTTGAATCATATGTCCAAACTATGGAACTCCGGAAAACCAAAATCCCCCGGGGATACCGGGGGACTTTGGTAATGAAGGAGGATCATATATCATGATGTTGGATCGTTATGTCACTTGTGTTTCTGAACATATTGTATCATACCCGGGAGGAAAAATCAACATATATGACAGGATTGTAACCGAAATCCGGATATTGTAATTATTCAGTAACTTTTCAGTCTCTTTTGTAACCATTTTGTAACTTTTCTGTAACCCGACCGAGAACACAATGAAATAAAGGTGAAAATTTTAAAAAAAGACTGTTCAAACACAGCAAAATGTGCTATACTATACTAGTATATAAAATGCATTATTATGCACAGGAGAGAAACAAATGATATATCTGGACAGCGCCGCCACCACAAAGCCCTGCGAGCAGGCAGCGGACGCTATTTTATCGGCAATGAAGAACAGATTCGGAAACGCTAGCTCCCTGCACGGAATGGGCATACGTTCCGAAAAGATCATCGCCTCCGCGAAAAAGACCCTGCTTGCAAAGCTTGGCGAGGGCGACATAATATTCACCTCCGGCGCGACCGAGAGCAACAACACCGCGCTGCTCGGCGCTGAGAGACCTATAAGCGCTCCGGCGACCGGATAGTCACCACGGCGATAGAGCACCCCTCCGTCGCGAACGTCATGACAAAGCTGGAGGAGCGCGGCTTCCATGTGGAGCGCCTCGCCCCGAAAGATCACCCCGACTTCGTGCAGGCACTCGCCGACGCAGTCGATGAGCATACCGTTCTGGTATCCTGCATGGCGGTCAACAACGAGACCGGCTTCGCCAACGACGTAAAGCGGCTGTACAGGCTGGTCAAGCGGAAGAATCCGAAAACCATCGTACATATCGACGCAGTTCAGGGATTCCTGAAAGTCCCGCTGGACGGCGACCTTATCAGCATTTCCGGCCACAAGATACACGCAAGCAAGGGTATCGGCGCGCTCTATATCAGAAAGGGCATACGCATTTCCCCGCTGCTGGCAGGAGGCGGTCAGCAGAAGAACCTCCGCAGCGGCACCGAGCCGGTGGAGCTCATCGCCGGACTTGAAGCGGCGGTCAGAGCCTACCACGGCACGCCGGAGCACTTCGGAGCGCTGAAGGCTCATATGTTGGACGGTCTTACCGCGCTCGGCGGGATAACCGTGAACTCCGGAGAAAACTGCGTCCCCAACATCGTGAATTTCAGCGTCGAGGGCGTGCGCTCGGAGATAATGCTCCACTCCCTTGAGGAGCGTGAGATCTACGTTTCAAGCGGCTCGGCGTGTTCCCGCGGAAAAACCAGCGGAGTCCTGGCGGCGTTCGGAATACCCGATAAGCTCGCCGACAGCGCAATAAGGGTCAGCATGTGTGCAGACACCACCGAAGCCGACATCGACGCGCTTATTGAAGGGATCAGAGCGGGTATCGCGAGATTCCGCAGATAATATCGAAAAAGGAACAGAACAAATGAAAGAGATAATTCTTGTAAAATACGGTGAGATAGCCCTCAAGGGTCTGAATAAGTCCACATTCGAGGACATGCTCCAGAAGAACATAAAGCGCCGCCTGAAAAAGCTCGGCACATTCGGGTTTTACCGCAGGCAGTCAACCATCTACATTACTCCCCCGGAGGAAGCCGACATCGACGAGGTGATAAACCGCCTTCAGAAGATATTCGGCATCAGCGCGATACAGCGCTGCGCCGTATTCCCGAAGGATTTCAGCGTTATCGCGGAGCATGCCCCCGAGTACCTGCGCGAAGCCCTCGAGGGCGCAAAGACCTTCAAGGTGGAATCCAAGCGCAGCGACAAGGCGTTCCCGATGAAAACCCCTGAGATACAGCAGGAGCTGGGCGCGGTCATTCTGGACGCGTTCCCGCACATCGGCGTGGACGTCCACGAGCCGGAAGTCACCGTGCGCCTTGAGATCCGCGACAACGGAGCCTACCTCAGCGCACTGAGGATCCCCGGCGCAGGAGGAATGCCGGTCGGAAGCTCCGGCAAGAGCCTGCTCATGCTCTCCGGCGGCATAGACAGCCCGGTAGCCGGCTACATGATGGCAAAGCGCGGTCTCATCGTGGACTGCATTCACTACGTAAGCCCGCCATACACCTCCGAGCGCGCACGCATGAAGGTCGAGGCGCTCTGCGAGAAGCTCACCGACTGGTGCGGCAGCATCGTGTTCTACTGCGTTCCGTTCACGGAGCTTCAGGAGGCGCTCAGGGACAACTGCCCCGAGGAGCTGTTCACAGTTCTCATGCGCCGTCTGATGGTCAAGATTGCCAACCGCATATGCGCGGCGAACGACTACGGCGCGATAATCACCGGCGAGAGCGTAGCCCAGGTCGCAAGCCAGACGCTCCCCGCGATTTTCTGCACCAACGCCGCTGCGGAGTACCCGGTATTCCGCCCGGTGATCGGCATGGATAAGCGCGAAATAGTCGACATCGCGCGGCACATCGACACCTTCGAGGTGTCCACCCTGCCCTACGAGGACTGCTGCACGGTATTCTCCCCGAAGCACCCGAAAACCCGCCCGTCGCTTGAGGAGATACTCGCGGCGGAAGCGTCGTTCGATTTCGAGCCGCTCATCGAAAAGGCGGTAAGGGAGACCGAGGTGAAGCAGTTCAAGTACGGCGTGAGAAACGTCGACCTTGACATGTGATATGGATATTCAAAACATTTATAATAGTATAGCGGAGCTTTCCCGCGAAATCGTCCGGGAATGCACCGCGCGCAGCGTGAAAATCTCCACGGCGGAAAGCTGCACCGGCGGCATGATATCCGGCGCGGTGACTTCCATTTCTGGAAGCTCCGCAGTAATAGAGCTGGGAGTCTGCTCCTACTCTAACCGCATAAAGCACGAGATCCTGCATGTTCCTGCGGAAGTGCTCGAGCGGTTCACGGAATACAGCGTGGAATGCGCCGCGGAAATGGCGAAGGGCATCATGGAGCTTTCCGGCGCGGACTACGGCGTTTCCACCACCGGAGTGGCTGGACCCACCGGCGGCAGCGCGGAACACCCGGTCGGGGAGGTCTGCATAGCGGTCAGCGGAAAATATGGCTGCCGCAGCGAGAGATTCCTCTTTGCACAGGGCAGCGCAGACCGGGAGCTTATCCGCGCGCTTGCGGCGGAAAAGGCGCTTTCAATGCTGCTCTGCGAGATAAAGAAATCATCTGGGGTGAATATTAATGGCAAATTACACAGACAAGCCTAAGAAGCACGCTTCAAGGGATATCGCGGTCGATAAGCTGGATTTTTACACCGAACCGCATAAATCCCCCAAGAAGCAGGATAAAATAAAGGGCAGGCCGAAGTCCGGCTGGGCGCGGTTCTGCTATGCGGCGTTCCCGCAGGCGGAGGACTCCGGCGGCGAAAAGGTGCGCAAGATCGTACTGATAGTGGCGGTCGTGGTTTTCGTCGTTACCATCGGCGTGCTGATCTCTCAGCTCGCGGGTATGGGCGCGGATAAGAGCACCAACTCGAAGATTGCCGATATCGCTGGAGTCCCCGAGGACAGTCTCGTTAACGTCAACCCTGACTACGACCCGTTCAACACGAACGCCACCGCAGGTCAGGATCAGACCGAGGAGATCGACGTTACTCCGCTCGTGAATACTCCGATAAACCCGAACTGGGACGAGCTTCTTGCAACCAACTCCGACGTCAAGGGCTGGATAAAGATAACCGGAACGGCGGTAAACAACGTAGTAGTAAAGTCCTACGACAACAGCTACTACCTTACGCACAACCTCTACCGCGAGGACAGCGTTTCCGGCACCATCTTCTCCTCCTACCTCAATAAGTGGGACGGCACTGACGACAACATCATACTCTACGGTCACAACATGATAAGCGGCGAGTTCTTCGCGCACGTTACGCACTACGTACCCAACAT
>OFSD01002156.1_pt1 | contig 12923 bp, 12 predicted proteins | sample 1543191 | NCBI WGS metagenome assembly OFSD01 (sample SAMN04209221, study PRJEB22552) | human gut metagenome | biome: gut; material: feces | host: Homo sapiens | place: USA: Oklahoma
TAAGCCATGAAGTTAATGTTTATCGGAGCAGATCATGAAGTAACCGGAAGCTGCCACTATGTGGAAGCCTGCGACAAAAGGTTTATTGTTGACTATGGAATGGAACAAGGGTTAAATGTGTACGAGAATGTCGAGCTGCCAGTGAATGCAGGCAGTCTGGATTTTATTTTGCTGACACACGCACATATTGATCATTCAGGATTAATTCCGCTGCTGTATGCAAAAGGATTCAGAGGAAAGATATTTGCAACAAGAGCAACGACAGATTTATGCGAGATCATGTTGCAGGATAGTGCGCACATTCAGGAATTTGAAGCAGAATGGAAGAATCGTAAGGCAAGGAGATCTGGAAAACCAGAAGTTGTACCAATTTATACAATGGATGATGCGGTAAATGTTATGCAGTATTTTGTACCATGCCCATATGGAAGACAGATCGAAGTTTCAGATGGGATTACCATCAGATTTACGGATATCGGTCATTTGCTTGGTTCATCAAGTATTGAAGTATGGTTAAGGGAAGATGATGTAGAGAAGAAACTTGTGTTCTCTGGAGATATTGGGAATTTTGATCAGCCTCTGATCAAAGATCCAAGCTATACGAAAGAGGCAGATTATGTTATTATGGAATCTACATATGGAGACCGCTATCATGGAAAACATCAGGATTATGTAACAGAGCTTACCAATGTGATCCAGAGAACATTTGACAGAGGAGGCAATGTCGTCATCCCATCATTTGCGGTAGGAAGAACACAGGAATTATTATATTATATCCGTCAGATCAAAGCAGAAGACAGAGTGAAGAATCATGGCGATTTCAAGGTTGTTGTAGACAGTCCGTTAGCGGTAGAAGCAACTAAGATCTTTAATAAGAACATTGACGAGACTTATGATGAAGAAGCAATGGAATTAGTGAAAGAGGGCATTAATCCGATCACATTTTCCAATCTTCATTTATCTATTACAACCGAAGAATCCAAGGCGATCAACTTTGAGACAGAGCCGATGGTTATCATATCAGCTTCAGGTATGTGTGAAGCTGGAAGAATCAGACATCATCTCAAACATAATCTTTGGCGACCGGAGAATACGATCATATTCGTAGGATATCAGGCATACGGAACATTAGGAAGATCATTGATCGAAGGAGCCAAGGAAGTGAAATTATTTGGTGAAACGATCAAAGTGTCAGCAGATATCGTTCGGTTAGAAGGCTTGAGTGGACATGCAGATAAGAATGGACTATTAAAATGGGTCAATAGTTTCGAGAAGAAACCAGAAGAAGTATTTGTAGTTCATGGAGAAGATGCAGTTTGTGAAGCATTTACATCCTGTTTAAAAGATGAATATAAATTTAAAGCGAGAGCACCATACAGCGGAGATGTGTATGATCTTATTTCAGATGAATGGATCGAATGGGGATCAAGAGAACGCATCCAGAAGAAACCAAAACAGAGCAGTGCTTATATCAGACTTCTTACAGCCAGCGAGCGTTTGAAATCTGTAATTGAGCACAATGAGGGTGGAACGAACAAAGATCTGGGCAAATTTGCTGACCAGATCATCGCCCTTTGTGACAAGTGGGAAAGGTAACAATGCAAGAGACAAAACGTAAAACAGAAGATGCAGTGCGTATAAATAAATATTTAAGTCAGGCAGGAATCTGCTCCAGAAGACAGGCAGATACTTATGTTGAAGAAGGCAGAGTAGAAGTCGATGGAGAAATTGCAGTAAGCGGAACCAAAGTACTTCCGGGGCAGAGCGTGACATTTGATGGAAAGCCGGTAAAGATTCAGGAAGATCTGATCTTTCTGGCTTTTCATAAGCCAAGAGGAATTGTATGCACAGCAAGCAAGGAAGAGAAAGATAATATTATTGATTATATCAATTATCCAACAAGAATCTATCCAGTAGGGCGTCTGGACAAGGATTCACAGGGTCTGATACTTCTTACGAATGACGGAGAAGCAGCCAATCAGATCATGAAAGCGAGAAATTATCATGAAAAGGAATATGAAGTTACAGTAAATAAGCGGATTACAAACGAATTCATTCATAATATGAGGAATCCGGTTCCATTAGATGAGATCAATGCAGTGACAAGAAGATGCAAAGTAACAAAAGAAGGACCAGATCAGTTCCGTATTATTCTGACACAGGGATTAAATCGCCAGATCCGAAGAATGTGTGAATACTTTGGATATCGTGTGACAAAATTAAAGAGAGTCAGAATTATGAACATAGAACTTGGAAACCTCAAAGAAGGAAGATATCGAAAATTAACTCCGGACGAATTGAGAGAGTTAAAGAAGGAGCTAAAAAGTGAATGATTTAGAGAGAATGAAAGAACTCATCCAGATCTTAAATGAAGCAGGAAAGGCTTATTACCAGCAGGATAAAGAAGTCATGAGCAACCTTGAATATGACAAGATGTACGATGAACTTTTAGAACTGGAGAAAAAGACAAATACTGTATTATCCAACAGTCCAACGATCCATGTCGGATATGAACTGATGACATCATTAGAGAAAGAAGCACATCCATCACCAATGCTTTCTCTAGACAAAACAAAAGAACCAGATCAGCTGGCAGCATGGCTTAGTGGACATGATGGAATCTTATCATGGAAATTAGATGGATTAACGATCGTACTGACTTACGAACATGGAGAATTAGTCAAAGCAGTAACCCGTGGAAATGGAGAAGTCGGAGAAGTTGTAACAAACAATGCAAGAGTATTTGACAATGTTCCAAGACACATTTCTTACGACGGAACGTTAGTGATCCGAGGAGAGGCGATCATTCCATATTCTTATTTCTATAAGATGAATGAAGAGATTGAAGATGTTGACAGCCAGTACAAGAATCCAAGAAATTTATGCAGTGGTTCCGTCAGACAGTTAAATAATGAGATCACAGCAAAGCGCCATGTGCATTTCTATGCATTCAGCGTAAGTGACATCGAAGGAATGGATTTTAATAATTCTTTTGAACAGAAACTAGACTGGGCAGCAAGTCTTGGATTTGACGTAGTTGAACATATCAGAGTAACAGAAGATACGATTCGAGGTGAGATTGAAGAATTTTCAAAGAAGATCGAACATTTTGATCTGCCATCTGATGGATTAGTATTAGTTTATGACGATCTTGCATATGGAAAAAGTCTTGGAAGAACAGCCAAATTCCCAAGAGATTCCATTGCATTTAAATGGGCGGATGAAATGGCAGATACAACATTGACAGAGATCGAATGGAGTCCATCAAGAACAGGGCTTATCAATCCGGTAGCAATCTTTGAACCAGTAGAATTAGAAGGAACAACCGTAAGCAGAGCAAGTCTTCATAATATCAGTGTGATGGAAGAACTGGAATTAGGAATTGGTGATGAGATTGTTGTATACAAAGCAAACATGATCATTCCTCAGGTCGCAGAGAATAAAACGAAAAGCGGCAAGATTGAGATCCCACATACATGCCCAGCATGCGGAGGAGAGACAAAGATTGAAGATGAAAATGGAATCAGAACTCTGATCTGTACCAACGAATTTTGCAGTGCCAAGAAGATCAAGTCATTTTCACATTTTGTATCCAGAGATGCAATGAATGTAGATGGACTTTCTGAGGCAACATTGCAGAAGATGATCGATGTTGGACTATTAAATGAAATTTATGATCTCTTTACATTAAAAGAACATAAAGAAGAAATTTTAGAATTAGAAGGATTTGGGGAGAAATCTTTTGAGAATCTGACAAAAGCAATCGAAGATTCCAGAAAGCCGGTATTGGCAAACTTTATTTATAGTTTGGGAATTCCAAATGTAGGACTATCCAATGCGAAATTGATCTGCAAGCATTTTAAAGAAGATTTCAAAGCGATCAGAGAAGCAAAAGAAGAAGATTTTACAGCGATCGACCAGATTGGACCGATGATCGCAAAGGCAATGGTATCATACTTCCATACACCTCATAATGAAAAGATTTTAGAAGAACTTTTAAAATATGTGCAGTTTGAAAAGAAAGAAGAAGTAGAAACTGAACAGATATTAGAAGGAAAGACATTTGTTGTCACAGGTTCACTTAATCATTTTGATAATAGAAAACAGTTAAAAGAAGAGATTGAGCAGATGGGAGGCAAAGTCACAGGATCTGTATCCAAGAAAACAGATTACCTGATCAACAACGACAAGATGTCTCAGTCTTCTAAGAATAAAAAAGCAATGGAATTAGATATTCCAATCCTGAGTGAAGAGGACTTCTTAGAGTTAATTGGACGATAAATAGAGATTGCATAAAAAAGGCAAGAGTTTTATAATAGATATTTGACAGGAAAATCCTGTAAGCTTAGAAAGCAATCGAAAAAAGAGAGAAGGAGATTTGATAAAATGCCAATTCGAATAGACAGTGATCTGCCAGCAAAGGCGATCTTAGAAGAAGAGAATGTATTTGTGATGGATAATGAAAGGGCATGCACACAGGATATCAGGCCTTTAAAGATTGCAATTTTAAATCTGATGCCAAATAAACTGGATACAGAACTTCATTTACTGAGAAGTTTATCAAATACACCATTACAGTTAGATATCACATTTTTACAGACAGAATCCTATGTTCCAACTCATGTATCAGAATCACATATGGAGAAATTTTATAATTATTTTTCGGAGATTAAAGATACACGTTTTGATGGATTGATCATTACAGGGGCACCAGTTGAATTGAAGGAATTTGAAGAAGTTGACTACTGGGATGAAGTAGTAGAGATCATGGAATGGTCAAAAACACATGTAACTTCAACACTTTACATTTGCTGGGCGGCACAGGCAGGGCTTTATTACCATTATGGAATCAAGAAACATGTCTTAGATAAGAAGATTTCAGGTGTTTATGAACATCATCCATTACATAGTAAAGTTCCGATCATTCGAGGATTCGATGATAAGTTTTATGTACCACATTCAAGAAATACAGGTGTTGACGGAGAAGCGATCAAGAAAAATAAAGAATTAACAGTTGTTGCGGAATCAGATGAAACGGGACCATATATCATTCTGAATTCCACAGGAAGCCAGGTATTTGTAACAGGTCATCCAGAATACGATGTGATGTCACTTCATTATGAATATGTAAGAGACGTGAAGCGCGGACTGAATCCAGATATACCAAAGAATTATTACAAAGATAATGATCCAACAAAGAAACCAGTCAAGTCATGGAGATGCCATGCAAATACAATGTATTATAACTGGTTAAATTATTATGTATATCAGGTAACACCATACGATCTTGAAAAGAAAAAATAAAAACAAAAGGTTGTTGTAAGATCAAAAGATACAGCGACCTTTCTGTGCGTATAAAGGAAATACAGCAGATCGTACAATAGATATAAAATTGTAAGGAAAGATAGAATGAAAAAGAATAAGAAAAGCATATGGATCAAAGTCATAGCATTTTGTATGAGTCTTATGATGGCTGTATGCGGTACAGTTACCAAAGATAAAGTACAGGTAAATGCTGCAACAAAGCTTAAAGTACATTTTATAGATGTTGGGTGTGGGGATGCAATATTGATCCAATATGGAAGTGGGGTAAAAGCAGAGTACGGAATGATCGATGCAGGACCCGTTTACTATACCAAAACAAATAAGAAAGATGTAAATACATCCAACAGAGCAAGAAACTATTTAAAAAAGCAAAAGATCACACATTTAAAATTTGTTCTCCTGACACATCCACACCAGGATCATATTGGAGGAATGATTAAAATTTTAGATGATCCGAAGATCAAGATTGATACGATCTATGGAAATAATTTTGATCTGAAAGTACTTCAAAGTAGTAAGAATAAAAAGAAACAAAGTGCATCAACAGCAAAGCTGATCAAATATCGAGACGATGAGGGAATATATGCACAAGTGATCGCAAAGATTCAAAAGAAAGTGAAACGAAAAGAAACCGTATATGTTGTTCCAAAAGCAGGAGATAAAGTTTATCTTGGAAAAGCATGTATGAGATTCTATGGTGTTATGAATGCAAAATACAAATATGGAAGACGAGGAGATTTGAATTATCGTCAGGTAAACAAATATTCTATTGTAACCAGACTTACCTATAAAAGCAATTCATTTCTATTTACAGGAGATGCACAAAAAGAGACAATTGAACAGTTAGTGAAAAAAGGGTATAATCTACAGGCACAGGTTTTAAAAGTACCGCATCATGGAATGCAGGATATTAAAAAAAACACTAAAAAAGCAAGATCAGATCATCGATATTTATTTCAACGTGTAAAAGCGAAAATAGCTGTGATCAGTAATGGTTATAAAAACAGTTACAAGGCACCACATAAGAAGACACTTAATGAATTAAAAACTGCGAATGTTTATGATACAGGAAGCAGAGGAACGATTGTGATCACAAGCGACGGCAAACGATTATCTGTAAAAGTGCAGAAGGGGAAAGGCCCAAGTTATAAGAGAACAAAGAAATAAGATATTTACAATAAATCAGACAAAGATAAGAAAGGAAAAGAAATGATAAAACTGATCGCAACAGACATCGATGGAACATTATTAGCAGATGGGACATTAAAAATTAATCCAGAATATTACGATGTGATCAAGGAACTGCGAAACAGAGGAGTGCGAGTGATCGCAGCCAGTGGAAGACAGCGCTCAAGTATTGAGAAAGTGTTTGCACCGATCGTTGATGAAATAAGTTTTATTTCAGAGAATGGAACAGCTGTTTATTCAAAAGATTATCAGTTTATAAATAAGATTCCAGAAGATGTTGCAAGAGCATACATTCGTGAAGCAAGAATGTTTCCAGGATGTGAAATTACGATCAATAAGGATAATATGGCGTATTTTGAAAATGTTGGATTATATCGTTATATGATCGATGATTATGGATATAGAGGAGAATTAGTTGATAATATTGAAGATTATCTGGATGACGTATGTAAGATCAGCATCTTCCACCACAATTGCGCAGAAAAGATGGTAAGTCAGGAATTTGTGGACAAATGGAGCAAAACAATGAATATTGCTGTCTCAGGAAAATTCTGGCTGGACTGCACAAATCAAGGTGGAAACAAGGGATCAGCGCTGCAGCATTTTCAGGAAGCATATAAGATCAGTCCGGATGAAACACTTGCGTTTGGGGATAATATCAATGATATTGAAATGCTAAAACGTGCCAGCCACAGTTTTGCAGTAGAAAATGCAAGAGAAGAAGTAAAAGAGGTAGCGAATTTTATTGCACCTTCTTATAAAGAAGACGGAGTATTACAGGTGTTAAAAGCAGTATTACGCGGAGAATTGGCATGACATACGAAGAATCTGTAAAATATTTATACAAAATCGCAGGATTCGCCAAAAAATCTTCTCTGGAAGATATAAACTATTTATTAGAGCAGCTTGGAAATCCGCATAAGGATCTGAAGTTTGTACATGTAGCTGGAACTAATGGCAAAGGATCAGTCTGTGCATTTTTGGAAGCAGTCTTAAAAGAGCATGGGAAAACGACAGCAGCATTTACTTCACCACATCTGGTAAAGGTAAATGAACGAATCCGGCTGAATGGACAGGATATTTCAGATGAGAGATTTAAAGATGCCTGCAGCCGGGTGAAAGAATGTGTGGAAGCAGCAGTGGAAAAAGGAGTTAATCAGCCTTCTTTTTTTGAGATGATGTTTTTGATGGCGTTGTGTATCATGGAAGAAGAACAGCCGGATATCTGTCTGATCGAGACAGGGATGGGTGGAAGATATGATGCAACGAACGTTATCATTCCAGAAGTCAGCGTGATCACATCAATCAGTATGGATCATATGGAATTCCTTGGACACACGATCGAAGAGATTGCATCACACAAGGCAGGAATCATAAAAAAGGCGATTCCGGTTGTAACAATGGAACAGGAACAGGCAGTATCTGATATTTTAAGAGAAGAAGCAAAGCAGAAAATGTCACCATTTTATGACGTTTCTGAAGATAATCTTAAATTTGAAGAAAAAGCAGCAAAATATATTGATTTTTTAAATGCGAGTGCGTATGATAAGAGAAGAGATGTGAGAACGAATATTGCAGGAACATTTCAGAGGGCAAACTTAGCAGTTGCACTTAAGACAGCCAAGATCTTATGCCAGCAGTTAGATGCTGACAAGATTTATAATGCACTGACACAGATAAAGATTCCGGGAAGGATGGAAGAGATCGCACCAGGGATCATTGTTGATGTGTCACATAATATTCAGGGAATGGAAGGCTTTGTAAAGACTGTAGAAGCCAATTTCCAAGGAAAGAAACGCATATTATTTGCAGCATCTCACAAGAATGAAGAAGAATACATGAAGAATATTTTGAAACAGATACCACAGATCGAAGCTTTTTATACAGTGGCGATCGATCACAGAAGGATCAGAGAAGAAGAATTTCAGAATGTTTTTCGTCAGATGATAGATCGAAGAGAGAAAGATACGGTCTGCTTTGTAGTCGGGTCATTTTACCTGGCAGGCATGGCCAAAGATTTCATAAATCAGGAGGAGAAAGATGTTAAATTATAATGAAGAATTAGAAAGATTCCAGCCATGTGCGGATCTTGAATCAGCAGAAGAGAATATTTATGGTAAAGAGCTTGAAGAGATTAAGAAGAATAAGACAGAATTATATAAAGCAAATCAGATGATCAAGAAATATAACCAGGCACTGAATTATGCAAAACAGGGCAATGATGACCTTGCAATGCTGCAGTTAAAGAACGTTGTAGCAGCAATTCCTAATTTTGTAGATGCATATCTTCTGATGGCTCTATTATCCATCAAAGAAGAGAATTATGATGATGCAAGACAGTTCCTTGATACAATCTTAAAGATTGAACCAGATAATGAATTAGCCGTTGAATATGGTAAGGAATTTGAGTCAAAAGTAGTGGAAGAAGAACCAGAGGAAAAAGAATCAGATAAGAAAGAAAAGAAAAAAGAAAAGAAAAAACAGACAAAGGCACAGACAGAGCAGCCACCAAAGAAGAAAGAGAGCCCATTTAAGATCTCATCTTTCCAGGAAAATGAATCTGCAGGAAAGAGCCCTATGTTTTATATGGTAACAGGTATTGTGATCGGTGTGATCGTTGCAGCTGTTTTGATCTATCCAACAGTCAGAGCAAGCTTTAATCACAAGAGTACAACACAGGTTGAAGATTATAAAGAACAGATTTTAGCAAAAGATACACAGCTAAAAGCAAGTGACAAGAAAGTAAAAGAAGCACAGAAAGCTCAGAAGAAAGCAGAAGATGAATTATCAGAATATATCGGAACAAGCAAGAAAGACGGAGTCTATGATTCATTATTAAAAGCATTACAGAAATACAGTGATCGTGATTATACAGGATCAGCAGACGCATTACTTGATATTGACAGCAAGAAACTGACAACAAAGAATATGAAGAGCATCTATAATGATCTGACAACAAAGGTTTATCCAAACGCTGCAACAGGATTATACAGCAAAGGAAAGAATGCATACTGGTCAAAAGACTACAAGACAGCGATCAACTACTTAAAGAAAGCAATCAAAGTAAGAGATACAAATAGTTATGCATACAGCTATCTTGGACAGGCATATGAAGCTTCAGGAGATACTAAGAATGCGAAGAAGACATATGAGACACTGATCAAGAAATTCCCAGGAACATCACAGGCAAGATTAGCACAGACAAAAATTGATGCTATGGGCAAGAAGGATGCAAAGAGTCTGTAAATAATAACAAAGACTAAGATACAAAAGATAAGAGAAAGAAGAACAAACGAAGATGTTTGAGCTTCTTTCTTTTATTTTTTGTATCTTTTTCTATAGAAGATTTTAATGAAAGATTCTATAAAAGGTCAGGAGGAAAGAATATGGCAACAGAGTACAAAATTGAAAACAGAAACCTATATATTTATCTGGATGGAGAATTGGATCATCATCTTGCGAAAAAAATAAAATACCAGTGTGATATCATTTTGAAATCATATCCGATCAAGGATATAGAATTTGATTTTACAAACTCACCATTTATTGACAGTTCAGGAATCGGAGTGATCCTTGGAAGATACCGTTATGTACAAGCAATGGGAGGCACCGTAAGATTAAGCCATATGAGCCCATCAGTCAAAAAGATCATTCATATGGCAGGATTGCATCAATTAGTAGAAGAAATATAAAAGATATGGGAGGATTTATATGTTGCATTTAGAATTTAACAGTGAATCAGAAAATGAAGGAATCGCAAGAATCGTAACATCTGCATATATCATGAGATTTGATCCAGATATGGAGGAAATGGAAGATGTAAAAACAGCGGTATCTGAGGCTGTAACAAACTGCATTGTACATGCGTATTTCGATGAAAATGGAAAGATTGAGATGGACATTTCTGATAAGGAACAAATTGTGAAAATAGAGATCACAGATCATGGAATTGGAATTCCGGATGTGAAGAAAGCGATGGAACCAATGTATACGACAAAACCAGAAGAAGAGAGGACAGGAATGGGATTTTCTTTTATGGAGGCTTTTATGGATGAAGTGCATGTATATTCAAAAGAAGGGGAAGGGACCAAAGTAATTATGACAAAGAAAATGGGAGAGAAGAATCATCTGAATGGATAAGGTAAGAGAACTTTTGCAGCTTACCAAAGAAGGAAATGAAGAAGCAAGAGAGAAACTTATCTTAGACAATGTAGGGCTGATATGGAGTGTAGTCAGGCGTTTTACTAACAGGGGGTACGAATCGGATGATCTATTCCAGGTAGGGAGTATTGGGCTTATGAAAGCAGTTGACAAGTTTGATCTGTCTTATGATGTCAAATTTTCAACATATGCGGTGCCGATGATCACAGGAGAAATTCGAAGATTTATAAGAGATGATGGGATGATCAAAGTAAGCCGAACCTTAAAAGAAAATGCGTATAAGATCATGAAAGCAAGAGAAATGTTTTGCCAGACATATCAAAGAGAAGCAACTATCGATGAGATCAGCAGCATCACACAGATCGCACGAGAAGAGATCGTGACATCCATGGAAGCAAGCAGTGAAGTAGAATCTTTACACCAACCTGCGTACCAGAAAGATGGAAGCGAAATTCTTCTGATGGAAAAATTATCAAAGGAAGGAAATGAGACAGAGAAAGTGATCGACCATGTATTACTACATCAGGCGATGAAACATTTGGAAGAACGAGAACGACAGATCATCCAATATAGATATTTTGATGGAAAGACACAGCAGGAGATCGCTGGATTATTTCATATTTCCCAAGTGCAGGTTTCAAGAATGGAAAAAAAGATTTTAAAAAAGCTAAAAAGACAAATGGTTGGAAAATTTTGAAAAATATGCTAAAATGAAAAAAACAATACAAATCTGAACCGATCGTTAAAGGATAGTTCATCCATTTTCCCAAGTAAAAGGAGAAAGAATCAATATGACATATGAAAAAAAATCGGTGATCGAATTGCGTGAAATTGCAAAAGAAAGAAAGATCAAAGGGATTTCAACATTAAAGAAGAAAGAATTAATTGAGACATTAGAAAAATATGATCAAGAGAATTATAAAGAAGTAAAATCTAAAGAAGAAACTCATGGAGAGCATCAGGGAAGAAAGCATTATCAGAAGGAATTCCCTAAAAATATCAAGAGCCTGGACAGTGGACAGAAAGCACATGGAATTCTGGAAGTTATGCCGGATGGTTATGGATTTATTCGTTGTGAAAATTATCTTCCAGGAGAAAATGATATTTATGTTTCCCCTGCACAGATTCGTAAGTTCAATTTAAAAACAGGAGATATCTTAACAGGTGCGATCCGCATCAAAACACAGAGTGAGAAATTCAGTGCGTTGTTATTTGTGGAATCTGTCAATGGATATGAGCCAGGGATGGCAGCAAGAAGACAGCATTTTGAAGATCTGACCCCAATCTTTCCACACGAAAGACTAAGCATGGAAACAGAGAAATCATCCATTCCAATGCGTATGGTCGATCTGTTATCGCCAGTTGGAAAAGGTCAGAGAGGAATGATCGTATCACCTCCAAAGACAGGAAAGACAACTTTGTTAAAACAGATGGCACAAAGTATCAGCAAGAATTATAAAGATATCAAATTGATCGTATTATTAATTGATGAGAGACCAGAAGAAGTTACAGATTTTAAGGAATCTATCGAAGGAAAGAATGTTGAAGTTATCTATTCTACATTTGATGAATTACCAGAACATCACAAGAGAGTATCAGAGATGGTATTAGAACGTGCAAAACGTCTGGTAGAACATAAAGAAGACGTTGTGATCCTTTTAGACAGTATCACAAGGCTGGCAAGAGCCTATAACCTTACAGTACCACCAAGTGGAAGAACATTAACTGGTGGACTTGATCCCGCAGCACTCTACATGCCAAAGAAATTTTTCGGTGCAGCCAGAAATATGAGAGAGGGCGGAAGTTTAACGATTCTTGCAACAGCACTTGTTGAGACAGGAAGCAAGATGGATGATGTGATCTTTGAAGAATTCAAAGGAACCGGTAACATGGAATTAGTTCTAAACCGCAAACTCGCAGAGAAGAGAATCTTCCCAGCTGTTGATATCGCCAAATCAGGAACAAGAAGAGAAGAATTATTACTTACAAAAGACGAGAGAGAAGTTGTCACAGCACTCCATAAAGAATTATCTGGAAATCGCTCCGAAGAATTTATGGAACAGATGCTTGATCTATTCAAGAGAACCAAGGACAACAAAGAGTTTGTCGCATTAACAAAAAGATCTTTATTAAGAAAATAAAAAAATGTTTGCAATTTCAAATAAATTGTGATAGAATAAAAAAGCTGTTTATTAAACAAGAAATGACGAAAGTCAAAGTATGTAAATGTTGGCAAAATCCAACAAATT
>OFSD01002169.1_pt1 | contig 12863 bp, 6 predicted proteins | sample 1543191 | NCBI WGS metagenome assembly OFSD01 (sample SAMN04209221, study PRJEB22552) | human gut metagenome | biome: gut; material: feces | host: Homo sapiens | place: USA: Oklahoma
TCATCGACAGCTCTTCCAAGCTCTGTAACATAAAGATTCTTCTGTTCCTTTGCTATATAATGTCTTGCTATGATAGTTGATATAGTAGGCGCATAAGTACTTGGACGTCCTATTCCAAGTTCTTCAAGAGCCTTAACAAGTGATGCTTCTGTAAAATGCGCTGGTGGCTGTGTAAAATGCTGTACTCCCTCCACGCCTTCAAGTGTGAGCTGCGAATCCTCATCTATACCCTTTACAAGTGCGTTAGGTTCATCTTTATCATCATCACTTCTATATACAGACATAAAGCCATCAAACGTAATCTTAGAAGCCGCTATGCTGAATCTATAATCTCCAGCCGCTATCTTAACAGATGTTGTTTCATATATCGCTTCTGCCATCTGGCTTGCCGTGAATCTTTTCCATATAAGCTGATATAATCTGAACTGATCTCTGGATAATGAATCTTTTATCATAACAGGTGTAAGTGCTATATCAGTAGGTCTAATAGCTTCATGTGCATCCTGTATTTTCTTATCATCTTTTTTTCTTAAGCCACTATGTGGAAGATACTTTTCACCATAATTAGCAGCTATATACTGTTCTGATGCTTCCTTTGCCTCATCAGCAACTCTTGTGGAATCTGTTCTTAAGTAAGTAATGACACCTATAGTTCCTCTTCCATCTACATCAACACCTTCATATAACTGCTGTGCTATTCTCATAGTCTTGGCTGTCGCAAAGTTAAGAGTCTTTGAAGCCTCCTGCTGAAGAGTACTTGTTGTAAAAGGAAGTGGAGCTTTTTTAACTTTCTCACCTTTTTTAATACTATCAACTGCAAATGTGCTGTTTTCCACTTCTTTTTTTATAGTTTCCATCTGTTCTTTGTTTTTTATGTCAATTTTTCCGTTGACATCTCCATGGAATTTTGCAACTATAGGCTTCTTTTCACCTTTAACCTTAAGTGTTGCATCCATAGTCCAGTATTCATCTGGAATAAATGCATCTATCTCGTTTTCTCTGTCACATATTATTCTTAAAGCTACTGACTGGACTCGTCCAGCACTAAGTCCTCTCTTTATCTTTGCCCATAATACAGGACTTATGCTGTATCCTACTACTCTGTCAAGTACTCTTCTTGCCTGCTGTGCATCAACAAGATTCATATCTATCTTTCTGGCATCCTTGATGGCTGCCTTGACTGCACTCTTTGTGATCTCGTTAAATGTTATTCTGTATATATCCTTATCCTCTAACTTTAACGCCTTTGAAAGATGCCATGAAATAGCCTCTCCCTCACGGTCGGGATCGGTTGCAAGATACACTTTGTCAGCTTTTTTTACTTCTTTTCTAAGTGCTGCAAGAATCTCTCCTTTTCCTCTTATAGTGATATACTTTGGCTCGAAATCATGCTCTACATCAACACCCATCTGACTCTTAGGCAGATCCCTTACATGTCCCTGTGATGCCATTACTTCATAATTCGAACCTAAAAACTTCTTGATTGTCTTTACCTTTGCTGGTGATTCCACTATAACAAGATACTTTGCCATTAAACTAACTCCTTAGATATGATTAAATGTTTAGATTACAGGGTCAAAACATATTTTCTGACTAATGTCTGGTATTTATAATTATTGCTTCTATACGTATATCCTTGCATAGCAATTATCAGCAACCTCTTCTATCTTTCCCTCAAGTTCCAGCTCAACCAGTGCATTACTTATTTCCTGCAATGATAATCCGGTTTTTTCTATAAGTTCATTTAACCCCACCGGATATAAATCCACACAACTATACAACATATTTTTAGGTGTTGCAAGTTTAAATTCATGTACAGAATTCACATTTTGCTCGTATTCCGGTATACTGTTTGTGGATTTTTCTTCTGTTTTATTACATATCGTTTCGTTTTCTTCTGTTTTCATGCCTATATAAGATTCACCACTCCTGTTCGATTTATAATCATAGATATTCCTGTAATCATCTAACTTTCTTCTTATTTCTTCTATTTCTAATATATCTTCAGGTCTTGTTATGACGGCTGCTCCAAGCTTTATTAAATCGTTGCAGCCTTCACTTAAGCTGTCCCCTATTCTTCCAGGAACTACCATAACCTCCTTATTCTGTTCAAGTGCTGCATCAACAGTTATAAGTGAACCACTCTTTTTTCTTGCTTCTACAACTATAACAACATCTGACAAGCCACTTATAATCCTGTTTCTTACCGGAAACTGTCCTGCATGCGGTGCGGTCCCAACTGGATATTCTGATACAATACAGCCTTTTTCTTTCATCTGTGTAAAGAGCTCTATATTCTGTCTTGGATAACATATATCAACCCCGCACCCAAGTACACCACACGTATATCCATCTGCCTTAAAAGCCCCCATATGTGCCGCTCCATCTATTCCCCTTGCCAACCCGCTTATAACCTGTATTCCCATCTTTGCAAAGCTTTTTGCAAACACGCCAGCCACATTATATCCATAGGTTGTATTCTGCCTTGAACCTACGATTGCAACTGATGGTTTCTTATCATCTGGCAGCTTTCCATAATAATACAGACATAAAGGATAATCATATATATGTAACAGCCTTTGTGGGTAATCTTCCTTTCCTGGATACGTAAAATGTATTCCTTTCTTTCTGATACTGATAAATTCTTCATATATCATATTATCTTTTTTAGAATCAGATATATACATAAGTTCTTTATCACTCAGTGATCCCAGACCTCTTAGAACTTCCACATCTGCTTTGTATACATGTTCTGGTGATTCAAATACCATTAGCAGCTGCCTTAGCTTAGTCTTTCCTATACGTGGTATGTTGCAGAACCAGTACCAGTAATAATCTTCGAGATATGAAGATATAGCCTTATTTTTACTCATTATATATTTTCCCTCGCATTATAAAAAATATTTACATGTCAGTTTCTTATATTACACTTCGTTCTTTTTATAAATAAGTGCTTCTGTTATATGTTCACTTAATATATTCTCACTGCCTGCCAGATCTGCTATTGTCCTTGCAGTTTTAAGTACTTTCCCATATCCTCTTGCTGACATGGATAACTTCTTATACATAGACTCCATAATCTTTGAGGATTCTTCATCAAGCCTGCAATATTTCTTTATTTCACGCATATTCATCTGTGAATTATAATCTGTTACTGAATCTTTAAACCTTTCCTGTTGTATAAGCCTTACCTTCTCAACCTGCTCTTTCATATATGCTGAACTGTATACAGCACTGCTGTCTTTTGCACCAGTTATATCCTCATATGTCACTTCATCGACTTTTATACATATATCAAATCTATCCCACATAGGATTGCTTATACGCCCTATATACCTTCTGATATCATACTCTGAACAGTGACAGCGGTTTCTATCGGGATAGTAACCACATTTGCAAGGATTAATAGCAGCAGCAAGCATAAATTCCGCTGGATATGTATACGCAGCATTAAGCCTTACAACTGTTATCTTCTTATCCTCAAGAGGTTGTCGTAAAGACTCCATAAGCTCTGGTCTGAATTCCGTCATTTCATCTAAAAACAGTACACCCGAACCTGATAGCGTTATCTCTCCTGGCCTTGGTATCCTTCCACCACCAAGCATAGCAGCCGCCGTTATAGTATGATGTGGACTTCTGAATGGTCTTCTAGTTATAAGTCCCTTTTCTGCATCAAGTTTTCCTGCAACACTGTATATTTTAGTAACCTTCAGCTTCTCTTCATCTGTCATATCAGGTAATATAGTAGGAATCCTTTTAGCAAGCATGGTTTTGCCACTTCCAGGTGGACCAACATACATAATATTATGCATTCCTGCTGCTGCAATAAGAGTTGCTCTTTTCGCACTATACTGACCTCTTATATCAAGATAATCTTCCTCTTCGTTTAAACTGTCAGCTAATATAACACCTTCAGAAATCACTCCATCAGATTTAACTTCTTTAGATTTAGCTTCATATTTTTTATTAAAATCATCACTGGGATTATTGGCTGAAACGCCATCTAGACTATTATTAATAAGTATATCCTGTACATCCTTTAAGCTCTCTGCACCATATAACCGTATTCCTTGTGCTATGCTGCCTTCTTTTAGATTATCCTTAGGAATAATACATAGCTTTATACCAGCTTCTTTTGCTGCACATACTATAGGAAGCACTCCATTGACAGGATTGACTGTTCCATCAAGACTTAATTCTCCAAGCACAAGCGTATCTTTAACCTTTTCCTCTTCTATGATTCCGTTTGATACGAGAATGCCTATCGCTATAGGAAGATCAAACCCTGTTCCTTCTTTTCTTATATCTGCCGGCGAAATATTAACCACTATACGCTGCGGCGGTAATTCAACTCCAGTATTCTTTATGGCTATCCTTACCCTGTCTCTTGCCTCTTTAACCTCCGTACCAAGATATCCACTCATATCAAATGTTGGAAGTCCACTTCCTACATCAGTCTCAACACTTACTATACGGGCATCTATACCACACAACGCTGCAGTTGTTATACTGCTAAACAATACATTACACCCTCTTTCTTAACTTTTGCACTTTTCATCTGTGTTTTTCTTATAAATAACTTGCACCTTTCATAGCACACTGAAACAAACTTATAAGTCAAGCATCTTACGATATCTTACTTTATCCTCATCAGCTATATCAAGCGTATCCATAGCTTCTTCTGCAGTCTGGTCAAGCTTTTTCATTAAAGTTCTTATACTGTCAAGTCTGGCTTCATCCTTTCCTTCTATCCTGCCCTCGCGCTGTCCTTCGCGCCTGCCTCCTTCTAAGAACTCTTTCATTGCATTGCACATCTCCATATTAACTACCTTATCCTTTCTGCCATTATCTGCAAGCTTTACCAGTTCCTTTGTTCCCGTTATCCTTCCTATCATCTCTATAAATTCTATTGATACATCCCTGCCCTTATATTCTTTAAATATTTTATCAAATTCTTTATTATATAAGTCAGAAACAAAATCAAACAGTAATCTTACATCATCATTATTAAACCTGTATTTATACGAATCTCTGATCTGTATAAGATTTAACCGGTAATCATTAAACTTTTCAGCTATTTTACCAGGCATATCAACCATCATATCTTTCAAGTTCACTGGTCCATCCCAGCATTTCTCTCCATAGTAGAATACTATTGTTATTATTGGATGAAATTTATCTGTTCTTTTTAACCTGGATAAAAACTCTGTACGTTCTTTACACTTATAGCCATGCTTTTCATTCACTGAGCTGATTTTATTATACTCTTTAAGATAACCAAGTGCATCGTAAACCAAAGTTCTTAGCGGCATAGCCAGATGAACATTTTCCTGTACTTCCAAACCTATTATATTAAATTCTACACCATAGTAATACTTTTTGACAACATCTCTTATTCTTTTTAATGTTTCCTTATACTCGTCCACAATAATAGAACCTGATACATCCGTATCAACCTCCTGCAGTTCATCCGCAATCACTACCTGCTCACCATCAAATACTACAGCATTAACAATATCTGCAAAATGCTTATTATCACGCCAGAACTCTTTCATCACAACATCATTCTGGCTTTTATCCTTAATAGAATTAGTCATAAACCACCTTTCTGAATGTCTGTAAACATTCTCTTTAATATTCAGTTTAATCGCCTTGGGGGGAATATTCCGATGCCAAATCCAGCTAGAATTCACAGGTAAATAATCTTCCTGTTATAAAAATGTAAGGATTATAAGCTCATATGGCTTTTAATCTTTTAACCCTCACATGATATGCATATTTATATACTATATATATCATAAAAATATTAATATTGCAAGTATTGTTTTACTTTTTATAAACACTTTATACTTTTACAAACACAATAAAAACAGACTACAATCTACTGCCTATACAGTAAATCATAGTCTGCTCTATCGCCTGCAATTTTTAATGTCCTAATTCAACTTAAACAAATCTCTCCTTACAACTCTTATAACAGCCTTTCCAGTTCCTCCCTTGGAATCAGATACCTGCATTCCAAGATATATAACACCTTTATCTGCCAGTTCATCACACATATTTTTATATATCTGTGTACTTTCTGATGTGAGATTCACATTTGTATCTGATGAAGCTGTTGCACTCTTATACACAAGACTCGCCAGCCTTGTATATTCACCTGACTTGTTGAATCTGGCCGACATAAGTTTTTCACTTATGCCATTATATATATTATATCCGCCATTTAAACCTTCTGTCACCTTATCAAATGTCTGGATAACAACATCTTTGTCTGCGTTATTCTTAGTATAATTACCATCTTTATCCTTATCCCAGTAAAATACACCTGATGACATCAGAGCACTTGTGTCTGAACCCATATCTATATCAGTTGCAACAAACTGTATATCTGGTATAGAACCGTCTAGTGAATACATTTCATATATGCCATCATCAGTCATCACGGCATTCTCAATCTTAATCTGAGGTGCATTATTTCCAGAGTTAATAGACCATATAATAGTATTAACAAAGAGTTTAAGTTCATCTTCACTTATGGCCTTACTCATAGTAGAATGTCCTGCACCAGAATAAGTAACATTGCCCTTAGAATAAATATAATAATTATTGGCCGCATCATTTCCAGTTACTGAAAAATAATCACTCTCACTATATTTAGATGTTCCCTGTCCTAATGTATACCATACAACCACATCTCCGCCGCTGTCTATACTGCTTGCTGTATCATCCTGCTTTTCAAGGTCAAGAAGATAATACTGTGCATGTGTTTCTGCTACATTCAGATTATCTGGTATCGTATATGGATAAGAGGTAATCTGTCCATCATTAATCTTATTAACAGCATTGGTACGAAGCGATGAAACCGTTCTTTTCGTTCTATGATTATATTTGTATATATAATTATTATCATTTTTATAATCATAGCCTGGCAATACGCCATATCTTGTAACTATTGTATTGGTGTATCCCTGCTGGTAAGACAGATTTTCTTTAGCCTTTCCGACCGTAACATGATACATATCCATACCAACTATGTTTCTGAACGCAGTTGTGAACATATAGCCCTTTGATATCTTGTCATCAATCATTATCGGAACTGCTCTTCTTATATCGGAATCATCTCCTTCAAATAAGCTTTCAGTTTCATCAGTATTCTCATCCGTATATGAATACTGTCCGATAGTATCATGAGTCATAAGTACAGCCTTGCCACTTTCTATATAATCACGCAGATTAGCCAGAGCATGTGTGTTCGTAATATTGTCAAATGCATCTGCAAAGCCAAGAACAACAATAGTATAATCCTTTAGCAGATCTTCTCCATCTTTATTAAGGCTTGTTCCTGCTGTATACCTGCTGTTTTTATACCAGTCATTACCTTTATTATCACCTTCACACAACTCCTTAACAGTTACAATATCAACATCCTTTTTATTTATTCTTAATCCAGTTGTGCCACTTGCATCATTAAACAATTTCATAAAATCAGAATCATTTAACTTAAGACTGTAATCATGCTTACTATCTATATCAGGCATTATCTGTAATATCTTTACATCTTCCTGCTTTTCGTCTGGTACATTTATTCTTAATATTCCTGTTGTTTCAGTCGTCAATCCTGTACTTACATCCCTAATAACAAGCTTCCAAGGTAAATAAGGTCTTAAATCTTTTGGTAATGTTGTTGTCGTAACAGTTATATATCCATTGTTATAAGTATAAACTTCCGGATTCGTATCACTAAATCCACCTGCGTATAACTCACCAGTGTCATCATGTGCATTTACAAACACACCGTTTGCATCTTTATCAATATAAAACTCTACATTATATTTTCCAGATGTGTTATCTGTCTTGAATTTAACTGTAAATGTGTTATCTTCCTCATTCAGGCCAGTATCTGCAATAGTCTGTCTTATAACTGGTTTAAACTTATATTCTATTTTGTCACTATCTGAAACAGCCGCATCTGAGGCAGCTTCTACCGTTATGTTAGAAGTTTTACCTACACTTCTGGCATATGGTAATACAGAATAAATGTTAGTATCAACTGTTCTTGTATAATTACCATTACTATCTTTAACCAAGACACCACTAGTTGATGCATTGTATATATCAGAGGCTAATATAACTGGTTTATCCATATTGATATACTCTTTAAGTTTTTCCAGAGTCTTTTCAGTTATATCATTTCCAGCCGAAGCAACATCTTTTCCTGTATCATTACCTGAACGGTCCCACAGACTCACAACTGCGCCCTGCGAATAATAATAGCTGTCAACAGTACTACCATTATTCTGCTTAATAAGTCCTTTAATGTTAAGAAGATTCTTAGAATGTTCATCTCCTATAATAACAAGATCGTATTTATTGGCTATATTATCTGTCATACCATTAAGTTCATTTACAGTAACTGACGTAACATCAATATATCTTTTATAATTCTTTTCTGTAATTCCCGATACATTTATTTTAAACTTTGCATTACTAAAATATTTAAGCAAAGACTTTGCCCCATCACATGTATTATAATCATAATCAGCAGATGGCTGGATTTCAAGAACTTTGAGTTTTTCTATAGCCTTATTTCTCTTATATCCACCAAGAACATATTGAATCATTTTAGCAATATCTATATTTCCATCATTTACATTGTATGTTTTTAAGACATCATTAACCTGATTGAACTCGTTATTATTTCCACTGATATCAATTTTAGATGATATAAAGCCTGATCTAATAGGATTATTCCGGTATCCAAACCAGAAAACATTCTCATTAATTCTATCTGGTGCAACGTTATATCCTTTATACGGAAAATTGCTATAATAATTACTTACTTTAGGCCATTCACCGAGGTATTTACCAAAAACACCCTGATTAAAATCAATCCATCCAGCAGTATCATATGTTACACGGTATGTATTGCTCCTGTTCTCATTAAATATGTATATTTCCATATTATCAAAGTCAAACCTGCCATACTCTCCCTCGTATACACCAGTTATTTCATTTGTTGTATCTTCATCAATAACCTTATACTCACACAAATCACGCAGACATGTATCCCTGTCTATTCCAGTTATTGTTACAAACATTTTCATAAGATTTTCCTGTCTGCTTTTATCAATCTTATTATAATCACATCCACCTATTATACTAAGCTCCTGATTTAAATATTTGTAACAAATGCGTCCTGCAACTGATGCATCACTAAAATCTTTTCCCAAACACACATTATCTCCCCATGTATGAGATGACCAGTCTTTATCAGTAATTCCGGCTTTAGCTGGATATTTTGCTTTTAATTGTGCATCACCATAAGCCTGTGCATACTCATACATTTTTTTATATGTTTCTGCAGGATAAGTACTGATATTTTCTCCAGCAGATACTATTATTGCATCCGCATTATCAATCATATCTGTTGTCAGGGCATCAATAGAAACACTTGTAACCCTGATTTTATCCATCATATTATAATCGCCTTTAGCTATTGAATTATCACCAGCAAATACCATATAAGCAAAGAGATTATCATTATAGCCGCTTATATTATTTCCCTGTTCATCGACAAATGTTTTATCATATATATCAAGTTCTTTTTTATTTCCATAATTATCAATAACATTAAATTTAAACTCAGTATCAGAGGTTATCTCATTAGCACAATCCTTTGAATAAAGCTTCCATTCAGACGCGCTATTCTTTCTATAATAAATATTCTTTCCTGCATACTCAGCTTGATTCTTATTTTCTGGAATCGTATAGTTATTATACTCAATAATACTTTTCATATAATTATTCAGCCATGTGTTACACAGGTCATGCTTTGCAGCACTATCTGGCAATCCAGCAATATCTGACCACTTGACAGCACCATTATCCATGCCTGTAAGATATCCCCATGCCCCTACTGCTTCATCAGGAACCAATTCAATAATATTAAGCGGATTATCCCTTGTATATGTTCTTTCACCTATTGTGACTGCATCAGCAATCACAGCTTTTCCGCCACCCGTCGCCTGCGTCTTATATATCATTCCGCCGATGACAAACAAAAACACAAGTGCCACAGATAACAAAACTGTACTAATATATTTTCTTTTTCTTATCTTACCTAACATCCGTTTCATATTGTCATCCTTTCTCTGATACTCTTCTCTGATACTCTTAATATGTATTCCACACACTAAACATTCTGTCAAAACAAGCTGTTACCAACATTTATGATTACAAGCTATAATCAGGCATCAACATACCCTTGCGCTTTTATATCTCCCAGCTTAAAATACTTTATCTCTATTATTGTTTTATCACTGCCGTTTACCTTCACTATTTTAACCTTGTTGGTTAAATCCTCTCCATAAAGAGAATTTCTAAGTGATACTTCTCTCTTTACTTCACGGCTTACATTCTGCTTATAAAGCTTTATATATGCCTTTGCCTTTATATTTGATGTAAGAATAACACCCTCTTCTTTCTTTGGTGTTTCCCCAACTCTTGTTGTAGGCTGCTCCACATCTCCTGCTGATACACATTTATCATCAATTTTTATAGAAAAGTCCTCGACATACTCACATGCCACACTCACGTTATCAAGCGGCTTATCTCCTAACGGGTAGAAATCATTTGAAAAATATAATATCTTATTAGCTTTATCCCATATATAACCATAGTACCTTGACTTATTAGTATTAGAATACTTAGTAAGATAATAATCGTATCCACTATTCTTATCAGGACTTCTATACATTATAAGCATATCAGCTTCCATTATATCGTTCTCGACCTGATTTAATGCAATATCCGCATCGCTTTGCAGCTGTGCCTGTGCTGTCTGCTTCGTGAAGTTATGCACTGAACTCTGTATAAGAACAACCAGAGCTGACAGTACTATACCGCCTATAGTCAGGGCAATAAGCATTTCTACAAGTGAAAAGCCTTTATTATTAAGTTTTCCATCAGCCTTTCTCTTACCAGCACAATCTGCTGACACATTAACCTCATTCATAGAATCCTTTGCTCCTTTTACTATGATAACGATAACTTACCAGTACTGTACCACACTGTAACATCATACGAATGGCTTCCACGGCTTATAGTTATAACCGCCTTTAGATTATTATTAACATCTAATTTATCGGACCTGGAGGCTCCTGCGTTAACAACAAAAGAACCAACCCTTCCACTGCTTCTTGTATAAGTCACAGTAGCTTTTTTATCACTATCTACAGCATAGTCTGTCTTATCAGATGAATTAGCATAATCTGATATCGTTATATTATAACCTTTTCCTATAGTTTTACTTTCTGTCTGGACATCATTCTTATATGTAACAAGCCTGCATGTTCCATCTGTATCCTTAACTATATCAAGCTTCCAGTCTGCATTAACTGTAAGAGTTTGTGAACGCAGATTATTAAGTTCTGTATACACAAAATTACCTGCTTTTTTTACATTTCCCCTGCTGATTACTGACACTCCTATAGCAGAGCCTCCTATAACTATCGCCATAATAGCTATAACAACGAGAAGCTCAACGAGAGTGAAGCCTTTATTTATTTGTAACTGCTTCTGTAGACTGTGTCGTCTTTTCCGAATCATCACGTTTCCTCCAATTAGCAACTCGTATCATATCCTTATATGTCATATTCTGAACATCCAAAAAGCCGCTGTCATCACTGTTTTCAAGTGGATTCCATACCTTGAATATCTCTGCATATTTCTGATCAGTTTTTATAATATCAGTAGTGTCAGAAAGACCTGTAACCGTAACATCGCCTTCTATAGTAATAGTTCCACCAGCTATTATAGTTCCAGAGAAATTTTTCTTAACCACAACATCTCCAGATGCAACTATAACACCACCATCAACATCTCTAAAACTATAAGTTATATCATTTGACATATGTGCTTTTTTTCTTATAACTTCATCATTATTACTTATAATAAGCGGTTCAGAAGTTGAATTGCTATTATTAAACGCAACCAGCGCATACTTATCATAACCACCTGTAAGCTTTGTAGTAACAGGACCAAGCTTATCCTTTGTATAAGCTTCTAGACCAATAGTAGATATAATATTAACATATACCTCTTTGGAATACTTATTTAAATCCGGATACATCTGACCTATAATTGTGTTATTCATCTTTTTTGTATCTGTTATTTCATAAAGCGTTCTGCTAAGAACATTGAATCTTGAAGCCAGGTCCTCATAATCTCCTGCATAATCATATTTTGTTGATGATGCAGCATCATCTGATTCATTATAAACAAGACTCATGCTGCCATCTGCTGCTGCAACAGCTGATAACATGGAATTCTTAGTATACACACTGCCTGAGCCAGCCTTTATGACACTATTAAGACTCTGCGCATTAAGTGTCATCTGTGACTTCAATCTTTCTCTCTGCTCATTGTATGTTTTCTTTACTTTATCAGATTTACCTGAAAGAAGACTGTTGAATTCAGTATCATCAAATATAGCCTTAACATAAGAAGCAGCCGCCTTTTCATCTTTAAAGCGCAGATAATAATAATCTCTTGTAAGACTTCCTATAGTTATAGTCTTTTTAACAAAATATTTACCTTCTGCCTCAGATAAATACTTATATCCAAAGAAGTTATCTTCTGATATTGTTATATTCACATTAGCTCCTGCCACAGCCGGATTAGTTTCACCACCCATAAGTGCTGCAGGCACAAGATATATCTCCTGATTTCCAATAAATGATACTGACTCACCTGTATCATAATCTCCTGGTACAGTATATCCATCAGCATTTGCAAGAGAATAATAATCTATATACGCCCTTCCTGAAACAAGAAGCTTGTTAAGTGACTGAAGATCAAGC
>OFSD01002185.1_pt1 | contig 12769 bp, 15 predicted proteins | sample 1543191 | NCBI WGS metagenome assembly OFSD01 (sample SAMN04209221, study PRJEB22552) | human gut metagenome | biome: gut; material: feces | host: Homo sapiens | place: USA: Oklahoma
GGACATGGTCAGGGCCTCTTCCTGATCGTGGGTAACATAAATAAAGGTGATGTTCATCTCACGCTGCAGGCGCTTGAGCTCCAGCTGCATCTCCTTGCGGAGCTTGAGGTCCAGTGCACCCAGAGGCTCGTCCAGCAGCAGGATCTCAGGCTCATTGACCAGACTGCGGGCAATGGCAACTCGCTGCTGCTGGCCGCCGGACATCTGACCGATGCTGCGGCGCTCAAAACCCTTCAGGCCGACCACCTCCAACATATCGCGTACCTTGCGGCGGATGGTCTCTTCGTCCATCTTCTTCAGGCGCAGGCCAAAGGCCACATTCTCAAACACGTTCAGGTGCGGGAACAGCGCGTACTTCTGGAACACGGTATTCACCGGACGCTTATAGGGGGGCACACCGGTAATATCTCGGCCCTTCAGCAGCACCTGACCCGCGTTGGGTTCCAGGAAGCCTGCGATCAGGCGCAGGGTGGTGGTCTTGCCGCAGCCGGAGGAGCCCAGCAGCGTTACGAACTCTTTGTCATGGATGTCCAGGTTCAGCCCATCCAGAATGCGCTGACCGTCAAATTCCACCACGATATCGCGCAGTGAAACGATCACCGAGTTGTCCATTTTTTACTTTTCCTCCTTAAACTCAGATACGAAAAAAGACAGGGCATCCACCCCATCCTTCGTACCAGGGCGACCAGCCCCGCACAACATCCATGACATCCGTAATATTGTGCAGTTATTCTGCCCTGTCATCGCCTATCATAAACAATCCGAACTGAAATGTCAATCACTCTGTCGAGGTTTGCCGAAACTTTACATCCGGCGCAAAAAAATCCCGCGCTGTACCAAGAATTCGCACAGCGCGGGAGTGAAACGTTTTATTCTGCTTTCAGCTGATCCGCAGGGTACAGAAGCGCGCTCACCACACTGGCATCCACCGTATAAACGGAGCTGTCGCCTTCCACCATCAGGTAACAGCCGTCTGTCCCCATGGCATAGGTCAGATTTATTGTGCCATCGGCTGTGGTGACCTCTGCTGTGACCAGCGGGGCCTCAAAACCATACGCCGCCGGGTCGGCATCTGTTGCCTGTGCCGAGACATAGGTGCAGAGCGCCGAGAGGATGGCATCCACCTTTGTCTCGTCGAGGTCGGCGGCGGTATCCCCCGCCAGCCGCCAGACAGTCTGGTAGGCGGTGCTGCCGCTCTCTGCTGCAGGCTCCGAATTTGCTTTCAGGGTCACGATCTCGCCATCGGCCAGCGGACGGCTTCGATCTCCGAGGCCGTCAGCCCCGCCGGGTTGAAGGCACCGAATAGCTCCGCCCTGGTCAACTCAAAGCAGGCGGCTTTGGTCCCCGATACCGTATAAATGACATCGCTGTTATTCTTGCGGACATAGAGATCCCCTGTCATGGTATTGCTAGCCCCGAAGGTATAGGTGTCCGTTTCGCCCGCTGCCGTCGCCTCTATGGTCAGCGCAGGCTCCGCAAAGCCGTAGTCCTCCCCTGCCTGCGGGCTCAGCTCCCGCTTTGCGTTCAAAGAGGAAAGCGCGGTGAGCATCGTGTTGCAGGCAGAGGTGTCCAGATGGTAAGCTGGATCTTCAGCCAGCGTCCAGCCATCGGCGGTATAGAGCAGGGTGTTCGTCTCGCCCTGATAGTGGAGCACGATCTGCGTCAGGTCATTGCCCGAAACTGCCGCCAGCGGAATGGTTCCATCTGCGGCCGCACTGGCAGCCTGTTCTTCCCGGGCATTCCGCAGCGTCAGCAGGGCAAACACGCCGCCTGCCAGCAGGATGAGGAAAAGCAGCACCCCGAGGGTACGCTGTTTTGCTTTCATGGACAGGTCCTCACTTTCTGCGCCGCAGCACGACCACCACGGCACCCACAGCCAGCAGGGCCGCAGGCAGAACGATGACAAAGAGCAGGCCCAGCGTAGAGGCGGCAACGCCTGGCACTTCCAACGGAGCTGCTTCCAGTGCCTTGCTGTCGATGAGGACAGCGCTCTCCTGCCCGGCCAGCGAAGCCGCGCACCCCTGCAGGAAGGTCACATTGCCCGGGATGACCTGATAGATGCCCTCATTGTCCATATTGCCGCAGTTGACCCAGATGACCTGGGCACCCGTGTCCTCATTGCGGGCGTATGCTGCCAGCGTGAAGGGACCGGCAATGTCGCCGTCCGCCTTCTCGGTGGTGGTCATCTCGTAGCCTTCCGGTTTGCTGTAAGCACTGTCCGAGCTGACCAGAAGGGCATCCGAGACCACATGCTCTGTCTCGGTCAGGGTGATGCCCTGTGCCATCTGCAGCAGAACTCTGCGGCTGGTGTTCACACCGTCCAGCACAGTGGATTCCTCCGTGCTGGCATAATCCGGCAGCAGGTAAAGGGCAGGGTAGCCATTGAGGTAATGGTTGGTATCGCCCTCCACCACAAGGCCCTCGGTGCGGGTCAGGCCGAACTCGGCCATCACAGCATCCAGATTGGGGGTACTATAATAGGAATCCGTCAGCAGCAGCACGCGGCCTCCGTTGCTCAGGTAGCTGCGCAGCTGGCCCAGCTCATCCACCAGACTGCCTGCGCCGGAAAAGTCCTGCGCCGGATCGTTGATGACAAGCAGGTCACAGTCCTCGGGGATGGTCTGGGAGAGCAGGTCAAGTGCCGAGACGGTCAGGTTCTGGCTTTCCAGCACATCGGTCAGGGTGGAAGTCAGCGCCTGCTCGCCGTGGTTGGTGGTGTAGTACACATGGCGGCTCTCTCCGCTGGTCAGCTGGTAGATGGCAGAGGTGATCCTGCTTTCACCGTCAAAGGTTACGTTGGCCGCGCCGGTGGCGGCATAATCGCTGTAATCGTAGTCGTAAAGCTCTGCGGCATCCAGCACCTTGCTCTGTTCCCCGCAGACCAGGATCAGCCCACCGGAGGTCAGATCCTGTGCGCCGTACTGGGCCGCAAAGGTCGGGTAGACTGCCGGATCTTTCAGCGCCCAGGTGATATGGCTGCTCTGGGCGGCGTATTTGTCCAGCAGCTTGGAGATGATCTGGTCCTCATTGCCGGTCTGGGCCAGATAGTAAATGGTCACATCCTGCGTCAGGTCATCGGCCACCTGTCTGGAGCTCTCGCTCAGGGTGTAGAGCCCCGCCTCGGAGAGATCGAACTCGGTATATCTGGAAGGAATGGCCCGGACGATGAGATTGACCAGCACGGCCAGCACGATCACAGCCGCGGCAATGGCTGCCGACCACACCCCGCTGCGGAACACCCGCCCGTCACCCGAGGAGCTCTGCTTTGCAAAAAGCTTCATCTGTGTTCCCTCCTCTCAGTTCCAGCGGCGCTTCTCAATGTCCTGCGCCGTAAGGAACAGGAACACCGCCGTCACGGTCAGATAATAGACCACGGCAGGGATGGAGAAGCTGTTGTTGACAAAATCCTCAAAGGGTGTAAACAGGCACAGGGCACTCAGCACGGCGCTGAAAGCCTCGGTAAGCCATGCACTGCGGAGCAGAAACAGCCCCGTCAGGCCCAGGCAGAGCGCCGCAAAGGTCAGGCACCCCAGCACAAAGCTGCGGGTGCGCAGACCGGCCGCCAGAGAAGCCGCGCCTGCGATCCCGGTGAACACTGCCAGCGCCACGGCGCTGCCAGCATTGAACATACTGCGCAGGCCGGGCATCAGGTAGGCCAGCAGCAGGGCTGAAAAGCCCGCCACAGCGGCAATGATCTGGTTCTCGGTCAGGCCGGAGAGAAACTCACACAATGCAATGGCCGCACAGCCCAGCAAAAAGTAGCAGAGCAGCCCCGCAAGGTTTGCGATCAGAGCAGACACCGTGCCGCCCAGTGCCCAGAGGATAAAGATCATCACCGCATCCACAGCGCAGGGCAGAGCGAACACAGCCGCCATGGCAAAGAACTTGCCCAGCACGATGCCCCACACTGAGACCGGGCTGGTGAGCAGCAGCTGGTCGGTGCGGCTGTGGCGCTCCTCGGCCAGTGAGCGCATCGCCAGCACCGGGATATAGAGTAGCAGCATGAAAATGGTCTGGTAGAGGGTGTAGTAACTGAAATCCGTCAGGCCGTAGATCAGGCACCGGGCCAGAAAATACAGGCCGGAACTCGCCACCAGAAACGCCGTGAGGACGTACCCCAGCATCCCGTGAAAGAAACTGCGGAATTCCCGCTTGAAAATAGCTGTCATTCTGCTTCCTCCTCTCCGGTTGCTTCTTCCGGTTCACCGTCGGTCAGTTCCAGAAACACCTCTTCCAGGCTCTTGCCATCGGCGGTCAGCTCCTCCAGACTGCCTGCTGCCGCCAAGTGTCCTTTGGAAAGGATCAGGATCTGCTGGCAGACTGCCTGCACCTCACTGAGGATATGGCTGGACAGGATGACCGTATGCGCCCGGCCCAGCTCCCGGATGAGCTTGCGGATCTCGATGACCTGTGCTGGATCAAGGCCGACCGTCGGTTCGTCCAGAATGATGAGCCTGGGACTGCCCAGCAATGCCTGTGCAATGCCCACCCGCTGCTTGTAGCCCTTGGAAAGGCTGCGGATGAGCCGGGGCAGAACGGCTTCCAGCCCGGTACGGCGGGCAGCCCGGCACACCTGCTCCTTCCGTTCCGCCTTTTTCACACCCTTCAGCTCGGCGGCAAAGGTCAGGTACTCCTGCACCGTCATCTCCGGGTAAAGGGGCGGCTGTTCGGGCAGATAGCCCACACAGGCTTTGGCGGCATCGGCCTCCTCGGGCAAAGGGTGCCCTGCCACCGTCACCTGCCCACTGGTGGCAGAGAGATAGCCGGTGAGGATGTTCATAATGGTGGATTTGCCCGCGCCGTTGGGCCCCAGCAGACCACAGATCTGGCCATCTGCCACGGTAAACGAGACATCGTCCACGGCAAGATGATTGCCATACTGTTTGGTGAGATGAGAAACTTCGATCACGTTCACAACGCTCCTTTCTAAGGCAGCGCAAAGCGCTTTTTGAAGATACTGGCTAAGGCAGCGCAAAGCGCTTTTTGAAGATACTGGTTTATTTTAGTCCGGAAATGTGTTCAAAATAAGGGAACGGCGTGTAAATTACAGAAAGAGAACTTTTGTGCGGCATAACAACAAAAAACGCCGCCTCCCAAAGGAGACGGCGCTGAAAAGACCAGTAATTACTTACGGCCGAAACGCTTGTTGAAGCGCTCAACACGTCCGCCGGTGTCAACCAGCTTCTGCTTACCAGTGTAGAAGGGGTGGCACTTGGAGCAAACTTCGACGTGGATCTCGGGCTTGGTAGAACGAGTCTTAATGACGTTGCCGCAAGCACAAGTGATGGTGCAGTCAACGTAGTTCGGATGGATACCCTGTTTCATTCTTTTTCACCTCATTTCTGGTTCTGACTTATTGGGGCCATATTATAAATGTATGTGCCCATCACAACCTTCAATATCGGCTACCCCCGCGAGCGGCCTTGGAAACGATTGCCTTAGTATTATAGCACAGATCTCAGAAAAAGCAAGAGGAAATTTCAGCTTTTTTCGTGTCATTTTTATACAGACCGTACTATGGAATTTTGTATTAAGTTGATTTTCGTTCAACTTTATGCAAGCAACAAAGATACTCTCTGTTATATCCATTTGCTTTTCCACGCATTCCCGTTTATTTTTAGTTTTTTCACGGAATTGCGACCTACATATTATATCACGTCCAGCCCAAAAAGGAAACCCCACAGTTCCCGACTTCTTGACAAGCCAGCTGCTTCTGATTACAATACGAAAAAAGAGTTCGCAGACGTTCTCTTTGCATAGTTCAGCCATCAGCTCCGGGAAAGGATTTTTTTCATGGAACCAAAAACAAAACAATATCTGCTCATAACTGTTGTAGGAGTCACGCTTTTTGTGGCGCTGCTGCGGCTTTCTTCCGTTCTGGCATTTGCTGCACAGTTGGTAGACCTGGTATTGCCCATTCTGGCAGGCGGCATTCTGGCACTATTTATCAATGTGCCTATGACCGGGCTGGAAAAACGGCTGAAGCGCCTGTTCTGCAAGGTCAAAAAACAGCCCTCGGATAAAGTACTCCATCTCCTGAGCTTCTTCATCACCCTGCTGGGTGTTGTGCTGGTGTTGGTGCTGGCGCTGACATTGCTGATCCCGGAGCTGGTGCAGTCTTTTCACAGCCTCTATGTACAGATCGAAGCAAACATCCCCCGCTGGACCGCCTATCTCAGCGCACAGGATGCCGACACGGGGTGGCTGATGAGCTGGCTGGAGGGCATCGACTGGGAGCAGCTGCTTCACAGGGTCACCGACAGCATCGATACCATGCTGGTCAATGTGGTAGGTGCCGTATCTGCCACGGTAAATATCGTGGTGACCGCATCCTTTGCTCTGATCATCTCTGTTTATATGTCCGTTGGCTCGGAGAGTCTCTGCCACCACGCCCGCACATTGGTCTGCGCCTACCTGAAACCCAGCCACTCCGCCTGGCTGCTGAAGTTCTGCCGGCTGTTCCGGCAATCCTTTGCAAACTTTCTGACAGGGCAATGCAGCGAGGCCGTGATCCTTGGCGTTCTCATGGCTCTTGCGTTTTCCGTTTTCAAGATCCCCTACGGCAGCCTGGTGGGAATGCTGACCGCCATCTGCGCCATCATCCCCTACGTTGGAGCGCTGATCTCCTGCGTGGTCAGCGTGTTCCTCGTGCTGTTGGTGGATCCCGTTCTGGCCGTGCGCTGTCTCATTGTTTACCTTGCCGTACAGTTTATTGAAAACCAGTTCATCTACCCCCGGGTGGTGGGAAAATCCGTGGGACTTTCTCCGCTGTACACCCTTGTGGCTGCTATGATCGGTGGAGAGCTCTTTGGCATCATCGGCATCATCTTCTTTATCCCCCTGACGGCGGTGATCATTGAGCTTGTGAAGGAGGATGCCTGCCGACGCATACAGGCAAGAGAACCCCAGCGATCCGGGCCGTCTGAGTAAAGGTTTTCCCCCCAGTGCCGCATCCAGAACCATCATCGTGGTGCGCCGCATCCGATTGCGAGACCTGCCGACTGTTCCGGTGCAGGTGCGGAATTGATATGCATACAAAAAATACCGCTGCTCCTGTGCATTTTTCCAAATGCAAGAGCAGCGGTATTTTATTGCGCCGCTTTTGTTTTCTTTTGCAGCGCTTCGTGCATATATCCCATCAAAATCAGGATCACCAGCAGGTAATACGGAAAAATTGCAATCGTGGTGTGGTTTGCGATCACGCCGAACAACGGCGGCATCAGGCAGTTGCCAATATAGGCGCTGGCCATCTGAACCCCAATGATCGCCTGTGACCTGTCCGCACCGAAGCGGCCCGGCGTTGCATGAATGATACTGGGATAGATCGGAGCACAGCCAAGGCCGACCAGCAGCAGCCCTGCCAGTGTCACCGCTTCCCCAAGCGGTAAAAGAAACGCTGCTATCCCAATCGCGATGATCCCCTGCCCTATACGAACCATCTGGGTATCATCGAATTTTAAGGTCAGGAAGCCGCACAACGCCCGTCCCACGGTGATGCCGATAAAGAAAAGACTGGCAAAACCGGCGGCGATCTCCGGCGCGATTCCCCTGTTCAGCACCAGATAACTGCTGGCCCACAGGCTGGTGGTCTGCTCCAGAGAGCAGTAGCAAAAAAATGTAACCAGAACCTCTTTTACGCCGGAGATCCGGAAAATCTGTTTCAGGGTCAGCACTTCTGCCGGAGCTGCTTCCCGCTCCTCGGCATTCGCACCCGATTTCGTTTTCCAGAGCGGGAGGCTCAGCAGAATAATGATTGTCAGCACCATCTGCATCACACTGATGACCCGATACCCCGTCTGCCACCCGGCGCGGGAAGAAAGCGCCGCGCCCATGATGTAGGGCCCGACCGAGGCTCCGATCCCCCACATACAATGGAGCCAGCTCATGTGGCGGCTGGCAAAATGGAGCGCCACATAGTTGTTGAGTGCCGCATCCACGCTTCCAGCCCCAAGTCCATAAGGGATCGCCCACAGGCACATGGCCCAGAATGAGCTGCTGACGGAGAATCCGAACAGTGCTGCGGCGGTCATGGCCACGCTGATGGCTGTAACACCGCCTGCTCCAAACCGACGGGTCATTCGGTCACTTTGCAGGCTGGAGAGCACCGTTCCCACCGATATGATGCAGAATATCACACCGGAATAGGAGACCGGAACCCCAAATCCCTGATAGATCGAAGGCCACGCTGCCCCCAGCAGAGAATCCGGCAGGCCCAGACTGATAAAAGAAACATAGATCACCGCTAACAGCAGATGGATCATCTTGCATTCCTCCTTTTGATCGATACAATTATATCACAACAGAAGAAATGCCATTAGGATAAATTCCTCAATTTTGTACAACAAAAGCGTCAACATCGAAAGCACAGATTCATCATCGCACTTCCGTTCGGATCGTGAACCCATCCGGAAGGTTGGAAATTTCTTTTTTCAGGAACAATGGATAAAAAGTTTCATCCTTTAATTGAGCAATCTCTAACCATTTAAATATATGCGTACCGGTTCCCTCTGTTCGAGTAAACGTGTTTTGCCTTTCCAGCAGGCCAGCATCTGCGGTATCCATCAAAAAATAAATACATATCTCGTGATATCGGAGACCATCTGTATCTTTTGTGAAGAAAGATTGATTCAACCATAATGGCCGGGATATCTTCAGTGAAACACCAAGCTCTTCCCGAACTTCCCGTATCATCGCTTGTTCGGCCGTTTCCTCCATCATCACTCTACCCCCGGGCAGAGAGTAGTACTCTGACGGTTTGTCATGGGACATTGCCAAAATTCTTCCGTTAGAAATTATGATTGCACTCACTCTGTAATTGAACTTTTCATCGCCCATCTTAAAAGAGATATCCACTTTCCATCACGCTCCCACATTCATTCTTATTCGTACATCCGCCCCTATTTTACCAGCAATAAGAGAACATAGCAATTTCTTCAAGCAAAAACGCCAGCGTACCATGTTTTCGTAACACAATACGCTGGTGTCTTATTGTTCTGCTGTTACCCAGCCTTCGGTGTGAGCCATCCTTTTACAGTGTCCACATCGACCTTGCTTGCTTTTGCAATCTGCTCAATCGATACACCCTGTTCATAAAGGCTCTGTGCCATCTCAACTGCCATTTCTTTTCGGCTTTCTACTCTCAGCTCTTCCATAGCCTTGCACATTTCGCTCAACATGCTTTCGGGGCGATCCAACTGCTTACAGTATCAACATCATAGCCAAGAAGGTCTGCGATTTCTTCTACGGAATTTCCCTTCCGACTGAGTTTCAAGGCAGTCTTTTTTGCCTGTTCCATTTTACCGATTTCTACGCCTTCAGCTTTTCCCTCGGCATAGCTTTCAACTCTCAATTCTTCCATAGCCTTGCACATACTGCCCACTCCTTTCGGGTTTTCTTTCAAGTAGCGCGTTCGTTCTGCCATCAGGTCAAAGTTCATATCCTCTGCACTGGTGCAATTGAAATCGTGCATCAGTTTTCCGATGTCCGAATCGCCACGGTACTCGCCATTGACATACAGAATATGAGTTCCATCTTCAAACGGCAAGCCCAGTGTCAAGTTTATGTTCTGAATGACATATACAGGTTTTCCGGCCTTATAGTAATCTTTTTCCGTGATAAAAATGACATAGGAATCCGGCAGTTCTCGGTAATCCTGATCCTTGTCCAAATTTTCCACATCCATCACGCTGGAATGATATCTTGCCCGGTGCGGGTCAGCTCCATTGTCAGAGCGCTGAATCTCGATATCATATTTCTTGCCCGTGCTGTCGGTGGCATATGCATCCAGACAAATTGACCGTGCTCCAGTCACGCGCTTCAGGTCGGCCTGCGTTTCACATTTGGTCAGTGTCAGATCAGGTTTACCCACAATGATGCGGAGCACCAGTTCTGCCAATGGAATATTATCCTTGAACATCCCGCGCATAAACGTATCGTCGATAGGCCGGAACCCTCTCAATCGCTGAAGGTCTTCCTGATGATGCCGTTCACGCTTCTGTGCTTCGGTTTCCCGCAACTTCCCTCACCTCCTGTTTCTATTGTTTATTTTATCATAGAGCAGTCATTTTATCAACCCTCGTTCAACCACATTAATTGACGCTACATGTGGCGGGGTAATTAGAGAAAATTCAGATTTGATAGTTCAATTTAAAAGAGAAAGCCCTTCCCAATAAAAGGAATGGCTGAACTCATTCTTTGGATTGTTTTTAATCCAAGTGGTTAATCGCATACTGTGCTTCGGATGCTGTGAATCCATTATATATTAGTTGGTCATATATCTTTTGCTTTGACATGTACATTTCATAATAATATATTTTTGCTGTCGAAAGGGCATTTTTATGTTCCTGTGTTACTGCTCCAGAAGAACTATCATCGTCATTTTGAATAGCGGAATTATTCTTTCTTTCTGCAATTTTTTCTTTAACCTTTTCACTGTCCGCTGTTACGTTCAATTTTTCATCTTTAACACCATACCATTTTCCGTTGGCATGAATTTCTCCTAGCGCGATGGATGCATAACTCATGCTTTTCCTATAGATAACATCAAGAATTTTGTCATCAAGCTCCTTATACTTGCTTTGGATTGTTTCTGAGGATAAAGATTCAAATTCTGTCCCATCTACTCCATCACAATCAATATCTATCAGATAGCCATGTATCGGAGCTTCTTTCATTGTTGCAACTGGATTTGTAAAGCCTGTACTTTCAGCCAACTTTTCAGCAACTTCAAGTATTGTCGTCTCAAGACCATCTGCGCTTTTTAATGGTGACTTCAACCATATAAAACTCATTGAACTAACAGTATACTCTATCGCTTTTTCGTAATCGCCTTTTTCTATTAGTTCATCTTGCTGTTTCCAATATAAATCTAGCGCTTTTTGTGCACAGTTTTGCGCTTCTTTGTAATCCACTGCGTTGGTCGGAACTTCTTTATACAGAATATATGCTTTATAATATTCTTTGCCTTCCTGATAGTTGGTAGCTGATTTAAATTTCTGTGAAGGCTCGCTTTCTTGTTGTGCACTTATCATGCTGGTAGTTTCGCTAGCTTCCGTACTTACACTGCCACATCCCGCTAGCATTACTATACATAATAGTAGTACTATGCCGCTTGCTAAAGCAATTTTACATTTCATTTTTTATGTTCTCTCCCTTTTAAATCTAGCTTTCATTTCCTATTATATCATTTTGTGTTTAATTGTAAACATAATTATAACATTTCTTTCTATCATTCTGTGCATCATAATAGAAACAGGGTGATAATTATGGACGAACTCAAGATAACAAAGCGCACTGAGCCTGTTATGTTCACGATTCGGGTTGACAAATCCATTGTGGACTTTTACGACGATTTAGCGCAGAAAACAAACCGTTCCCGAAATGAGCTTATTGGCCTTGCGCTGGAATATGCCAAAGACAAAATCAAAATCGAACCGTAATACGATTATTTACATTAAAAGAGCCGCAGCTGGGGAAGTGATTCCTGTCTGCGGCTCTTCTGTTTAGATTATCTTACTAAGCGGGCTGTGCTTACGGTACATCTCTGCAAGGTCGTCTTGGTTCACATCCAAATAGGCTTGCTCCGTTACGGTAACGCTACTGTGCCCTAGTAAGCGGCTCAATGTGTAGATGTCTCCGCCGTTCATCAGAAAGCGTTTTGCAAAGTTGTTGCGAAAAACATGTGGGTGGATATCCTTCAGGCCGATCCTCTTCGCATATTTCCGCACGTTGGCCTCAAAATTGCCAACCTGTAACCTCTTCCCCTGATTCGTGCAGAACAGGTATTCGCTGTCCCGGTATCGATCCTTGTACCTGATCCACCGTTGCAGCTGAGTCGCCATTTTGTCCGAGTAAAAGACATGTCGTGCTTTCTTTCCCTTCGTGTCGTCAGCCGGAAGATAAATGAACCGCTTTGGAAGGTTCAAGTTTTCCATTTTGATCAGCAGGCACTCGTTCACCCGCATTCCGGTATCCAATAGCAGCTGTATAATGATAGCGTCCCGTATTCGCTGAAATGGCTGCTGTCCATATTGGCGATCAGACTCTTGAAATTTTCGTCCGTAATAAACTCCAGCGGCTTCCGTTCCACTCGAATAAAATCGCTCTTTCTAATAGGCGACCGCGCGATCAATTCCTCATCCACGCACCAGTTGAAGAACACCTTCATGTTCCGTAAGTAGTTGTTGATCGTCACATCAGACACCTTTTTCCCAAAGTCGATTCTCCGTTCCGGGTAGTTCCTGCTGTTCGGATTTGTGACCACGGTGTACTTTCCCCGTTCTCTGATATTTCTTATGTAATTTTGTATCATAAGATGCATCACCTTCTCCGTCTGCACAATTCCCTGTTCGTTGGAAAATCTAATAAATAATCGCATCGTCTGTTCGTAGCTTCCAATCGTCTTTTGGCTCAACCCCTTCAATTCACAGTGCTCTATGAACAGTTCCACATCACGTTCCAACATAAAAACAACCTCCTGGATCATCTGCTGCCCCCAATGAATCCAGAAGGTTTATCGCTACGGAAGGTTTCTGTTTATCGCTACGGAATCCATAATTCTATAATTCCATAGCGATAAACATTTTTCAGCCTCCCAGAATTACCAGCTTTGCGCACAAAATATCACGTCGGCATGTGTATCCATCACACTGCCCTCTGCCGCTTATCCAGCCGCATTTTGTCAGCGATCATCGCAATGAACTCGCTGTTGGTGGGCTTGCCCCGCAGGTTGTGGATGGTATAGCCAAAGTAGCTGTTCAGGGTATCCACG
>OFSD01002187.1_pt1 | contig 12763 bp, 18 predicted proteins | sample 1543191 | NCBI WGS metagenome assembly OFSD01 (sample SAMN04209221, study PRJEB22552) | human gut metagenome | biome: gut; material: feces | host: Homo sapiens | place: USA: Oklahoma
CTTGAGAAACAGGCCAGGGAGTTTAAGCCGGAGTACGTCTGCGTTTATTCCGAAACCGCAAAGCACCTGCTTTCAGGTCTGATTAAGACGGGATTTGATATTCAGGTACAACGATACTATGAGGCTTTATAATGGGATTTCAGGGAAGCTATGCAAAGCTTATAAAAGATAACAAAAATCGTTTGGTATTATTTGAAGAACTACAAAAGCTTAATAGGGAAGAGATATCCGCAGGTATTCATAAGACCGAAGGCAGCCAGGTTGTGGATGAAAAAGGCACTAAGCTTATTGATATAGCAGTGCAGAATAATTACGGCAACGAGTGGACTATGTCTGAAACTGTAAGGTTTAAAAAGAATGATAAGTGGTTTGCAATTAAAAAGGGTACTCATATCAAAATCCCTGCAACGAGGTTTATTACGAGGATTTTGGAAAACCGGAGTGAAAGAGAGTATTTGATAACAGCAATAAACAGTTATATTGCAATTCAACTGAGCAAGGCAAACAGATTTGGCGAAATTAGGGTTTCAGACACCGTTAGGCAAATCGGTCAATTTATGTGCGAAAGAATAAGAAGTTATATTGATGACAAAGCATTTGAGCCTAACGCCCCAATGACTGTAGAGGCAAAAGGGTTTGACCAACGTTTAAAAGATAAAGGCTTACTTTATAACAGTATAAAATATAAATCAAAGAAGAGCAAAGTATAAATGAGCAGAGTAAAATCTTTAATTCTTAAAATGGGCGGTAAAAAATACCCTGTTTATACAAAAAAGATATCTGTAGATCCCGATTCGGGTGCCGATATTATTACTTACAGTCAAACTTCCGAAGTTTTGGCTTTTATTCAATCAACAGGCACAAGCGGCGACGTAAAAGGGATTGTATTGAGTGATAATAAAAGCGGGGATGTTATTACTGCGGACTTTTTTATGTTTGCAGAGAAGAAATTAGATGAACACAACAGGGTCAAATATAGGGATTTAATGTATGAAATAAGAGCGGTTGAGCCTTGGGAAAGTTCGTTTATGAATTTTTGGAAATTTTATTTGGTTAAAGTGGATAAGTAGATGAACACAATTGAGGCAAAAAAGATTATATATAAATTTTTTAAGGATGAAATCAATACTGCTTATCCTTCGGTTTTTAAAGAGGGTTCAATATTCTGGGCTAGGACTAAGCAGGAAATGCCTGCCAAGCCTTACATAATGCTCACGGATTCCGTTAATACAAAGATTTATAAAAGGGTTGAAAACTTTGTGCAAAGCGGCAAGAAATATACAAGAAAAGAAGTTCGTCTCACTGTTACATTTGGGGTCTATACCTTGAATAACGAAGAGAATTTATCAGACGCCGATAATTTTGCCACCGAGTTGATTGAGTATGTACAAAATCTTTTTACTGTAACGCAGAAAACATTCGATACGTTGTATGAAAAAGAGATTACGGTTAATGAACTTCTTGCTTCCGATATTAGAGACCTGAGTTCTTTTTCTCAAACCAATCAGGAGTTCAGAAAAGAAATCGATATTGTATTTGAGTTTGATGATGTGACTGAAAGTCCGGAGGCAGAGCCTGCTCTTGGACTGGATATAGATATAAAAGTCGACAATACTGATAAAAAAATTGAAATGGAGGTTAATAATGTCAGTTTATGATGATTTAATTAGTATTTTATTTAAGCTTCCTGATGGCAGAAGCTTGGAAGAATACTTCAAAAACGTTTTATTGGTTGGAGAAATTACACAAGCGGACTTGAAAGAAGGCAAAACCGTTACTATGCTTAAAAAATACTCATCTTATGATGAAGTGTTGGAAGATTTTCAAGCATCCTCACAGTTCGCCATTGAAGCAAATGCGATATTTAATCAAAAAAATAATACGCAAACTACTTCTCAAATTCTGTATTTGATGATTGCGCCGCAGACAGAAACAATCTCGGAAGCTCTTGATACTGCCAAAGCTGTTGACGGGAAGTTTGTTAAAGTTGTTCCGATATCACGTGATGCAGAAGATATAAAAGCTGTCGTAAACTGGTGTCTTACAAATGACAGATTTTGTGATTTTGTCATTAGTGATGTTGATGACGTGGCAGAGATTTCAAAAGGTGGTAATGACTACGCTTATGGTATTTTCAGAAAATCTGCTAACGAGCCGATTGCATCCGCTGTAGCATCAACTTCTACCTGCGGTTATTTCGGCGGCAAGGACGGCTCTGCACAATTCACACAACTCGTAGGAATTCTTCCCGAAACTTATTCGGGTGAAGAAATATCCGAAATGAAAACTGCAAATGTTGCTTTTTACACTAATGTTTCTCCGATTGACGGCGGACAGACCGATACATTTGGGTATAACTGGGTTATCGGCTCACGTATGCTCGGTGGAGAATTAAGACAGCGACAGATGATTATGCACTATATCAAAAAGTCAATGGGGCTTATGGCTCTAGAGTTCTTTAACCAGAAGCCTGTGTATGACGAAACAGGTAACAACCTCTTGCTTACAATGGCTCAGAAACGTTTCAGAAGCTTCCAAACATACAATCTTGTAATTCCTACTACATCCGAGCAAACAGGCTTTGAGTTAAAGGTTGCACCAATAAGAGTCGGTGCAAATAGTATTATGAATACCGATGTCGAAGCTTACAATGCTAAGAAGTTTAAGCTTACAGGCTACTACTATGACGCTATTGTCGGGGAAAAGGTGGATTTCCAATTCTATGTAGATCCTTCGGATGAACAGATTAAACAAATATTAGGGGAGGAATAATTAAATGACAGTTTATGACGCTAAAAATATCCAGTTTGTCTGGCGTGGTATGACATTAACCGGAACAGGCGACGACCACGCGTATAATATATCACAGCAAAACGACAGCTTTACTCCATACAAGGGTGTTCAGGCGGAAGGTTTAAATATCGTAAACAACCAGAGACAGTGGCAAATAACACGCTCATTTAAGGTCGACAGTGTATCGCTGCCAATCCTTATCCAGGATAACCTTAACAATGTTGAAGACACGCTCGTTATCCGTGATTTAAACACCGGTATTGACGATACTTTCACTGACTGCGTAATTTTACAGATAAGCGGTGAACAGGATAGCGGTACAAGAACAGTTACCTGGAACGCGTTATTCAGAAACGGGAAATAGGGTGCTAAATGAATATAGAATGTACAGTTAACGGACACAAATACGAAACAGAGTCTTTATACTTTGAAGACTTTACAACACTGGGCTTTATGACAGAAGAAAAGGTTTATCCTTTTCTTACCTGTCTTACTGCCTGCATAGCCAATAATTTATCGGATAGCGAGCTTTTAAAAGCATTATATAATTCCTGCAAAGATATCTTTAATCGTGAAGATTTGAAATTTATCTCTAATCTTGCATTGAATAAAGAACATTTGCGCGTTGACGGAAAACGGCTTGACGCTGTCGAATGGGAAAAACACTGGCAAACTGTCGGGTTTATGGATTACAGGGTAGTTTGTTTTAATTTTATAAGGCAAAATTTGGGAAATTTTTCGAGTTTGTCCGCACTGTTACCGACAGGGTGGACAGAGAATATAAAGAAACAACTCGAAAACAAATTATCAGTGCTGTTTACAAACCTAAGCGGACAATTACAAAAATAAAATCGGATGTAATCTCTCAAATAATGACTCTTTTTATGGCTAACAAACAGCTCTTTATGGGCGTGAGTCTTGGCGAGATAAAGAAGATGACTCCGCAGGAAGCTTATGTATTAGAGCATCATATAATTAATCTGGCAAAACAAATGGAATTGGAAAAGTTAAAAAACTAACCCCCTCTGCCACACCCATAATTTCAGATATTGGGCAGAAAGGGGGTGGTTGTATGAAAAGAGAAGCAATAAAAAATGCCCTAAACGTACTAGGACATATTTTATCATTAATTTCTCTATTCATATAAGGGATTTTAGCTTCATGGTCTGTACAACCATGGGGCTAACCCTTACTAATATTATACACTAAATTAAGGATTTTTCAAGAATGTCATTAGAAGAACTACTAGTAAAAATAACATCCCGTCTTGATGATAAGGGCTTTAAAGAGCTTGACAAGATGGAGACTCGGGCTGAGAAGGCTACACACAAATTATCTAATTCTTTGCGCGGAATGTTTGTAGGTATTATAGGTAATATCGGTGCAAAAGAAATCCTTGACGCAACTGTCAAAATGGATACTTTGAATAAATCTTTTGCAGCTTTGGCAGGGTCAGACGCAGGCGGAGCAGAGCAGATACAGTTTCTTAGAGATGAAACTCAAAGGCTCGGTCAGGATTTCGTAACAACGGCAGAAGCGTATAAAAACTTGTTTTCAGCAGGTAAGGGCGCAGGTATGAGCGCTGATGAAATACAACGCGTATTTTCTTCCGTACTGGAAGCCGGAACTGTTCTTGGTTCATCCGAGCAGCAAATGCAAGGTGCATTAATGGCATTGGAACAGATGATTTCCAAGGGTAAGGTTTCTATGGAAGAGTTGAGGCGCCAGCTCGGTAATGCTCTACCAGGCGCTATGCAGATTGCAGCAAAGGCTATGAAAACAACCTCTGCGGGTTTACAGGAAATGTTGAAGGACGGTTTGGATGCGCAAAAATTTGTAACAGCATTTGCTAATCAGCTTCATATTGAATTCGGAGAAAAGGCTGTAGCAGCGTCGAAAACTCTGCGAGCACAGCTTGCAAGACTGCATAACGCTCTATTTGAGCTTCAAGTTGCCTTTCTTGACGGTGAGGCAGGTGAGTCCTTTGCCCGAACGATAGAACAGTTAACCGAGGTGCTAAGATCACAAGAACTGCAAAAATCTATAAAGGGAATTAGCCAAGGATTAGCGTTTTTGATGCAAAATGCTAAATTAATTGGAGTTATAATAGCCGCTCTTGGAATTAGCAGATTAATTAGGTTATTAATCCGTGTCTCTAGGTGGATATGGGGCGTTGGAAAAGGAATAAAACACATTTTTAAATTAACAGGGAAAATAATAAGTCGTTTTGGTTTATGGAAGGGTGCTTTAAAAATTTTAGCAAAATATGGTATAGCACTTATTCCCATATTTGGTGATATTGCTCTTATAATTTGGACAATAGTAGAAGCTATTAAAGCTTGGGTTAACTATAATAAAAAACTCAATGATGAAAAAAAAGCTCCTAATTGGCAAAAAACAAGTGACGGCAGATATACAGACGTTAATCCCAAAAGTCCTTCTTTCATGCAAATGGGGAAAGCATATTATAGTTGGGATGATTTAAAGAAAGAGTTATATGCTCCTCAAAAGTTTAGCGATATGTTCAATGTGGCAGAGATTGAAAGAAGAAAACCTACTTTAGAAATATACTCTAAGCCAGTGTCTTCACCAAGTATATACTCAGCTCCAAATAATGTAAGTATTAACATCACCACGCGTTCTGACAATCCTGATGAAATCGGGCGCAGGGTAAAACTAGCAATGCTTGATGTGTTTGACAGTTATAACCTGCAGGCAGGCTATCTACGCCCGACCGTTTAGCCTATGGTAATTTTAGTTCATATCTTGTATAATACATAAGAGATGAATGTGAGAAAGATTACGGGTATATATTCTATAGTATTTTTCGTTTTACTTTATTGGAAAAGTAGCCAATACAATGTTTTGTGGGAGTTTCAAGACCTCTTTAAGCTTGCTAATATCGTACCGTCGCTGGGAATAACTTTGGGTATATTATCTATATATTTAATTTTCAAAACTAAAACAAAAAACAAGAAATCAAAAAAAAGTATATTGGAAGGTTTTCTAAGAAGCATTTTGGTATATTTAAGTATTTTTATCACTGTATATTCTTTTAATTATTGTATACAAAATGGAAATTACACAGACTATGAAGAAATATTGTCAAACACTATATGTGTTATAATCCCAATATTGGCTACACATATTTTCATATTTTTGATATCTATGTGGGTAAAATTTAGTGATACAATAAGTAAAACTACCATAGACTGTGAAGCTGTAATTGGTCTTAATAACAATGGCTTCCATAAAGTAAGATTAAATATATCTGGTAATACACTAAGAATTCTTGGTAATACAAGTAGTATCCTGCGGACAGTTAGCTTTAAGAATATTTTGCAGGTTTCTATGGAATCGGACGAAATTCTAACCGAGAAAGAAAAGTCTGTTTTAGGCAGGGCATTGGTCGGCGGTTTAGTTTTTGGTGTTGCAGGGGCTGTTGTCGGAGCTGTCAGCGGAGTAGGGACAAAGAAAGAACAGCGGCATATAAAGGTTATCAAATTTCAACTTAGTGACGGGGAGTTCTATGCCATACCTGAAGGCTATGTATCTACGGGAACTTTTATACGAAGCTGTAAAGAAAAAATAAGTAGTAACAAAGATGATGTTATAAGTAGTTAATTAAAATGAATATAAAAAAGCTTGCAATCATATATACAACAATCTTTCTGGGATTGTGGGTATGGAACAGCACTCATTACAATGTGATGTTCGAGTTTGATGATTTATTCAAGTCAGAAAACTTTCTTCCTGCATTTGGGATAGCAGGCGGTTTGTTTGCTCTTAACTGGGCAATAATGAAAAAGAAATTAATATTGATATATTCAGTACTTTTTCTTGGATGCTTTGTTATATTATGTTGTTTAGGCGGCGGAAATATATCAGGTTATTTAGAGTTACTTAAAGGTACTTTTTATATAGTATCGACAATAGGAGTTTTTCATTTAGTCGTTGCTATGATTTATTCTATGACACCTCGTGGGACAAGAGCGCTAGAGCAGAGTCTTGAAAAAAGCCTTGGAGGTTTACCTTTTGTACATCTTTCCGGACTTGAACAGTTTGAGGTTGATTCTATTGTTAAAATAGTAATAGTTGATGACAAGTTTGTAATCAAGAAGTCTGACTTAAGTAAAGTTCAAGAGTTTAATCTTGAAGACATTAAGTCTATTAAGCCATTATCCGAGGATACAGTAACAGAAAAAGAAAAATCTGTAATAAGTCGTGCAATCGTAGGCGGAGTTATATTCGGTGTTACTGGTGCTATAGTAGGCGGTTTGTCAGGAATAGGCAGTAAGAAAGAAATTAAAACAGAACATTTTATTAAAATTACTTTAAACAATGGACTTGAGCTTTTATTTGCTCCTTTTATGAATAACCCCGAAAATTATAAATATCTAACACGAAAACTTGATGAATACATATTAAAAACTATCGGCGCTAACTAAGAAAGACCTATACGCTCCTCAAAAGTTTAGCGATATGTTCGATATTAATCCAATACCGAAGAACCTAAGATATGGAAATGTCGCAGACAGCTACAAGTACCCAACATCTCCTGTAAATCAAAATAATGATATAAATATCAACATCACCACGCGTTCTGACAATCCTGATGAAATCGGGCGCAGGGTAAAACTAGCAATGCTTGATGTGTTTGACAGTTATAACCTGCAGGCAGGCTATCTTAATCCGACCGTTTAACCTATGGTAATTTTAGTACTTGTGTTATAATTTATTTAGTCAATAATTAATTGGGAATATAAAATGTCAATTGAAAAGGTTGTAATTATAAAAATAATAGGGTTTGATATAAGTAAAGAGCCTTTTGAAAATATTATCAAATTACTAAATACGCAAAGCAATTATAACTTAAAATTAGATGAAGATCCCTGTTGGGGGTTTCAAGATTCTAATTTAAGAATAAATCTTGTCTCAAATAACAAAATTGAATTTATGATTGCGTACGAGACAGCCGAAGATTTAACAAAAATAAAAAAGGCTGTTAAGGTATTTTTAGATAATACTGTGTTGTATTTCAAAGCTATTGCTGTTAGTTTTTCAAGATTATATACCCATGAAACGGATATTCAATACACCTATCATACTCCTGTATTTCTAAATGATAAAAATTTAAAATATAAATTACATACAGAAATAGAGTCAAATGAAGAAAATACCACATTATTAACTTCTAATATACATTTTTATAATTTTCAGGAAGCTTGTAAAAATTCGAAAATAGCTGATGTTATTAACGATCATATAATTTCTAAGCTCGAGGTATACGAGAAAGAGTTTGCAAGTTCTGTAGGGGAATAATGGTTGATAAGTATAAAAAGCTGTTTGAAAGATTTGAGTCAGTTTCTTCGAAGAATTAAAAATTTGTAGAAGAAACGCCCGAGGAATGCAAAACTGATGAATATAAAGATATACTAACGATTATACAAGAGTTAAAAGTTAATGGTAAACTGGCAGAAGGCGAACTTAAAAGTTTAAGAGATGAAAATAATACAATCAGATGGCTCATAAGTATACTGTTAGCAGCCATAGGTGTATTAGTTCCTATATTTCTGAATAATTTTACTCAACGTATAGAAAAAACGTATGAAATTTACCATAACCAGGTACAATCAAATCAAAACACTATCCTGGAACAGATAAAGAATATTAATCAACGTATGGATTATCAAGAAAAGCTTAATTCAATGCAAATACAGCGTGATGTAGCTGTTGAAGTTAAGAAGTAAAATATTATTTATTAAGGAATACTATGACATACGCAGCATTTTACCTGCCTAAAGAAAATACTTTAGGTAAAACCGTTGATGCGGTTAAAACCCAAACCATAAAAGGACAGCTCTCAGGAGCTTTAAAAAGTGCCAAAAACTCTCTGCAAAATTTTGACATAGGCGAGATGGCAAAGAACATCAACCTGCAAAGTGCTACAGAGTTTACACAAAAATATGCCGCTGCTGCGCTCACCATGATAATAAATCAACGTCCCGTTACAAATCAAATGATGTTGGACAGTTTATTTAACGGACTTGCTCCTGCGCTTAATATCACAGCTGCCCAAACGGGATTTAACAGCATTATGGATTTAAAAAGCGCCGTGCAAGCAGGGAATATTAATATAGCTAATTTTATGCAAGGATTAAGTAATGGGTTGGCTGTTGTTACAGGTACTATAAATCAGGAAACCGACTACAGTAAGTATGGCGAAGAAATTGTAATTGATTTATTAACAAGTATTACAAGGTCATATATTGCAGAAACACCTGACAGGCGCGTTCAGGACGGACAGACTTATAACGAATACCTGCATAATCTTCCGTTAACACTTCCTTTTTCAGGAATTATTAAAGACGGAAAAAACTATACAGCCAACGAATTTGCAGATAAGCTTGAAGACATAATGCTAAAGAAAGTTCCGTTTACATTCAGAGCCGGAAGCAAAATCTTTGAAAATTATGTATTTACAAACTTTACCCCTAGACGCTCTACAGAAAACGGAGTCCAGTTTGATGCCGAGATTAAGTATATAGAGTCCGGCAGTGTTGAGTTTGTAAAAGTAAGCATCCCAAAACAGGCAACAAAAAGCACAAGCGCGAAGATACGTACACAAGTCAAAAATACTGTTAAAGGACAAGCTATTCAGAATAAAACTTCTTCTCAAAATTATGCAGGTACTGTTGGAATGGTAGAATGGATGCTTGGAAAAACTGGAAATTCGACAGAAATATTAGATAATTTTTTACAAGGAAAGTAACCGAATTTTAAGCTTATGCAATATTTAACTTTACCAAACTTAATAAATAATTCCGACACACGGATATCATACACAATAAATAACCAGTCATATATGTTCCATTTCCACTGGTGTGGAACATTCTGTCTTCTTGATATTTATATCATACGGGATAATGAAAATATTTATCTTGTAAAAGGACGTGCTATTACAATCAATAACGACATTATTGCCAGGGTAAAAAATTCGGATTTGATTACAGGCTCTCTTTTATTTATAAACAGGTACGGTTACAACATAGAGCCTTCTCAAGATAATTTTCATACGGATTTTTATCTTGTTTATCAAGTGGACTAGTCGGGCGTATAAGCTCTATTTACTCCTTTACCCCCTTGTTTATTTGGCTGAGTAGTCTCTGACCTTTTTCTGCATAAACTTCGCAATTATATGAGGTATTAATATGGAATATCCAATTCAGGAGAGTGTAACAAAACGAGTATGGAGTCAGAATTCTTTGCACTTTGATGTAATACTTCAAATTGCAGGAGCTGACATTCAAATAGAGAACCTTGATATAGATTTTGATATTTACAAAAGTAATAAACCGGAAGCTAATAAATCTACAATTACCATTTGGAATCTTAATGATACAACGTACCAGAGAATAGTAGAAAAAACTTACGCAGTTGACTTGTACACCCGTTATGGTGACGATGAGCCCTCTTTATTGTTCAGGGGGTATATAGATAAAGATAAAACTATAAAACGCAGCAATATTCAGGGGCGTATCAATACAGCAAAAGGTTTTCTTGAAAGTCCGGTAAGGCAAGATATTAAAGGCGGTTTTGATATCCCAACCACGATAGAATTGATAGACGGGAAGATCGCATACAGCGATAAAAAGATAAATAAAAACTACCGCCAAGGTGTGACTTCAACACAGATAATCAGGGATTGTATTGAAGCTATGGGGGTAGGCGTAAGCAAGTTTAGCGATAAACTCCCTGAAAAACAATATCCTTTCTTCAAAGCAGTAGGAAAACCTCACATAGTTATGCAACAAGTGTGTACTCCGTTAGGTATCAAATTCAGTATACAAAACGATTTAATACAGGTTGTATCATCTTCTGAAAAGTTTGACGGAGAATTTGCGGTACTTCTTAATCCTTCAAATTCTAAGCGTCCGGAGCGTCGTAGCGATAATGAAATTAGTGTGTCTACGAGATTTATACCTTTCATCAATCCTGACGACTGGGTAAAGTTTGAATTTAAGGAGTTTGAAGGGATTGAAAGGGTTAGAGAAGTCCACTCCAAGGGAAATAATTACGGAACTGCCGGAGAAACAGAGATTACTGTAGGGTTTGATAAACCCAAAATCACAAGACGCAAAAGGAAAAATAATGCCGAGAACTTGTAATGATGCTTTAAATGATATGCTTTCAGGAATTTCTACCCGGACACTGGTAGAGAAACCTTGTAAAATTGTAAAAGTTAACTCCCAATACTCTGTTGATATTGAGTATTATGATAACAACCAGCCTGATTATTTATATAATGTTCCTGTTAAGCATTTACAAACGCAGTCGGCTTTTGTTTTTCTGGGGCTTAAGTCTGGTGATTGCGGCACTGTAAGGTTTTTTGACAATGATGTGAGCGGATATAGTTTTGATGATGAATATATAAGCAACGAAGTCAGAACGCACGATATCAATGATAACCTTTTTTCTTTAGGATTTTACCCTGCAAAATCTCAGTATGTTTTCCCTAAGGGGGACGTTGTTATTGGTACAACCTCTGGGGCAGTGATTAATCTAAACTCATCAGGTATTACAATAAGCGGGGGAGAAATAATAATTACAGGAAGCAGCGTGAGCATAGGGAATGAGACAACCATTGACGGCAAGAAGTTTCTTGAACATACACATTCGAATGGTAATGAAGGAAATCCGACTGGAGGAGTAGTATAGGGGCAAAGGGAGGTTATACGCCCGACTAGGAAGGAAAATGCAATGGATATTTTAGTAAAAGAAAACAGGCTTCCGCTTTATAGTGGAGATTTTATGCTTGTTAGTGAAGTAGAAGAGATTAAGCAGCATATTGTAGCAGCACTCAATACTTTTTATACGGACTGGCTTTTGAATTTCAAAAAAGGTATTGATTACGTACAGGGGCTACGGCATCAGGAATTTTTAGAGCATGATATCAGGAACCAGATAGAAGGGGTGGACGGAGTTTCGGCTATTATTAACCTGAGTTTGGAGCTTGATAAGAAAAATGCTGTATGGAATGTGAAAGCGGGGATTAAAACAGTTTACGGAAAAATAGAGATTAATGAGGTTATATCACAATGAAAATCGATGAAAAAGGAACTGAATTATCGACTCTTAACGATATTTTAAATGCTTACGAACTTCAATTACAGAGCAAATACGGCTCTGATTTTTATATTAAGCCGGAAGGGGTTATTGATAATATTGCAAGTTCGGCAGGGTTTATGGAAATGTCTTTACAGGAGCAAATTGCGTTTTTAACAAAGCAGTTTGACCCTGAAACAGCAGAAGACTGCTGGCAGGATGCGTTGTATGAGAGAATTGGGGTTTACAGGATTGAAGCTGAGGCAACTATTTTTACGAAGAAAATTCTCGGTACACCGGGTTACACCGCAGAAGTCGAAAGTGTTACAATCCGTCAGGAAAGTTCGGGAGATGAGTTTGTTAATTCCGGAGCTTTTACCGTAGAAGAAGACGGAAGTGCTGCCGTACACTTTAAATGCGTAGTTACCGGTAAGACAAAAGTAAGCGAGGGTGACTCTTTCAGCATTGTTGAAGCTCCAAATGAAATAACCGAAATTTCTGCAGAGCCTGCCTATGATATTGCAGCCGGAAGAGACAGAGAGACTGACAGCGAGTACAGGGTTCGGTTTAAAAGCGCAAAGGCACAGAATGCAAAGGCGACCAGAAATGCAAATGAAGCAAATCTTTTAAGGTATGTGGATAATATTGCTTTCCTTAAGATTATTGATAAAAAGAACGATAACAGCTTTGAAGCCGGCACGCTTCAGATTATTGCAAAGCACAATACTACTGATGAAATCTTTGCGCAGGCTGTTTTTGAAACTGTTGCGGATGGTATTGATTTATTGGGGGATACTTCTAAAATTGTTTAGGATGAAATGGTATGTGGGGAAATGCTTTCGATCGCCTACTCCTGTAATAATAT
>OFSD01002191.1_pt1 | contig 12753 bp, 8 predicted proteins | sample 1543191 | NCBI WGS metagenome assembly OFSD01 (sample SAMN04209221, study PRJEB22552) | human gut metagenome | biome: gut; material: feces | host: Homo sapiens | place: USA: Oklahoma
CATGTCGAGTTTGTGTCAAGTGCGCGCAGACACAAATCTCGCGATTGAAAATTTTTATTTTTCAATCTTTACTCCTTTTACTGCCATCGTGATTCGTCCCTGATTTTCATACGGAATTCTACATGAAACGATCTTTTTGAAATGCGCCAGAACATCCCGATCCGGGAAACAGCGGTCTTTTGTCAGAAATCAAAAGTGCCTGTCATTTTAGTGAATTTTATTACACATCGGAGACACAAGTCAAACGTCTCCTTCTGTTTCGCTCATTGTACCACACTCAAAACAGAATAGGAAGATTTTTTCCTTGATTCACTCAAATAAATCAGATATGATGATATACAGAGAGCTACGAATGGCGCGTATGCCCCGACATCATCATTCCTTATTAAATAAAAAAGAAAGCAGGCAAATCAAATGACAAATCAGGAAAAAGCGCTGGAACTGCATGCGAAGCTGCAGGGAAAGCTTGAAACCGTTTCCAAAACACCCGTCCGCACCCGTGAAGACCTTGCACTTGTCTATACTCCCGGCGTTGCGGAGCCTTGTAAGGTCATTGCAAAAGACCCGGCTGCCGCTTACACCTATACGATGAAAGCAAACACTGTAGCTGTTGTTTCCGACGGTTCCGCCGTACTTGGACTCGGCAATATCGGTCCGAAGGCCGCTATGCCCGTTATGGAAGGCAAGGCTGTCTTATTTAAAGAATTCGGCGGTGTCAACGCAGTTCCCATCTGCCTGGATACTCAGGACACGGAAGAGATCATCAAAGCTGTTACCTGGCTTGCTCCCGCTTTTGGCGGCATCAATCTGGAAGATATCAGTGCACCCCGCTGCTTCGAAATCGAAGAGCGCTTAAAAGAGACTCTGGATATCCCTGTTTTCCACGATGACCAGCACGGAACTGCTATTGTTGTACTCGCCGGCATCATCAATGCCCTAAAGGTAGTCGGTAAGAAAAAGGAAGACTGCCGCGTTGTTGTAAACGGCGCAGGAAGTGCAGGAGTTGCCATCACCCGCCTGCTGATAACCTACGGCTTTTCCAATATCATTATGTGCGATAAATCCGGCATTCTCTGCGATGGCGCAGAGGGCTTAAACTGGATGCAGGAAAAGATGGTAAAACGCACCAATCTGGCTCACGAAACCGGTTCCCTTGCAGATGCTTTAAAGGGTGCTGATATTTTCGTCGGCGTTTCCGCTCCAGGTATTGTGACGGAAGAGATGGTGGCTTCCATGAATTCCGATGCTATCCTGTTTGCAATGGCTAACCCCGTTCCTGAGATCATGCCTGATCTCGCAAAAAAAGCAGGGGCACGCGTTGTCGGCACCGGACGCAGCGATTTCCCGAACCAGGTAAACAACGTTGTCGCATTCCCCGGCATCTTCCGCGGTGCTCTGGAAGGACATGCAAAACAGATCACCGATAAAATGAAGCTGGCTGCCGCTAATGCCATCGCAGCCCTCGTTTCTGACGAAGAATTAAACGAAAACAATATCATGCCAGAGGCATTCGATCCCAGAGTTGCGGACGTTGTTGCAGATGCAGTCAAGAAAAACATCCGCTGATCTCTGGCACCAAAAGCCCTACTATTCGCTGGACGCCTGGTGTAAAAATACATACGGACGGAAGCTTTACAAGGCTGCACTGGATATCGGCTGTACCTGTCCCAACCGGGATGGCACCCTCGATACAAGAGGCTGCATTTTCTGCTCTGCAGGCGGAAGCGGCGATTTTGCTGCTTCCCGGCAGCTTTCTGTAACAGATCAGTTAAATCAGGCCAAGGCACTTCTGTCCTCCAAATGGACACCGGAACCCGGCAAGCCGTCTCTGATCGCCTATTTTCAGGCATATACCAACACGTATGGCGATCCGGACAGACTGCTTTCCTGTTATGAAGAAGCACTTTCCTCCCCGGAGGTCGCAGGCATTTCCATTGCGACGCGCCCGGATTGTCTTTCCGATATCATTCTGGAGGGACTTGACCGCCTCCGGTTGCTGTATCCTGACCGGTTTATCTGGATCGAGCTTGGTCTGCAGTCCATTCATGACCACACTGCAGCAAGGATCCGCCGGGGATATCCGACCTCCGTGTTTTATGATGCTGCAGCAAAGCTCCATGCCAGGAGGCTTCCCTTTATCGTCCATCTGATCCTCGGACTCCCCGGGGAAACCCGGCTTGACCTGCTGGAAAGCATCCGTGCCGTCAATCAGGTGCATCCCTTTGGTGTCAAGCTGCAGCTTCTCCATATTTTAAAGGGAACAGATCTTGCCCTGCTTTATGAAGCCGGAAAGCTTCCTGTACTGACACAGGAAGAATATCTCGATCTGCTGACAAGCTGTATCGCTGCACTTTCTCCGGATATCTGCCTCCACCGGGTCACCGGAGACGGTCCCCGCAAGCTCCTGATCGCGCCCCAGTGGAGTCTTTCGAAACGAAACGTCTTAAACGGGCTGCATGCCCTTATGAAACAACGAAATCTCAGACAAGGGGATAATTATGAACCAGGAACCTCTTACACTCTATAAACTGATCGTTCTTTATCTGCTCAACAAAGTATCCTTCCCACTCACAATGGCGCAGGTCAGCGATCTCATTCTGGAAAAAGAATATACCAGCTATCTGACACTGCAGCAGGTTATCAATGAGCTGGCGCAGGCCGGGCTGATCACTGCCAAAACACTGGTCAACCGCACCCATCTGCAGATCACGGAGGAGGGCCGCAATACCCTTTCCTATTTTGAGAACCGCATCAGTGACGCGATCAAGACAGACATCGGCGAATATCTCAAAAAAAATGAACTGGAAATGCGCAACGAATCTTCGATCCAGAGCAACTACTATAAGGCTGTCAACGGGGAATTCGAAACAGAGCTGACTGCAGTGGATAAGGACGTCAACCTGGTGACCATCCGCCTTACGGTTCCTACAGAAGAGCTCGCAATTTCCATTTGCGAAAACTGGCAAAAAAATAACAGGGAGATTTATCAGTATCTGACAACCGCCCTGTTTTAAAGTATGTTATTGCAGCATCTCCCGGATCACACTGCCATCTGTTTTTCCGAGGTCTATCTCCAAAAGTGCTGCCAATGTCGCGCCCTCATCCCAGAGCGCGATATTTTTTTCTACCCGGGCACCAGCTCTTACACTGCATCCCGACATTGCAAAAAAGGTCTGATAGTCTGCCTCACCCGGCAGATACCCGTGGGTCCCCTTCATGCCATGTGCGCAGTCTTTTTCTGCTGCCGTCAGCTGTTCCCATTCGTCCAGAAAAAACCATCCTTCCTTTGCTTCCAGCATCAGAAAGCAGTTTTCGTCTGCGCCCATATTTGCTGCCTCTTCCCGGGTCAGAATCCTTTCGATTCCAAAATCCTCCCGTCCTTTCAGCGTCTCCAGCACTTTTCTTGTACGCTTTTGCACTTCTGCATTGTTTTCTACAGACGGATGCAGATAGATATAGCAGCTTCCGTCACAGTTTTTAGCATAGGCCTTCCAGCTTTTGATCCTGCCATTGCGGACCGTCAGCAAGCCGGCTTTCCACAGTGCATGATTGACAAAGGCAACCTTGTCCACATCCTTCTGATAATGATCCCCCAGAAGCACGACCGTCGTGCTTTCCATCTCTCCGGTTTCCTCCAGTGCCCTTACAATCTCGCCCAGACGCTTATCGTGGCGCTTAAGAGCTTCTTTTGCCTCCTTACTCTCCACGCCATAGAGGTGTCTGTTCGCATCCACATCCGTCAGATGCAGCAAAAACAGCTGCGGATTGTATTTGTAGATCGTATCCAGCGCGCATGCCTGAATAAAATTGTCCAGCTGAGGCTGTGCGATCCCGTTTCGCAACTGTCCGAAGCGTTTGTTCAGATCCAGCTGATAAAACAACGGACCGTTCGTCGCATTCATCAGGATCTGATTTTGCCATTTGCGTGTCACCATAATCTCCGGCACATAGTAGTCCATCCTGCTGCCTGCCGCAACAGGCCACAAAAGCCCGGCCGTCGTCATTCCCTTTTTCTTCGCTTCGTCATAAAGCGTCGTGCTGCGGATCCATTTGCGATGATAAAGCCAGTCCGGATCCTTCCGGTTGGGCTGGATTTTTGTATTGTTCACAATCCCGTGATTTTTCGGCATCCGCCCTGTCACAATGGATGTATGGGCCGGATATGTCAGGGACGGACACACACTGTTTACATGGCTGCACAGCGCCGCCTGTTCAAAAAAACGCTGAAAATTCGGCAGGGTCTGTAAATATTCCAGGTCCTTTGCTCCGACCGCATCAAAGGACACGATCATAACCCGCTTTGGTATCTGTTTCATTGCTCTGCTCCATCCTGCGGCTTTTGCTCTGCCTTAGCCGCTTCCCTGCGTATCCGCTGCATGTGCTCTTTGATCTTTACTTCATATCCCATCCCACCGGGCTGATAGAACTCTCTTCCGGACAGCTCATAAGGTAAATACTGCTGTCTGACATAGTGGTTTGGATAATCGTGTGCATATTTATAATCTTTTCCGTGTCCCAATTTTGCTGCTCCTTTATAATGGGCATCCTGCAAATGCACCGGAATCGCCAGATTTCCGGTTTCTTCCACCGTCTTCATTGCAGACGCAATGGCGTTGACCGCTGCGTTGCTTTTCGGCGCGCATGCAATGTAGGCCGCCGCCTGTGCCAGAATAATCTGCGCCTCCGGCATGCCCACCCGCTCTGCTGCCAGGGATGCAGAAACCGCTACCTGCAGCGCTGTCGGATCTGCATTGCCAACATCCTCCGACGCACAGATCATCATCCTGCGGGCGATAAATGTCACGCTTTCCCCGGCATACAGCATCCGCGCCAGATAATAAACCGCCGCATCCGGATCGGAGCCCCGCATACTCTTGATAAATGCCGAAATCGTATCGTAATGATTATCGCCTGTTTTGTCGTATTTTACTGCACGTTTTTGAATACATTCCTGGGCAACCTCCAGGGTCAGATGGATTTTTCCATCCTCTGAGCGCTGTGTCGTCATTACGCCAAGCTCTACTGCATTCAATGCCGCACGTGCATCTCCGCCTGCAATATCCGCCAGAAACTCCAGCGCATCCGGCTCTATCTGTGCCTGATAGGCACCCATTCCTCTCTGATCATAGACTGCCCGTCGGATCAGTTCTTCGATATCTTCCTTTGAAAGCGGCTTGAGCTCAAAAATAACCGAACGGGACAGCAGCGCTCCGTTTACCTCAAAATACGGATTTTCCGTCGTCGCACCGATCAGGATCAGGGTTCCATCCTCCACAAAGGGAAGCAGATAGTCCTGCTGACTCTTGTTGAACCGATGGATCTCATCAATGAACAGGATCGTCTTTTTTCCAAACATTCCACGGTTGTCCTTTGCCTTTGCGACAACCTCTTCCATATCCTTTTTGCCTGCCACAGTCGCATTGATCTGCATAAACTCCGCGCTGGTCGTATTCGCGATCACCCTCGCAAGAGTCGTTTTGCCCGTTCCGGGCGGTCCGTAAAAAATGATGGAGGAAAGCTTGTCCGCCTGAATCGCACGGTACAAAAGCTTGTCCTTTCCGATAATGTGCTGCTGCCCGACTACCTCATCCAGCGTCCGGGGCCGCAGCCTTGCCGCCAGCGGCGCTTCCTTTTCCTGATTGGTCTGTCTCATATAATCGAAAAGATCCATGTCCCCTTATTGTACCTCCACTTTCATGTTCGGCCACACCTTCTCAATCCGCTCGTCAGGGTAATTGATGTCAAAGAATGTGTCGATCACGCTCTTCTTTTCCGCCCGCACAGTTCCTGTGGTGCTTTCCGTGCCTACGACATTCCCTGCGTCCGCGACGTTTTCCTCATTCGCGGCGTGTTCTACGCCTGCGGCATTCCCTGCGTCCGCACTGTTCTCCTGCACCGCCGCGCTATCCTGCCGTTCCACATAGCGTACCATGGCGCCTGCTGAAATCACCGCATCGCAGCTCATCAGCACGATAACTGCCCAGGTCGCAATTTTTGCTCCAAGGGGCGGCAGCTTTTCGATCCATCCACTGATCGTCGGATAACAAATTTTTACCCAGACAACGGATAACAGCCCCCAGAAAATGCAATACAGCAGGTTGGTTCTCCCGCCGATATTAAATGGCATGTCACTGTAATCCCAGAAGGTAGTCCCGAGAAAAATCTCTGTAAATACGCTGCACAGATATTCATATACGCCGCCCAGCACACTGCCCGCCAAGAAAATATAACGATCCTCTTTTCCGGCAAGCCGCTGCAATACAACTGTCAGAATGACCGCACCGAAGCCCCAGACAATACTGAAGGTGCCGTAAATTACGCTGGACCGGCTCATCCATACGCCTCCCGTCACCCTGCAGAACAGCGTTTCGATCAGATCTCCGAGAAATGCACAGATCATAAATACCCAGATCAGCTTATCCACACAGACGCCTCTTGCAAAGACATATCGTTCTGCCCGATCTGCCTCCTCCAGAGCTTCCATCTCCGGGTATGCACGGTTTAACCGCTTCCAGACTGCATGATAGATCTTGCCTCCAAGCTTTTGCTTGACTTCCTTTTGTTCCTGCAGAAGTCTCCCTTGGGTTTCTTTCAGCTCTGTCAGGCTCCTGCTTTTCCTGACTGCAATCAGAATCGACACCAGGTCGGCAGCCATCAGCCCAAAGCCGGCTATGTCTATGATCCGCAGCACAATTGTCGGAATCATCGAAAACAGGATAAAGACCGGAGGATGCAAAAGCAGCACCGCCGTCATCACAACTGCTGCCTTGATCAGCGAAAGGAGCACACTCTTTTTCTTTCCGCCAAACAGTGTCACATCCTCGTAATTCCACAAATGCTTTTTCCAGATTTTGGCTGCGATCCCTCCGGAAAAATATTCCACAACGGACACGACCATCCAAGTGGTCAGAAACTGCAGCAGCCATTTTGTCCCCTGCTCCGGCAGCAAAAGGATCAGAATATCCATCATTATGCCGTATTCCGGACAAAGGGGCAGACTGAAAAATCCGCGGTTGCAAAATCTTCTTTCTTTTACTGCAAAAAAGGCAACCTCCAGTGCCCATCCGATAAAGCTGTACAGCAGCAGATACGCTGCCAGCTCTGTGTAGGTATATTGCATTCTTTCCACTCATTTCTGCGCACGCTTTTTGCGCATGTCGAGTTTGTGCCAAGTGCGCGCAGACACAAATCTCGAGATTGAAACATTTTTTTCAATCTGTGTAACTGTTCAGTACCCTCACAGTTACACGCAAAAATCCATTCCAAATCGGCTATGCCGATAGGATTTTTGCCTTCTAGCCTAAGCCTTCTTACGGTCAGCGCAGTAAATGCGCAGACCTACTGAACAGTTACCAATCTGTTTCCTTTCGTTCTAAACCTAAACCCTGGATTACGAAGTAGGATTGTTGGAGTGCGCAGCACGGAACAATCCGCAGGCATCAAGGTCGGTGCAAAAGCTTCCACATTTGATTATAACAACTATTTTCCCTGCTGTACATGTTGGATTTCATCCAACTGTTGGATTTCATCCAACTGCGAATTTCATCCAACTGTGGATTTCAAGATACCAGCATTATTTCTTCGACTGTCACAAAGACATAGCCTTGGCTTTGCAGCTCATCCACAATAAAAAGTGCCGCCTCAATACTGGAAGCATATTCATCATGCAGCAGGATAATCGCATTTTCCCGCGCTTTGGACAAGATTCGCTTTTCAACATCGGTGCTGCTTTGACTGCACCAGTCCAGGGGATCGATCGTCCACAGCACCGGGAACATATTCAGCTCCTGTTCGAAGCCTTTGTCCCAGCTTCCATAGGGCGGACGGACAAAAATGGGTTCCGCTCCTGTTATCTCCTTCAATACCTCATTCGTGGAAATCAGCTCCTGTCGAAAGGCTTCCCGGTTATTGCTTGTCAGCTGAATATGACTATAGGTGTGGTTGCCGATCAGATGTCCCTCCTTCTGCATACGCAAAATCAGCTCCGGATATTTTTCTGCATTCTCCCCTGTAACAAAAAAACTGGCTTTTGCACCCCGCTCTGCCAGGCCGTCCAAAAGTATTTTCGTATAGACCGGATGCGGGCCGTCATCAAAGGTAAGGGCGATCTTTTTGGGCTCTACTGCATCGGATACGACGCCAGAAGTCTGTATTGCTGCCTTTTCCTTCCCGTTTTTTTCCTCCCCTGTCAGCTGCCCTCCCGCAGCAGTTCCAAAAAGCAGCAATCCAACCAGAAAAAGTCCCAGTTGAATTGCTGCCCTTTCATTTCGTTTCTCTTTTTTATGTTCCAGATGTTCCATGGAAAACCGCCTTTTCCGGTTCCTTCTTTTTAATCTATGCAGCAGAAGCCCTCTATCATTCGGAAAGGACGGCGCAGCAGCGCCAAAACCTTATCTGTCTGCAGAAGAACTGCCGGATTTTGACGGTTCTCGTCCCCGGACTCAGCTCTGAAATTCCAGCTGCCGAAAGCTGTGCCTGAAATAGAGCACCTCCGCCACAGATGTAATCGCCCAGGAGAAAAAGTAGAGAGAGTACAGCGCCGGAATCGTATGAATCCATACAAAAATGGTATACACCCAGATCACCCGGAACACGCAGGAGCCTAAAATAACGATGAGCATCGGCACAATGCTCTTTCCGATTCCTCGGGAGGCTGCGATGCTGCAGTCCATAAACGCACTGATCATATAAGAAAATCCCATGATCTTCACACGCTGCATTCCGGCATCGATTACAGCAGGCTCCGTCGCAAACAGCGACAGAAACTGTCGTCCGAAAATCAGCAGGAGTCCGCCAAAGATCGCACCTGCCGCAAAGGAATAGGTCAGCCCGACGAGATAGCTCTTTTTCATCCGTTCCCGGTTGCCAGCTCCCCAGTTCTGCCCGATAAAGCTGGAACAGCCGGTATAAAACGCCGCCATAATATTAAAAATCAGCGTGTCCGCATTTGCTGCAGCTGCATTTCCGGACACCATCACCGCATCAAAGGAATTGACGCCGGACTGCACAAAAAGGTTCGCGATAGCAAAGATGGCATTCTGGATCCCGGTGGGTATGCCAAGCACCAGAATCGCTTTTCCGCAGGCCGGATCCAGTCTGAGCTTCGAAGGGTGCAGCCCACAGTCGTCCGTCCGTCGCAGCAGATGAATCACGATCAGAAGTGCAGATAAATACTGTCCGATCACACTGGCAATGGCCACGCCCTCTGCTGCCATATGGCACACGATAACAAAAAACAGATTTAAAATAACGTTTACAATTCCTGCAATGGACAGATATACCAGCGGACGCTTCGTATCTCCGGTGGCGCTCAGAATACCGTTGCCGCAGTTATACAGTGCCATACCCGGCATGCCCAGTGCATAAATTTTCAGATACAAAACAGCACTGTCCATCAGCTCTTCTTTGGTATGCAGAATTCCAAGCAGTCCCTCTGCAAAGAAAAAACAGGCTGCACCCACAAGCAGACCGACGATCAGACAGATCACAAAGGCGGAATGCACGGTTTTGATCACGGATTCCCTGCGCCTTGCACCCAGCTCATGCGCCATCCGCACATTAACACCGCAGCCCATTCCGATCAGAAAGCCGGTAAACAGCGTGACCAGAAGCGTTGTCGAACCAACTGCCCCCAGCGCCCGGTAATCCGAAAATCGCCCTACCACCGCTACGTCACTCATATTAAACAGCACTTCCAGCACCTGGGAAAATACCAGCGGGCAGCTCAGGAAAAACAGGTTCTTCCAGATCGAACCTGTTGTCATTTCTATTGCTTTTGTTTTCTTTTCTCTCTCCATTCCCCTGTAAAAGCCTTTCTATCCACAGAATCTGCATCAATATGCGCTTTTTCAGGCCGTTTTTCGACCCGTATCTACCACAATACTCGCAGGAGTTGATTTTGTAAAGAGAAAAAGCACCCGGCAGGAGAAACCTCCTCCCGCCGAGTGCTTCTACAGTCTGCAGCTTTAAACGCTATGCTGCTTTTTCTTTGCGACCAGCTCGCCGTTTTCCACTGCGATCAGGATCGTGTCACCCATCTGTACCTGATCTGCCAGGATCAGCTTTGCAGACAGCGTTTCCACATATTTCTGGATATAACGCTTCAACGGACGCGCGCCATAAATCGGATCATATGCGTTGTCTACAATGAACTGCTCCGCATCCGGGCTGAGTTCGATCGAAAGCTGCTTATCTTCCAGACGATGATTCAAGTCTGCGACAATCAGATTGATAATACCGCTGATGTTATCCTTCGTCAGAGGCTTGAACAGGATGATCTCATCCAGACGGTTCAGAAACTCCGGACGGAAGTGACCGCGCAGATCCTTCGTTACCAGCTCTTCTGCTTCCGGCTTAATCGTGCCGTCCGCATCGATGCCATCCAGCAGATAGTTCGCGCCGATATTCGAGGTCATGATCAGAATCGTGTTCTTAAAGTCCACGGTCCTGCCCTGGGAATCCGTAATCCGGCCGTCATCCAGCACCTGCAGCAAAACATTGAAGACATCCGGATGTGCCTTTTCAATTTCATCGAACAGGACAACGGAGTAGGGCTTTCTGCGGACTGCTTCTGTCAGCTGACCGCCTTCTTCATAGCCAACGTATCCGGGAGGCGCTCCGATCAGACGGGACACAGAGTATTTCTCCATGTACTCACTCATATCGATCCGGACCATGTTGTTCTCGTCATCAAACAGGGACGCCGCAAGCGCTTTTGCAAGCTCCGTCTTACCGACACCGGTAGGTCCAAGGAACAGGAACGAACCGATGGGCTTGGTCGGATCCTTGATACCTGCTTTGGAACGGATAATGGCATCCGTCACCTTCGTTACCGCTTCATCCTGACCGATGACTCTCTTATGCAATTCGTCATCCAGATGCAGCGTCTTATTCCGCTCACTTTCTGTCAGCTTTGCAACCGGAATACCTGTCCACCGGGAAATAATCCGGGCGATTTCTTCATCGGTTACCGCTTCGTGAACCAGGGAAAGGTCTTCCTTCTTTACTTTTTCTTCTTCCTGCTCCAGCTGCTTTTTCAGATCCGGCAGTTTGCCATAGGAAAGCTCTGCAGCTTTCTCCAGGTCGCCTTCGCGCTGTGCAATCTGAATTTCATTGTTGACCGCTTCGATCTCTTCTCTTAACTTGGAAAGGTTCTCTACGCTCTTCTTCTCGTTATCCCACTGCGCTTTGCGGTTGTTGTACTCGGACTTTAACTCCGCAAGCTCCTTCTGAAGTGCTTCCAGACGCTCCTTGCTCAGGGTGTCGTCTTCTTTTTTCAGCGCAGCCTCCTCAATTTCCATCTGCATGACCTTACGGCGCAGCTCGTCCAGCTCCGCAGGCATGGAGTCCATCTCGGTCTTGATCAGTGCGCACGCTTCATCCACCAGGTCGATCGCTTTATCCGGCAAAAACCGGTCAGAAATATAACGGTTGGACAAAACGGCGGCACTTACCAATGCATTATCCAGAATCTTTACGCCGTGATACACCTCATAACGATCCTTTAAGCCACGCAGAATGGAAATGGTATCCTCAACGGTAGGCTCATCCACCTGCACCGGCTGGAAACGACGTTCCAGAGCAGCATCCTTTTCAATATATTTGCGGTATTCATCCAGTGTCGTTGCACCGATACAATGCAGCTCGCCTCTCGCCAACATAGGCTTTAACATGTTGCCGGCATCCAGTGCACCGTCTGTTTTTCCCGCACCGACGATGGTATGCAGCTCATCAATAAACAGAATGATCTGTCCTTCGCTCTTCTTCACATCCTCCAGCACTGCCTTCAGACGCTCTTCAAATTCGCCCCGATACTTGGCACCAGCTACCAGTGCACCCATATCCAGTGCGAAGATCTTTTTATCCTTCAGCCCCTGGGGTACGTCGCCCCGCACGATTCTCTGTGCCAGTCCTTCGACAACGGCAGTCTTGCCGACGCCGGGTTCACCGATCAGCACCGGGTTGTTTTTCGTTTTTCTGGAAAGAATCCGAACCACGTTACGGATTTCATTATCCCTGCCGATGACCGGATCGAGCTTCTGGGCTCTCGCCTTTTCTACCAGATCCTGTCCATACTTCTCCAATGTATCATAAGTAGCCTCCGGATTGTCCGAAACGACTCTCTGATTGCCGCGCACCGTGGACAATGCCTGTAAAAAACGCTCCCGCGTGATGCCGTACTCGGTAAAGATCTGCTTGATCTCCTTATTCGGATACTGCAGCATGGACAAAAACAGATGCTCTACAGAAACATATTCATCTCCCATCTGTTTTGCTTCATCCTCGGCATGGATCAGCACCTGATTTAAGTCCTTGCCGATATAAACCTGACCGCCCTGCACCTTTACGCACTTTGCCAGCGCCTGTTTGCTGCGGTCCACAAAATGCTCCTTCTGGATTTCCATCTTCTCGATCAGCTTTAAGATCAGGCTGTCTTCGATGGTCAGAAGGCTGTATAAAAGATGTTCTTCTTCGATCTCCTGATTGCCGTATTCATAGGCAAGCTTTTCACAGTTCTGCACTGCTTCTACGGATTTCTGGGTAAATTTGGAAATGTTCATACACAGCTCCCTCCTTACTCAATCTATCATGGTTTCGCCATTCGGCTCCTCTATTGAAACCTTCCGGCCGCTGTTGTTTGTTCTAGTGAAGCTATAACACTTCATCTGAATCCTACTATAACACCAGCTATTAGCCACGTCAAGAGGTGAGTGCTAATTATTTTGTGAAGAATTTGTGAAGCCTTGATTTTAC
>OFSD01002192.1_pt1 | contig 12745 bp, 7 predicted proteins | sample 1543191 | NCBI WGS metagenome assembly OFSD01 (sample SAMN04209221, study PRJEB22552) | human gut metagenome | biome: gut; material: feces | host: Homo sapiens | place: USA: Oklahoma
TCAAACTCAATCGTTCCGGGCGGCTTACTGGTAATATCATACATTACCCGATTCACATGGCTCACCTCATTGATGATCCTGCTGGTCACCTTCTGCAGTACTTCATAAGGGATCTGTGCGCTCTCTGCGGTCATGAAGTCGATGGTCTTCACGGCTCTCAGTGCGATGGCGTAATCATAGGTTCTCTCATCACCCATAACGCCTACGGATCTCATATTGGTCAGGGCTGCGAAGTACTGGTTGATCTCGCGGTCCAGACCTGCGTTAGCGATTTCCTCGCGGTAGATGGCATCTGCATCCTGTACGATCTTGACCTTCTCAGCGGTCACTTCGCCGATGATACGGATACCCAGTCCGGGACCGGGGAACGGCTGACGGAATACCAGATGCTCCGGAATGCCAAGCTCCAGTCCTACCTTGCGGACCTCATCCTTGAACAGGTTGCGCAGAGGCTCGATGATCTCCTTGAAATCTACATAGTCGGGCAGGCCGCCTACGTTGTGGTGGGACTTGATCACTGCGGATTCACCGCCCAGTCCGCTCTCTACCACATCGGGATAGATGGTTCCCTGTACCAGGAAATCCACGGCACCGATCTTCTTCGCCTCTTCCTCGAATACACGGATGAACTCTTCGCCGATGATCTTTCTCTTATGCTCCGGCTCGGATACACCTGCCAGCTTGCTGTAGAAACGCTCCTGCGCATTCACACGGATAAAGTGCAGGTCATAATTACCGTTGGGACCGAAGACTGCTTCTACCTCGTCGCCCTCGTTCTTACGGAGCAGACCGTGATCTACAAAGACACAGGTCAACTGCTCGCCGACTGCCTTGGATAACAGTACTGCTGCCACGGAGGAATCCACACCACCGGACAATGCGCACAGAACTTTACCATTGCCGACTTTCTCGCGGATCGCCTTGATGGACTCTTCCACGAAGGAATCCATCTTCCAGTCACCGCAGCATCCACAGATGTTGCGTACGAAATTATACAGCATCTTGGAGCCTTCCACCGTGTGGAGTACTTCCGGATGGAACTGGATTGCATACAGTCCGCGCTCTACACACTCTGCTGCTGCCACGGGGCAGTTGGCTGTGGTGGCCACGGCACGGAAACCGGGAGCCAGCTTGGAGATATAGTCGAAATGGCTCATCCAACAGATCGTATTCTCGGATACATCGGAAAACAGCTTGGAACTGCGGTCTACCTTCACCTCAGTCTTACCGTATTCCCGAACGGCTGCACGCTCTACCTTACCACCCAGCACATGGGTCATCAGCTGTGCGCCGTAGCAGAGTCCCAGCACGGGAACTCCTAAGTGAAACAGATCCTCGGAGCAGGTAGCCGCACCGGGTTCATAGCAGCTTGCGGGGCCGCCGGTCAGGATGATTCCCTTGGGATTCATCGCTTTTATCTTATTCAAGTCTGTCTTGTAAGAGTAGATTTCGCAATATACATTGCATTCTCTGACTCTTCTGGCGACCAGCTGATTGTACTGTCCGCCAAAATCAATGACAACTACCAGTTCTTTTTCCATGGTTGTCCTCCAGTATATTTTTCTGTCCTCTATTATAGGGTATGGGGCAGGGGAAGTCAAACCCTACTGCACCAGTTCTTCCAATTTTCCGAAGGTATAACCCATTTCTTCCCATTTTGTGAGCAGTTCATCCAGAATCTCCCCATTGGTCTTCGAGGTATTATGTAACAGCACCACCGCTCCGGGATGGATCCTATCTATCAGTTTGGAAAAAGCTTCCTCGTGGCTGGGCTGGGCATCCACGTTCCAGTCCACATATGCCAGACTCCAGAAAAAAGTGGAATACCCCAGATCCTTTGCCATCTGCAGATTCGTCTCACTGTATTTTCCCTGGGGCGGTCGGTAGTACATCGCCATCTCCGTGCCGGTGGTCTCCTGAAAAAGAGTTCTCACGTCATCCATTTCCTTCCGGAAAACCGCCGGATCAGAAATTTTCGACATATCATAATGATGATAGGTATGGTTTCCCACGGTATGTCCGTCCTCCACCATGCGTTTCACCATCTCCGGCGCCGACTCCAGAAAATGTCCTACCACAAAAAAAGTCGCCGGTGCATCATGCTTTTTCAATGCATCCAATATAGCAGAGCTATTACCGTTCTCATAACCACAATCAAAAGTGAGATAGATCTTTTTCTCCTCCGCATCTCCCACATAATAAGCATTGTACTCTTTTAGTTCTTCCGCAGACGCCGTGCCGGTGGGCTGCGTTCCTTCCGTTCCGAATCCCAGTCCCCAGTTCTCTGCTGAAAGTACCTCCTGCGTATTCTCCAATGCACTTCCCACTGTTTCCCGGGGGCTCATTTCCTGTTGCATATGCAGTCCGTATACAATGGCTCCAATCCCTCTTCCCAGAAAAAACATACATGCAAAAAGAAGCAGGAGCCAAAGTGTTTTTTCGTGTTCCGTGAAAAAACGTTTCATGTGGTATCTCCTCTCAGAACTATTCGCTACTACTTTATGCAAACGTTCTCCGGGGCATACCCGCATCCTCTTTTTCTGCTTCTTTTTCTATATTCCATTTTCTGTTTTCAACAAAAAATCAGTTTGGCAGCTATTCCCTTTCCCGCTGTTTCTTATGCGAGATGATTTCATAGGCGGTCACAGCCACCCAGAACAGCAGACTGACTCCTTCCGCCACACACCAATACCACATGCCGGAATACCACACTTTGACAGTTCCCTGATAGCCCGCCGGCAGGATTGCCCGGACATGACCGTTCTCACCTACAGTCACCGGGAATTTTTTCCCCGTTGTCATATCCTTGGCATGATACCCTTTGTACAAAAGCATCGGCAGATCGATATAATACTCTCCGGGACCCGCAACAGTCGTCACCGTAGTCAGCGTGTTCAGATTTTCCTTCTCAAAAGCTTCCACTGTCACTCCGTCCGACGGCCATGCATCATGGTAATAAAAATTCCACTCCACATCCAAAGGCAGGTACTCCGCTCCCAGAATGCCGGAATGTCCCATGGATGCCATAGAATTCAATCTCAACGGCTGATCTTTCGTCTGCAGCAGATCGTTAGTCTGATACATGGAGAAAAAGATACAGCCGCCGCAGACTGCCACCAGGAATATGGTCTTTGCCACCTTATCCTTCCACCGGAGCATCCAGTGTCCCGCCGTGCAGGCCACCATAGTCATGGCAATTGCTGCGATGGTCGTCAATCTAGTAGGAAACTGGATCATCGTAGTCAGAAGCTCCAGCAAGGAATTGGCTTCCTTCAGCGCATTCCAGGGGAAATAGTAAGTACTTACCGCAATTGCCACACATCCCAGAATAAATGCAACCTTGGCTGCCTTATCATGTGCCGGATCCTGTTCCTTTTCCCTGTTACGGATAGCAAAATACACAATCACTCCCAGTAATACGGCAACACCTATATAAATAGGCTCTGTGTCCACCATTCCCAGCTCCTGAAATCTGGAATTGCTTCCGGCATTCTGCATGGTGAAAAATATCTGTGCCCCCAAAATTCCCCGATCCTGAATGTATACGCCGCTGTTATTGGAATAACGGTATTGATCCGCCAGCATCATATCTAACATCGGAAGCAGGAACCAGATATTTGCCAGCACCGTTCCCACAACCACCTTTACCAGTTCCAGGAAAGTTCTTTTGCGGAATACTTTTCGGATACATAATAAGCACAAAAGGATGGTAAACACACCCGCAATCTCACAGCTTAATACATGGCTCTGGATAATACCGGAAAAGCCCAATACCGGCAGCAGCCAGGAATGGCGGTACTCCTTTTTCTCCATATCTTCCGTGAAGATCCGATAAAAACCATAGCACAGCAACGGCAGGAAGATCATTGCTGTGTACTCACCTACCGCACTCCGGTTATAAATATTGTATACGCGATACGGTGCCAACGTATACAACATACTTCCGAACATTCCGGTCACACGGTTACGGAAAATTCCGCAAAAGCAGATATACGCTATGACCGCCGTAGCCAGATTGACCAGAAAGATATATCCATCGTAGGAAACACTCATGGGGAAACCGATCAGCCGAAGTATTGCCGGAATTACCAGAAATGTATCGCAGTAAAACAGTGAGTTGGCATAGCCATGCCCATACAGCCACATGGGCTCTACTCTCGCAGGAAAGATTCCCTGTGCCAGGCTCTGCGCCAGGAATTCAATACGAAGCAGGTGAAATCCCAAATCGGCTCCCACCATAATATAATCCACAAATACCGGTAGGGAAGCCAGGACCGCCAATGCGGGAATTCCGAAGTATACCAGTTTCTTCTCCAGCGCAAGAGGATATTTTCCCATATACACATACAACATGATCAGCGAATCCAGCAGCAAAAATCCCAGGAGGAACATCACAAGCAGCATTCTGTAGGACGCAGTGGTTTTCACCAGCCGGATATCCTTAATAGTAAGCTTTCCGGTTCCGTAGTAGTCTGCGTGGATGTTTACTTCATCCGCTTTCAGACGGCTTGTCACATAGATCTCACAGGAGCTTTCTGTTCTCCCGGAATACAGGGAAAGCTCGTTTTCCAGCAATTCTCTGTAGATTTCTCCATCACTTGTAATGTTAATCTTATTTACGCCGTTGTCATCCGTGTCATACGTCACATAATAGCAATAAGTACCGGGTGCCATGGAAAAACCGCTCATTTCCAGCCAGGGACCGCTGATATTGCTGCTGCCGTCCACGGAATAACCTTTTGCTTCCCGGATGACACCCTCTTCCGTTGTCACCTGTGCATCTGCCAGAGTGCTGATTGTTTTATTGCCGCACAAAATTCCGATCACAGGCACCAGCAGTAACAGAACTTCCAGAAGCAACAGAATACGGAATTTTTTGTTTTTCAGGATTTCAGATTTCTTCCACATATCCATTTCCTACGCTGCCTCCTTTTGTACTTTCCGGTCCGGATTTTTCTTCTGTGTGAGTATACAGTATATAACGATCCCAACTATGCCAAGAGCGCTGAGCGCCACTGCTACCAGTTGTGCTGCACCGGCTGCGGCACTCATCTGAAACTGCGGTGCTTCGATCAGAACCACATCCGGCAGATCTTCCTTCTGGCGGATCCACAAAGGTGCTCTGCCTAACAGCAATTTATTGGTCAGAAATTGTGTCGACACAAAAGCTGCCGCAAGTACCGCTGTCTCCAGGATGGTGGCTTCTGTTGCGGATTTTCCCTCCCGGTAAGCGTTCAGGAGACCGCATCCTATAAATGTCAGTCCGCAGATTGCCGGGATCATAAAGATCGCAGGAGACTGCATACTGAAGGTCAGCACCTGGAACACGGCATTCTGCCGGAGCAGATCCCAGGGAAAGCTGCCAAGACTGAGAAGTATTCCCAGCATTCCGCACCAGAACAATCCCGCAGTGCTGTCTTCTTTACTGTTTTTCTTCTGCAGCGCCCCACTGAATTTCAGCCACAGCAGGAAAAAGAAGAGTCCCGTAAGTGCCGGACCGACACCAATGGCAGCCGTTCCCTGAAACCCATTGCTCTTATAATCATAGGTGGCACCTCCCTGGAAAAAGAAGGTCAGATAATGCAGAAGAAAAGCTCCCTTTTCCTGAAATGGACGGCTTCCCACATATCTTGCCACATCACGATATGCCACAAGATATCTTAGCATCGGCAGCAGATACCACAAATTGCACAACAGTGTTGCCGCTACTGCCTTTCCCAATGTCAGCCAGCCGTCTTTTTCCAGCAATTGTCTGCGATAATATACGCAGCAGAACACTAACAGAAGCATTCCCACTTCCAGAACCGCAAAAGAAGACTGTAACAGCAAGGAAATCGCTATGGCCAGAAGAAGCCATTGCGGCAGTTTTCCTTTTTTCCGCCCGACTGCCCTCACCAGAAACAGTAATAACACCGGCAGGAAAGCGTAGCCTAACGCTTCCCCAATGGCGGCTCTTCCATACAAGGCATCCAGATACCACGGTGCCCAGCAATACAGTGCCGTACCGATCACCGCTGTTTTTTTATTTTGAAATCCTTCTTCCAGTGTCTTGTAGGAAAAGCACACTGTCACGGCATAAATACATATCAGAAACATCCGGTAAACACTTTCCAGTGCAGCTCCTGTCATTCGCAGAAGCACCGGCAGCAGCCAGAACAGATTTCCGTCCAAACCTGCCGTACCATGCTCATACTGCCAGTTTACCGGCATTGCCATCTGAAAAATTCCCGCTGACAAATAGTCTTTCATATTTTCAATACGAACCAGCTGGTAAGGAACCTCCGAGGAATTCAGACAATAATTTGTAAGCAGCGGGAGTGCTCCTGTCAGAAAAATACCGGCCAGGCACCAGAAAATACCATTTCCCTTGAATTTTAATTTTTCTGTTATTTTCATGAAGCTTTCCTCTCCCGTCTCTTCTCCAGTGTCACCCCTGCGATCAGCCCCAGCAGGCTGAGCCAGCTCACAGCCTCTGCCACTCTCCAGTACCAGGGGCTTCTGAATGTCACCTGAACCGTTCCGTCATAGCCTGCCGGAACTTCCACACACACCGCATAATTATCACTGGTGGTGATCGTCAGTTCCTGGCCGGTAGTCTTGTCGTATGCCCGGTAGCCATAATAATACAGAAGCGGTAATTCCACCGTTTCCGTCTTATCACCCCGGTTCTCACAATGCATGTCTATCTTTATTCCATCCTTATGATAGTCCGTAATATTCACTGTTTCTGCGGCATAAGGATCATGGGGCCAGAACAGGGAGGCATCCGCTCCGTAGGGCAGGTATTCCGCTCCGGCAATATAGCCGCTTCCCATTCCTTCCTCTCCGTAGATCCGGTAATCGTCAGCCGTCTGAAGCATATCATCCATCAGGTAAATACTGCTGCACAGAGTCAGTACCATCATTCCGGCAAAATAGAACTGCAATCCGTGCGTCTCATACTGTCCCTTGATCTCTTTGGCCACAACACCTGCCACCAGTACTGCACACAGTGTTGCAATGGTCAGAAAACGGTTGGGAAATTGAATACTTGACACCAGCGTTGCGGTAATATCGTTCAGGCTATGAATCTTATCCCATGGAAAGATTGACAGACACATCCACATAGCCAGAACGGCAAAACCTCCGGCAATCTTGCCCAACGTCTTTTCTTCCCTGCGCAGGTGCGTGGTTTTGCGGAAAAAGAGCATTCCCGCCCAAAGTAACAGTGCCACAGTCAGTGCGATTCCCATTCCCATGGGCTGACTATCTGCCATTCCGTTGTCGGAATAGAACACATTGTAGCCGTTCCGGAAAAAAGTAAATAATAGGTTGGTCAGATACAGTCCCCTATACTGGATCACTCTGCCAGAGACATGCTGAATCACAAAATCGCCCCGCAGCATATAATCAGCAAAAGGCACTAGGAACCAGGCACTCAGCAATACACTGTAGATCACTGTTTTTGCCAGAGAACAGAACGTCTCCTTGCGGAATACCTTTTTGATCAAGATCAGACACAACAGAATAGTGAAAGCGCCTGCCTGTTCTCCCGTCAGCAGGTGTGACTGCACTAGCCCAGTAAATCCTATCGTCAACGGAATCCAGGAATAATGATATTGTTTCTTCGTAACATCCTGTGCAAATACAAGATAAAATCCGCAGGCGATCAGTGGCAGAAATAATATTCCGAAAGTCTCACCCAGCGATCCGCAGATATATGTCTTGGAGAGACGATATACCGACAAAGTATAAAGTACTGTACATAAAAGGCCAATGTTACGGTCTTCAAAAATTTTTCGAAAGCTGTAATATGCCACCAGTATGGTAAGTGCATTGATAAACAAAAGAAACAGTCGATAACTGGTAATAAAGGAAAAGCCGATCAGCCGGAACAATGCACCCACATACAAAAGTGTCTCCCCATAAAAGATCGAAGACGCATATCCGTAGCCCTGCTGCCATTTCGGTGCAATCCGTACCGGAAACTGCCCTGCCAGAATGCCATCCTTGATTCCCATCATACGCAGCATATGGTATCCCAGATCTCCGCTGGACAGCATGGTATCCTGCAGCAGAGGCAGGGAACTGAACAGCAAAAGGAGCGCCAGACCGAAATGAATTCCCTTCTGCGAAACAGATAACGAATACTCTCTGTCATACTGCACATAAGTATATAGCAGATTCACCAGAATGGAGATCACCACAACCAAAAACAGGAAAATGACTGCCAGACCGTTGGTTTCCCGAATGGTAAGCCCCGAGATCATATAGTTTCCTTCTCCACCGTAGGTAACAGTAACACGTATATTATCCGACTTCTGCAGCAGCCATAACGGATAATCCGTCTCATGCAGTCCCTGATAGAGGTGCTCTCCGCTGTTGCGGAGCATCCGGTATCCCACAGTATCATCCTCAACAATACAGAAATTCTTCATATTGGTATCCGTATCATAATGCAGCTGGATCCGGTAGAGACCCGGCTTTAATGAAATATGCTCTATAGTCATATTGTCCTGATAGACTCCGGTATTTACCGTTACCCCTTCGGACGGATATTCATACACCTCATTTCTGCCAAACAGACCGACAATTCCCAATAATATCAGCAGGATTTCCGCCAGCAAAACTCTTCGGAAAGTCTTTCTTTTTCCTATCTGCAATGCTCTGATTTTATGAATAAATTCCATATGTAACGTTCCTGTCTCTTTCGTTATAATATTCTATTTATTTTATCATTATATCAATCAATATGCAACAAAAACGAACCTTCCGCATAGGTTAATCTAACTCCTTCGTATGATATGGAGCACCGCCCATGGACTGCAAAGAAATGATCCTGTCAGAGGACACTTATGACATTATCACAGACTTTTCCGCATCGGAATTTCTGGGAGATGACAATAATTGTTATGAACGCATCGGAGAAGATTTTTTGATTTTGTATCTGGGCAATCTGGGAATCCGCAATCCGAAGATTGATTTTTTCCCCTATCACAATATGCCGAAGCTTTACGGGCTCATGCAGCTATCTCCCTCCGGTGAGACGCCACCCGGTGCCGCTCCCTTTGATCCGGCAAGTCTGATTGCCAGTGGGATCACTCAGGTACAGCGTCCGCCCCTAAGTCTCACGGGGCAGGGTGTGATCCTGTGTTTTATCGATACCGGGATTGATTACCAAAATCCTGTGTTTCTGGACGAGAACGGCAACAGCCGTGTCCTGGCGATCTGGGATCAGACGGTTCAGACCGGAGCGCCCCCTGATGGGTTAAAATATGGTTCTGAATACCGCAGAGAGGATATTAACCTGGCGCTGCGCTCCGAGGATCCTTATTCCATCGTTCCCTCCCGGGACGAAAACGGACACGGCAGTATCCTCGCCGGAGTCGCCGCCGGCAGTGTCGTCCGACAAGGCAATCCTTATATCGGTGCTGCACCGGGTGCCGACATCGTCGTGGTGAAGCTCAAGGAATGTAAGCAATATCTGCGCAGCTTTTATCTGGTGCCCGAGGGTGTTCCCGCCTATCAGGAAAATGATATTATGCTGGGCATCAAATACGCGGAATCCTTCGTGCAGCTCTTCGAGCGTCCGGTAGTCATCTGTCTGGGTCTGGGAACCAACCAGGGAGATCATGCGGGCAATTCCTCCCTGTCACGGTATCTCTCTTCCCTCGCTGTCCGCAGAAGCCGTGCCGCCATTGTCTGCGGTGGAAATGAAGGGAACGCCTCTCACCATTACCGTGGAAGATTAAGCGTTCAGACACCGGAGGAATCTTCCCGGGATGTGGAGATCCGGGTCAGTGAAGGCTGTATCGGATTCTGGCTGGAGCTTTGGGGCGCTCTGCCGGATGCTTTTAATCTGAGCATCCGCACTCCCGGTGGGGAAAATATTCCCGAACTGCGCCTTGGGTTGCAGCAAAGCGTGACCTATTCCTTTATCTACGAAAAAAGCAGAGTCACTATCGACTCTGCTCTTGTGGAAGAAAATTCCGGCGAGGAACTGATCCTTGTACGCATCCAGGATCCTACCCCCGGTATCTGGACCTTTCATGTCTCTGCTTCCGGTAGTTTATATAACGGTAATTTTCACATGTGGCTGCCTATCACAGAATTTCTGTCTACTCCGGTATATTTTCTCAATCCGGATCCCGACATGACTCTGACGGAGCCCTCGATGGCTCCGGAGGTTCTGAGCGTTTCTACTTACAACGCAGAAAACAACAGTTTTTACGCAGAATCCGGCAGAGGCTTTGGGCGCACCGGGCAGATCCGTCCGGACTTATCCGCTCCCGGAGTCAATATCTCTACCATTGACGGACGCCGTACGGGAAGCAGCATGGCTGCCGCTATCACTGCCGGAGCTGTGGCTCAGTTTTTCCAATGGTCAGTCATTGAAGGCAATAACCGGCTGGCGGAAAGCCGGGAGATCCGCAGTTATTTCATACGCGGTGCCGTGCGTACACAGGGTCTGAACTACCCCAACCGGGAATGGGGCTACGGCAGGCTGAATTTAGAGGAGACCTTCAATGCCCTGCTCCGGGTATGACTATATGATCTCCTGCAGGGCATAGACCGGCTGCACACTGCAGACACCGTTAATCTTACGCACGCCGCGCTCCAGTTTTTCCAGTTCCTTTTCCGAGGTCACATCCGCTTTTACGAGGAAATCATATTCCCCCTCTACCTGATAGCAGGATGTGACTTCCGGTTGCTGTCGCATTCTTTCCATAAATCCCGCATGATATTTTTTATGCTGTACCGTTACCTCTAAAAATACCTCCATAAGCCACCTCTCTTCTCAAATCTTTTACTTGATCACCGAATAAAAAACGCTTGATGATGTATCTTCGTCAAATACAGCCTCCTGTGCAGGCACAAATCCGTGTTTGACTCATTGTATACATAAAAAGAGGAAAGACACCGTACACACGATATCTTTCCTCTTTGAAAGTGATTGCATCATACCATATTCTTTCTATACTTACAAGTCGTCTGATAAATCTTATCAGAATTTTAATATTTCGGACAATAGAGGCTTCTGTTTTGTACGTTATCTTCCATTTTCGTCTGTGTTTTTGGAAAAAATCCTGGCATACCCATAGGATAACGGACGGTCCGTCATATCCGCAAATCGTAAAGGGAAATTCTCTTTTTCCTCCATGCGGTTCGGGCAGTCTCTCCTGCCGCACCCCAGACAGATTCCGGCACATTTGGTAAAAGGATCCTTTGTCAGTTCCGCATAAAATACCACACTTTTTTTCGGGATCATACAATACGCTGCATTACAGGTAACCGGCAATGCAAGCTCCTGCAGAAGCATGGGAAGGTTCGCCAGCCGCAGCAGACTGCTTATTTTTTGTTCTGAAGTCTCAGAAATCTCCCCACCTAAAAAATGCAGTCTGGCAACATGCAGATTCCGATGCACAACCACCCACTCTGTATAAGCCCGGTAGCTTTCTAATAATAATTCACTGGACAGTACTTCGATCATATAACTCTCTGTTAGAAATCCGTTCTGCAAATACTTTTCCTGCAGTTCATCGATCCCTTTTCCCAGAGTAATGCCTACAGCCAAAAAAGACTGATCCCTCCCGGGAAAAGTCTCTTGGATTTCTCTGTCCTGCCATCCCGCTTCTGTCTCCAGGCAGGGGATCATCTCACCTGCCAGCCTCTTCAGATTGGGATATTCTTCCGGATCATAATGATATTTTTCCATCACACTGTGCAGAAATTGTTCGTTCCTGCACAGTGCTGTAATTTCTGAAAAAAAAGTCTGCATGTCCACCTGTTCTCCCGGAATACCGGTGATCTCATGACGCAGGCATATTTTGCCTGCATCCGGTTAATTGTTTTTAATGCGCAGGCATCTGATGGCATTGAGAACAGCAAGTACCATCACTCCTACGTCTGCGAAGATAGCAACCCACATATTGGCGATACCCAGCGCACCCAGGATCAGGCAGATGGCTTTGACTGCCAGCGCAAATACGATGTTCTCGTAGACGATACGCAGACATTTCCGGGAAATCCGCATAGCCAGGGCAATCTTGGCGGGATTGTCATCCATCAGAACCACGTCTGCCGCTTCAATGGCTGCATCAGAACCAAGTGCTCCCATGGCGATACCGATGTCAGCACGGGACAATACCGGTGCATCGTTGATACCATCGCCTACGAATGCCAGTTTTTCCTTCGCACCCTTCTCCTGCAACAGCTTCTCCACGCAGCTTACCTTGTCTGCGGGAAGCAGTTCACTGTGTACCTCATCCAATTTTAACTCACCGGCCACATGTTCTGCAACTGTTTTGCTGTCACCGGTCAGCATAACGCATTTCTTCACACCGGAATTCTTCAGAGATGCAATGGCTTCCTTCGCACCATCCTTGATCACATCAGAGATCAGGATGTATCCGGCATATTTTCCGTCTACCGCTACATGTACCACTGTACCGACACCGGTATTTTCCGTATAGGACAGATTCAGGCTCTTCATCAGTTTCGCATTACCGGCCGCTACCTGCTTGCCATTTACTTTGGCAGTAACGCCGTGTCCGCTGATTTCTTCCACATCACTGACGTTGGACGCCTCCAGCTCCTTGCCGTAAGAAATCTTCAGGCTCTTGCTGATGGGATGGCTGGAATAGCTCTCCGCATATGCAGCATACTCAAGCAGTTCATCCTCTGTGAAATCCCTGCCGGGGTAAATACCCGTCACATCGAATACACCCTTGGTCAGGGTACCGGTCTTGTCAAATACCACATATTT
>OFSD01002193.1_pt1 | contig 12731 bp, 9 predicted proteins | sample 1543191 | NCBI WGS metagenome assembly OFSD01 (sample SAMN04209221, study PRJEB22552) | human gut metagenome | biome: gut; material: feces | host: Homo sapiens | place: USA: Oklahoma
AGACGCCTGAGGGTGCGGCGGGTGCCGTCCTCGCCAAGGCTCAGCAGCAGCGCCGCCAGACGGACGGGCAGGGCCTGCTCCCCCGCCGGGCAGGCATCCACCACCGGCTTTGCCGCTGCCAGTGCCTCCGGTGAAAGCTCGGGCAAAACAACACCGAGTATTTTTTCGTCAAGATATGCCGCAGGGGCGGGTGCGCTCAGCAGCTTTGCAAGCTCTTCCTCGATGCGCTCCACCGATACACAGTCCAGATGGGCGCACAGCTCCTGTGCCGCCTGCGCCGTGGGCGGGTCGATGGAAAAGCCAAACCGCGCAGCGAACCGGTACAGCCGCAGGATGCGCAGCGCGTCCTCGGTGAACCGCTGGTGCGGCACGCCCACGGCCCGCAGGATGCCGCTTTGCAGATCGGCCTGCCCGCCAAAGGGGTCCACAAGGCCCTCTTTTTCATTGTAGGCCATGGCGTTAATGGTAAAATCCCGCCGGGCCAGATCCTCCCGCACATCCGGTACAAAATGCACCTCGTCCGGGTGGCGGCCATCGGTATAAGTTCCCTCGGTGCGGAAGGTGGTGATCTCGTACAGCCCGCCGCCCTGCTTTACGGTCACGGTGCCGTGCTGCAGGCCGGTGGGAATGCATTTTTCTTCGCCGAACAGCTCCATCCCCTGCTGCGGCAGGGCGCTGGTGCAAAGATCCCAGTCATGGGGGGTAAGACCCAGCAGGCTGTCCCGCACGCAGCCGCCCACCACGTAAGCCGCATAGCCCGCCCTGTGCAGGGTGTCCAGCAGCTCCGCCGCGCCCTCGTCCATCCGGATGGTCATGGCTGCACCTCCTCGTACTGCAGGGTGATGCTTTTGCCGTCAAAGCCGCATTCTGCCGCCGGGAAGATGCCCTGTGCCTGTTCGGCATACTCCTCCGGGTCGGTGATCATGGGGGAGTAATGGGTCAGCCACAGCCGTTTTGCGCCCGCCTGTGCAGCAAGGGCCGCGCTCTGCCCGAAGGTGCTGTGGCCCCACTGCCGGGCCTGCGCTTCCTGCTCCGGCAGCGCATAGGTGGCGTCGCAAAGCAGCAGGTCTGCATCCTGTGCCGCCTGCAAAAGGCCCGGACAGGCGGCGGTGTCGCCAGAGAACACCACGCTCAGCCCCCTGCGCGGGGCGCCCAGCACCTGCGCAGGCTGCACCGTTCTGCCCTCCACGGCAACGCTCTGCCCTTTCTGCAGCAGCTTCCATTGCTGCACCGGCACCCCCAGCGCCCGGGCCTGCTCCGGCGAAAATTTGCCCGCACGGGGCAGTTCCAGCCGGTAGCCAAGGCTTTTTACCCGGTGCTTTGTGGCAAACGGCACCAGCCGCGCACCGGCAGGCCAGCCCTCGCTCAGCGCATCCAGCGCCAGCGGCTGGCCCGGCATAAGCACCTGCGGCTTTACCGGATAGGACAGCGGGCCGGTCAGTGCCCGCACAGCTGCCCAGATATCCGGCAGGCCCTCCGGCCCCAGCAGGGCAAGCGGCCTTGTGCGGCCCTGCGCCCCCAGCGTCTGCAAAAGGCCCGGCAGACCAAAGATGTGGTCGCCATGGTAGTGGGTCAGGCAGATGGCATCCGCCCGCATCAGGTTCACGCCTGCCCGATGTGCCGCTGCCTGAGTCCCCTCGCCGCAGTCCCAGAGCAGGCCGTGACCGCCGCAGGCTGCAAACGCAGCCGAAAGCGCCCGGTCCGGCAGCGGCATGGTAGCAGCGGTGCCCAGCAGTGTGATGGTAAGCATAAAGATCGTTCTCCCTGTACAATGTATCTCTTAAGGTTTTATTGTACCACAGCCGGGCCGGTTGCACAATCGGTGCCTGCGGCGCATAGGATGGCCCAGCACAGCAAAAAGGGGGCAGCGGGATGAGACGCAAAAAAGGGGAGCCTTTTTCCGGCAGGCCGCACAGCGGCCTTGGGTGGGTGCTGCTGCTCGCCGCACTGGCCCTGTTTCTGCTGGCCGGTGCGCCCGGCTGCATGGCTCAGCGGATGGCGTGGTCTGCCCGGGGAACGATGATCTTTCTGCCCTGCGGAGCCTGAAAAAAGGGAGCGTCCTGCCGCACAGAACGCTCCCCTTTTCATTTTCCATCCGAATACGGCAGCTGCCCGGAGACGGTCAGCACCTCGGCCAGCTCCTCCTCGGAGCGGTAACGCCACGCCGCCGTTCCCACTGCCACATAGCAGGCATCGGCACGGCCCTCCGGCGAGACTGCAAGGATCACGGTCTCACCATCGCCCACAGCGGTCACTGTGCCGTCTGTGCTCACCTGTGCCACATCCGGGTTGCTGCTGAGCCATGTCATTGCCGTGTTTTTGCCGCCTGCAGCCTGTGCGGTCAGCTTCTGGCTGGCCCCCACTGCCTGCAGCAGCATGGCGTTTTTGCTGATCCTCACACGGCCTATTTCAGAGGTGACTGTCACCGTGCAGCGCAGCACCCGCCCGGCTGTCGTCAGTGCGCTGATGACGGCCCTGCCGGAGCTTTGGCCCGTCACGGTTCCGCTGCTGCTCACCTGTGCCACGGAAGGGCTGCTGCTCACCCACTGCCGCACATAGATGAACCCTCTGTTGTTCTGTTCCAGCTTCAGCTGAGCCGAAGGCACAGGCTCCTGCTCCGTAATGGTCAGCGCCAGCTCGGTGGTGTTCAGCACCGGGCGGGCCACTGTGCTTTTGCGCACGGTCACAAGGCAGGCCGTTTTTTCGCCCCGCTCGTTGCGGGCTGTGATGGAAGCCGTGCCCTCGGAATGGCCGGTCACCTTGCCGGTGCCGTCCACCGACGCCACCGACGGTGCGCTGGACGTCCAGATCAGGAAAAAGTAATCGTTGGGTGCCTGCACCGTCAGATAGGCCACCGGGGCAGGGTCCTCACTGGTCAGCTCCAGCAGCAGCTCCGAGGTGTCCAGCGTCATACCGCTGTCCGGAACCGGGTGGGCCCCGACCGCACAGACCGGCAGAGCTCCTGCCAAAAGCAGCGCCACACACAGCACGAATGCGCCAATGCCGGTCTTGAATCTTTGCTTCATGGGCTTTGCCCTCCCTGCCTGTTTCCGAAAACGTTCAAATACTCTTATCTTCGTATTATTTTACACGCAGAGCAAAACATGGTCAAGTTTTTGGGCCCTTCTGCCGTGCCGCTGGGCCGCATTTTGTGGGGAGTGCTAAAATCCGGTTTTCAATTTTGTACAAAACGCCGCCGTACCCGGGACCGGATACGGCGGCGTCTGCCTGTTTTTATCAGTAGTTGATCTTTTTCAGCTCAAAATAGCTCTGGGGATGTGCGCACACCGGGCACTTGAGCGGTGCGGACTTGCCGATATAGGTATATCCGCAGTTCCGGCACTGCCACACCTGCTGTTCCTCGCGGGCAAACACCCTGCTGTTTTTCAGGTTGTCGGCCAACGCGCGGTAGCGCTCCTCGTGCTCCTTCTCGATCTGTGCCACCATGGTGAACAGGGCTGCGATCTGGGGGAAGCCCTCTTCTTTGGCCTCTCTGGCCATACGGGGGTACATTTCCGTCCACTCGTCGTGCTCGCCGCCTGCGGCCATGTCCAGACAGGTCAGGGTATCGGGGATCGCGCCGCCACACAGCAGCTTGAACCAGATCTTTGCGTGCTCCTTCTCGTTGCCGGCGGTCTCTTCAAAGATCGCGGCCAGCTGCTCGTAGCCTTCCTTTTTGGCCATGCTGGCAAAGAAGGTGTACTTATTGCGTGCCTGGCTCTCACCGGCAAATGCTTCCATCAGGTTTTTCTCGGTTTTGGTGCCCTTCAGTTCCATGGTGCTCTCCTTTCAAAAACGGATCTTCTGTCAGGATCGACCGATCCCGGCTCTATCATTCAGCCCGGCGGAAATTTTTCCGCCTGCGGCTCAGGTTCTGAACAGAGTATACCATATTCCCAATACAAAATCAAGAATAATTCCTATTTATTTTAAGAATAATTCTCACTTTCAATTGTGCTGCTTCAGGGCGCACACTGCAATGCTCAGTGCACTCCACGCGGCCTGATACATCAGCACCGTCGCCACCGACAGCTCCCAGATGCTGCCGGCGCTGGTCAGCAGAGCCGCAATGACAATGGAGAACAGCACCGCGACCATCTGCACCGTGGTGGCACTGTTCTCAGCATTCTGGGCCTGATCTGCCGCCTGCAGACCGCCGGTCAGGCTGGCAAAGCCCTTGAGATGGATCATGCAGCAGACGTCCGCCGGGTCGGCAGGTGCGGCCTTGATGGCATCGCACTGCTCCTGATCCAGCACCGTGACCATGCCCTCCGGCAGGCGGTACACCTCGGTGATATGCTTTGCGGTCAGGCTGGGGTCCTGACAGGTGACCATCAGCCGGATATTTTCCTTCTGCAGCACGGCAAGGCCCCGAGCCACATTGCGCCCGCCCACATACTTCAGCACGAACATTGCGTGCAGATTGCCGGAGACTGCCAGATACAGGATCTGCAGTTCCCCGTTTTTGGAGTGCTGCGCCTCGTACTCTTCATCCGGCAGCGAGACGCCCTCCTTCTCCAGATAGCGGCGGGTGCCGATGAGGATGCGGTTATTATCGCACCAGCCCGAGAAGCCCAGTCCCCGATGCTGTTCCAGATCCTTGACCGGGAACAGGATGTCGGTACGGTCCTCGATGATCTGGCGGAACAGGCCCCGCAGGGCACCGTGGGTCTCGTTGAGCACACTGGCCGCGTACAGGATCGCACGGTCGATGCGGCCGCCCTTGAAGATGCGGATATCCTCCAGCTGTGCGCTGTCGGTGGTGAACAGGTCGTCGGCGTCGATCTGCAGCGTATCGATGCCGCCCAGCTGCTCAATGGCCTGCCAACCGGGCACCACCGCACCCACAGCCGCAGCGGCGCGCTGCAGCCGCAGCGATGCAATGCCCGCGATGAGGGTGGAAGACAGCGGTGCACCCATGCACAGCACTGCGACCATGGCTGCAACGGCCTTGTTCCACCCGGCTCCTGCCAGCAGGAACAGCACACCGCTGAGCAGGGCAACGCCCAGCAGAATGTACGAGACCTTGCGGGCACGGCGCTCGCTGGCACGCTCGCACAGGCTCTGTTCCACAAAGCCTTCGGCATCCTGCATCGGGCGGCTCAGCAGCACCCATGGATCCTTCTGTTCCAAATCCCGTGCCAGCGCACGCAGCAGGTCCTTATCTCTGGCGCGGAAAGCGCCCTGATGCTCCACGCCATTGGTCACCAGCTCATACCCGCCCTTGACCGCTGCCAGCATCACCCGGCTGCCCAGCAGGGCAAGGAACAGGCCCAGCGCCGCCATGCCGCTGAGCAGAGAAATGCCCGTGGTGCCGCGGTAGACATTGGCGTTCAGCATTGCCGTCACGGCCTGCAGCAGCGCCGCCGCTGCAGCCAAAGCCGGCATCGTATCGGCCGAGGGACGCCCGCGCAGGCCGGTCAGGCCGTCCCACAGGACCGGGAAGCCCACACACAGGCTTGCCGCCAGCAGCAGCAGGTTTGCGCCGTAGAATGCCGCCGGAGCTGCATCCGGGTCCAGCGCGGCCATCGCGGGCAGCAGCCCGTCCGACACCAGACCAAAGTGCAGCAGCACCACGGCCAGAATGCCGCCCAGTACGCAGCGCAGCGTCAGCTCGGCGCTCATACGGTGCAGCTTTTCCGCTGTCGCCTCCGGGCCCTGCAGCTCGCTCTCCGGCTCCTCTGCCAGCGGCGCAGACTCCCCGGCTTCCGGCTTCTGTTCCGGCTGAGGCGCTGCCTCTGCCTTTGCCTGCGGCTCTGCTGCCGGGGCTTCGCCGTCCAGCGGCAGCAGCGGCAGGCTCATGGTGTCCTCTTTTGCAGCGGGCGCATCTGCCGGGGCCGAGGGGGCCTGCGGCTTTTCTTCGTCCTCTGCATGGCCAAAGAAATCGATCACCGGCTTTTTGCGTTCCGGTCTCTTTTTTTCCTTCGGCTGCAGGTCGGCATCCGCTTCCTTCACCGACGCAAACACCGCAGCGGGCAGCGGCGTGCCGCTTTCTTCTTTTTTACGTTCAGGAGCAGTTTCCGGCTGCGCTGCCGGGGCTGTTTCCTCTGCCTGTGCCGTCCGGGTCGGCGCGGCTGCGCCGGGAGCGGGCTTTTTCTCGCTCAGGCCATTGATCATGGCCTTGAGCTGAGCCATTTCCTGCTGCTCCTGTTCCTCCTGCGGCAGCAGCACCTCCGGTGCATTCTTGGGGCTGCGGGAGGTTTTTGCCGCACTGCGCTGCCCGGCAGGCTCTGCCACCGGGGCTGTGCTCTGTCTGGGCGGCTCCGGCTTCTTTGCAGGAGCAGGGGCCGGGAGATCCACCCTGAGCGGTTCTGCATCCTCCGCTTCCGTCTCCAGAAGGGGCCACGGGGCCAGCTCCCGCTCCGGGTCTGCCGCAGGCTTCAGCATCAGTTCCAGATCTGCTTCCTGCTCCGGCTGGGCATCCTCGCCCAGCACCACCTCACCGGTGGGCATTTCCTGCGGCTCTGCTGCCTGGGCTTCCTCCTGATCTGCCTTGCCGCGGGCAAACAGGCCAAACCGCTTCTGCGGCTTTTCCTCCGGCAGTTCTTCATCCCGCCGGGTCATTTCATCCGGGATGTTCACCGCCGTGGTGCTGAAAAAAGAGCGGAACTTTTCATCCTCGGTCATTGCCTGATTGTTATTTTTATCCTTCGGCATTCTTGTCCCTCCTGTAAATATCGTTGAGGTTCCGGCCTTTGTACCGGTTTATGCCTGCTGTGCTGCGCGCTGGGACTGGATCTCGTACAGGATGATGCCCGCAGCCACCGACACATTGTAGCTGTCCACACCGGTGCCGGATGCCGCCATATCCAGACGCACCACACCATCGCACAGCTTCTTGACCAGCTGGGAAACGCCGCTGCCTTCACTGCCCAGCACCAGTGCGATGGGGCCGGTGAGGTTGTTCCTGCGCAGGGACACGCCGTCCATATCCGCGCAGTAGACGAACACGCCCTGATCCTTCAGGCGGCGGATGGTCTCGCCGATGTTGGCCACACGGGCCACCGGCAGACGCTCTGCTGCGCCCGCGCTGGACTTGATAACGGTGGGCGTCACCGATGCACCGCCGCGCTTGGGGATCACGATCCCGTGGGCACCACACAGCAGAGCGCTGCGCATCACTGCGCCCAGATTGTGCGGATCCTCGATGCCATCGCTCAGCACCAGAAAAGGTGCCTCGCCCTTGGCCTTGGCTGCTGCCATCAGGTCATCCACCGTCACATACTCGATCTCGCTGGCAAATGCAGCCACACCCTGATGGCTCTCGGTGCCGGTCATCAGGCGCAGCTTGTTGGGATGCACCCGCTTGACCGTGGCACCCGCCTCCTTGGCCAGCGCCGTATAGTAAGCCGCCACCGCCGGAGCCAGACCCTCGGCAATGAGCACGGTATCCACGCCGGAGCCGCTCTTGAGCAGCTCGGTCACAGGATTTTTGCCGTAAACAAGGCTCTCGTTTTTCTGCGTGTTCTCCTCCGGGCTGCGGCGCGGACGGCGCGGCTGATTCTTTTCTTCCATTGTATTTTCTCCCTTTCTTTGTATTGCCGGAACGTGCTGCGTACACCCTCCAAAAGGTGCGCGGCATCCTGCACTGCGCACCCATAGCATTTCCATATGATAACTCATTTTGAAGTATAACATATGCCGCCTTTGTTTGCCAGTAAATCACCATTTTTTGTTCCTGACCGGCAAAAGTTTTCACACCCTGTTCACGGTCTGCCGCATTTTCCGCTTTGGCAGGCCGCGCTCCTTTTTGCAGAAATGTTTTGCCGCACAGGTGCATCTTCGCCCGGCTGCTGCACAAACGTCCTCTGTTTTGCCGATGAGAAAAGTTTTCCACAAAAATGTGGTATACAATCCGTAAAGGGCCGATCACTTTTTCCACATGTTGAAAACCCGGTGGAGAAAGTTCAAAAGTCCTGTTTTAAAGCCTGTTTTACGGGTGGAATTCCACACTTTCCACCGTGTTTTCCACATTCCGGTTCGACCTGTTTGTTTTTCTTGCGTACAGTTTGTAAAATACAAGTCGGAAATATGACAATTTTTTGAACTGCATTCTGTCCGGTTTTGCCAGATCTTCCAATATCATTTTGACGAATGTGGATCTATGTTGAAAATTCGTCCTTTTGCTGTTTTCCCGCCGCGCGGCTTCATGTTGCAGATTTTATGGAATATTGTTGTTTTTTGTTCTGTGCTGACCCTTTCTGACGGAAAGTTTCCTTCCCCGCAGGGATCGATTTTCCGCATTGTTGCAGGAAAAAAGCCCGTTTGGATTGATTTTAGGCGCTGTTTGGGGTATACTAACCCTGTAAGTTCGTTAAGACGTGCACAAAGCAGGCACGAAACGAGCAAGGCCCCAATGATTTTGTGGAGGTAATGAATAATGTTGGTAAATGCAACCGAAATGCTGATCAAAGCACGTGATGGCCACTATGGTGTGCCTCAGTTCAACATCAACAATCTGGAGTGGACCAAGTCTGTCCTGACCGCCTGCGAGGAAATGAAGAGCCCCGTGATCCTGGGCGTTTCCGAGGGTGCTGGTAAGTACATGACAGGTTTCAAGACCGTCGCTGCCATGGTCAGCGCTATGGTCGATTCCATGGGCATCACCGTTCCCGTTGCCCTGCATCTGGATCACGGCACCTATGAGGGCTGCAAGGCCTGCATCGAGGCCGGCTTCTCTTCCATCATGTTCGATGGCAGCCACTACTCCATCGAAGAGAATGTGGAAAAGACCAAGGAGCTGGTGGCTCTGGCACACGCTAAGGGCCTGAGCATCGAGGCAGAGGTCGGTTCCATCGGCGGCGTCGAGGACGGCGTTGTGGGTGCCGGCGAGATCGCAGACCCCGAGGAGTGCGCAAAGATCACTGCTCTGGGCATCGACTTCCTGGCTGCCGGCATCGGCAACATCCACGGTGTCTACCCGGCAAACTGGAAGGGTCTGGACTTCGAGGCTCTGGACCGCATCCACAAGGCCACCAACAACATTCCTCTGGTTCTGCACGGCGGCACCGGCATCCCCGATGACATGATCGCAAAGGCCATCAGCCTGGGCGTTTCCAAGATCAACATCAACACCGAGTGCCAGCTGGTCTTCGCAGAGGCCACCCGTAAGTACATCGAGGCCGGCAAGGATCAGCAGGGCAAGGGCTTCGATCCCCGCAAGCTGCTGGCTCCCGGCGCTGCTGCCATCGTGGACAAGTGCAAAGAGAAGATCGAGCTCTTTGGCTGCGCAGGCAAGGGCTGATTTCCCCGGAGAAACCAAAGAACAATACAGCGGCCCCGCCGTGTGGAAAAGTTTCCATACTGCGGGGCCGGTTTGTGTCTTAGGCGAAATATTCTTCTGCGATCATCTGTAATTGCTGCCGGATCACCGCAAAATCGCAGTTCAGGTCCAGCGTCCGCACTGCGATCTTATTCCCGCTCATCCGGTAAGTCCTAGATGGCAGCGGAAATTCCTCATCTGTTCTCGCATACAGCAGCATTCCTGAGACTTCATGCGGGGCGTCCCCATAGCTGCTGTCCCGGTTTTTCACATAGGTAAAGATCTGGTAGAGGTTGCCCGAATGGAGCGTGTGGACATCGTGCTGGGTCTGCATGGTGTGGGCATAATATTTTGCGTCGATGATAAGGACTTTCTCCCCTTTGGAGAGGGTGATGTCACTCTGCATGATGGGCAGAAACTCATCCTGCTCGTTGTCCAGGTCCCATGCCACCTGAGAGGCTGCCGCGTGCAGCTCCGGAAACTCTTTTTTGTAAAATGAGAGGATGAATTTTTCGTACAGGTGGCACATCCGCTGTTCATCCAGAAAATCCATCACCCGCATCGTCCCACCGGTCTGCGTCTGCAGCAGCCCCTTTATGACCAGATAGCAGACCGCCATCAGCATCCGGTAGGTCTGGTTGCTCCGGTCAAACCGCAGATGCCACTGGATCGCCGTCACCCGCACTTCGCTGACATCTCCAAAGTAGAGTAGCAGCTTTCGCAGCTTCTTTTTCCGTTCACGGGAAACATCCGCACGCAGCAGCAGGCGCAAGGTCGCTTTCAAAATGCGGTTCATCTCCGTATCCACCGAAAATTCATCGTAGGTGCATACCAGCTGTTTGTTCCGGATGGTCTGGTCTTTGATGGATGCGGTGAGGTCCAGTTTGCCCCGTGGGCTTGCCAGTGGTTCCGTTTTTTCCCGGTATTCTCTGCCCAGTCCACGCTTGAGCTGAGAGGAAACACCCTTTTCCAGAATTGCGGCACAGAGGTCCGCCGTATTCTGAAAGTTCTCCGCTGCCACACTCCGGTAGCCCTGCTCTTGCAGCACCTGAAACGCGTAGGACAGCATGTAATAAATATTCTGAATCGGTATCACCGAATTGCACTCCTCAATTTTCCGGCCCAGTCGCGTACTTTTTCCGGCTCATCAAACCAGTATTCCCGCAGCAGGGGGATCAGCTCATACTCCACGATGGCATTCAAGTGTTCTGCATCGGTCGTTTCTTTTGTCCGGTTGCAGAAATAGCTGTGTCCGATGCAAAAGCCCTCGCCAAGCGATTCGTCCGCTGCAATGGCCGCATTCAGCCGCAGCACACAGGCGATCAACCGGTCAAATGCATCGCTCTGCAACTCTTCCTGATAGGCCCGGAAGCCCTCGGTCTCAAAGCCCGGCTTCAGATCAACAAATGCAAACCGACGGCGAAGCGCATAATCCAGCATGGCAAGGCTCCGGTCCGCCGTATTCATCATACCGATCAGGTAAACATTCCGTGGCACCGAGAATTTTTCGTCTGCGTACAACAACTGCAGCGGAATACCGCGCTTGTCGTTCTCGATCAGCATAAACAGCTCGCCAAAAATCTTGCTCAGATTTCCACGGTTGATCTCGTCAATGATGAAGAAATAATCCCGGTCTGTATCGATTTCTGCTTTTTTGCAGAAATTGTAGAATGCACCCTTTTTCAGCTCAAAGCCTGTGGCCGTCGGGCGGTATCCCATGATAAAATCCTCATAGGAGTAGCTCTGGTGGAACTGGACCATCATCACACGCTCGACGTCTTTTTCTCCCATGATAGAGTAAGCCAGCCGCTTTGCGGCATAGGTCTTGCCCACACCCGGAGCGCCCTGCAAGATAATATTCTTCTTGATTTTCAGAATATCGACCAGTTTTTCGTAATCTTCCTGCTGCATGAAAACATTCTGTAAAAAGTCGTCTTCTCCATACGGCGGGTAAGTCTTTTCCACTTCTTCTGGTTCGTCATTCAGGTCATCTGCAAACAGGGCATTCAGCTTTTCCACATATTCGGTATAGGACGTCACATCCGTCAACGTTTTCAGCACCGCCTGCCCCGGGTGCTGCCATTCTCCGTGATGCGTCCATTTTACATCGCGGATGTTGTTATAGGTATCCGTCCGGCTTGCATCAAAACGATACGCCGACTCGACCACACCACGGCCAATGATCTGGTTCCGCCCCTTTTTGACAAAAACAATATCGCCCGGCTTCATCTCGTTGGCAAACTGCCAGGTCGCATGGGCAGCATTCCGGTAGGAGAGATTCTGGCTATAGACCGCTTTCATCCGCTCTTTCATCGCCTCTTTGGAGGCAAATTGCTTTAAATCGCCAATTTCACCCCAGCCAATGGCCATAATGCCTTTTTGATAGAACTCCTCCCACTTGTCCGCTCCATTTCCGGGCGCGTAAAGCCAATAATGAACCGTATCAACATTTTCGTCCGGCATGGCAGTGGGCTCCATTACAGCTTGCAGCGGCGCATCTCCCGCAGTCTTTTTCTCTTCATTTACCTGCTGAGAATAACGCCATGCCTCTGTAGACAGCTCTGCAAAATTATGCTGCGGGCATTTTCCACTTTCCAGATAGCTCTGCACTTTATCCGCAATTTCAAAATATTGCTCTGCGCTCATTTTCCCGTCGATTTTGGGCAGCACGGCCACCAGCTCCTGCGGCATCTTTCCGGATTCATACAAATACCATTCGTTCCGGCTGTCCAGATTTAAGTAAACATCCGGCGCGATCCAGTAAAGCCCCATGGTAATTTTGCTGTTGCCATTCCCCTTTTTGTTGACTACAACATCAAAACTCTTGGCTACACAGCTTTTGCTGCGTTCTGATTTTTCCACTGCATAGCGCATAGCCCCTGTGTAGAATATCCACAGGTCTTCAATGTCATCTTTCCCCCGCCCCGGGAGGAAATAATAAAATGTTGCATTCTGATTGTTCAGCACCGGAATGCCATCAAAATTTGCGGGCAGGTCTGCTGAAATTTCCAGCTTCTGCAGCAAAGCCGCCAAGATTTTTCGGCGCTTGTCTTCCCGCATGGAGCTCTTATTAAAAAGCCCGAACACCGTAAAGGGGTCGATATCTACCAGTTGGCTGTTCTGTTCCAGCTTTGGCATATTGAGCCCGGTCTCCGCAAAGATATCATTGACTAACTGAACCAACGGCCTGCGGTCGCCGTAAAATTGCAGTAGCTTCTGCGCAATTTCTTTATAAAGCGGAATCCACTCATATTGTGCCATTTCAACGTCCCCTTTTCATGCATTTTCTTTATTATACCCGCACTCTGGTTTTTCCACAATCCGCAGACACAACAAAAAAGCGCCCCAAGATTTCTCTCAGAGCGTTTCCCTGCAAAAACAAAACCCCCGAGGAAAATCCTCGAGGGCTCTTTGTTAAGTCGGCGACTACCTATTTTCACGCGCCGTTTCCAGCGAACTATCTTGGGCA
>OFSD01002203.1_pt1 | contig 12688 bp, 10 predicted proteins | sample 1543191 | NCBI WGS metagenome assembly OFSD01 (sample SAMN04209221, study PRJEB22552) | human gut metagenome | biome: gut; material: feces | host: Homo sapiens | place: USA: Oklahoma
CGGACGGCGGCCCGGCGGCCCGCTTTCTGGCCGGGAAGAACATCTCGGAGCTGGAAGTGCGGCGTCAGCTGTCCGCCGGGCGGGATGGTTCGGTCACCAGGCTTGCCCGGGGCGATATGGCGGCTGACCTGCGCCGGGCGATGGACTATGCCATCATCGGGGCGCAGAACGCCCACCTGAGCCGGGCCGAGCCGGAGCATCTGCTCTGCGCCATGCTGGAAGACACCGACTGCGCCGCCGGGGTCATGCTGGCATCCATGGGCGTCCAGCTCACCGAGGCGGTGCGGGAGTGCCGCCAGCTTTCAGGGCAGTTCATCCTGCCGATCCAGCCGCGCGCGGCATCGTCGCTGCCGCGGGGCAGCCGGGCCAGCGACAAATACTGCCGCGACCTGACCCGCCGGGCGGCGGACGGCGAGCTGGACCCGGTGTTCTGCCGGGAAAAAGAGCTGGACCGGATGGTAGAGATCTTATGCCGCCGCCAGAAGAACAACCCCTGCCTTGTGGGCGAACCGGGCGTGGGCAAGACCGCCCTGGCCGAAGGGCTTGCCCAGCGCATCGCCGACAAGCAGGTACCCCGGATGCTCCAGGGGCGGCGTCTGCTGGCGCTGGACATGGCCAGCCTCGTGGCTGGTACGAAGTACCGCGGCGACTTCGAAGAGCGGTTCAAGAACCTGCTGGAAGAACTCGTCCGGGACGGCAGCGCCATCCTCTTCGTGGATGAGTTCCACACCATCGTCGGCGCCGGTGCGGCAGAGGGGGCCATCGACGCGGCCAGTATCTTAAAGCCGGTGTTGGCCCGGGGTGAACTGCAGCTCATCGGCGCGACGACGAATCAGGAGTTCCGCACCCACATCCAGAAGGACGCCGCCCTCGAGCGCCGATTTGGCCGCGTCCAAATCGAAGAGCCTACGCCGAAGCAGGCCGTGGATATACTGGAAGGTCTGGCACCCCGCTACGAGCGGTATCACGGCGTCCGCCTGCCCAACGAAGCCTTGCGGGAGGCCGTGGAGCTTTCAGTGCGGTATCTGCCGGGGCGCTGTCTGCCGGATAAGGCCATCGACCTCGTGGATGAAGCCTGCGCGGCGGTGCGCATCCGGGCCGAACGGGAAGGGGAGAAAGACCCCGTCCTCAGCCGGAAGGAAATTGCCCGGGTGGTGGCGCAGGCCAGCGGCGTGCCAGCTGAGCGGGTGGGCGAAAAGGAGCGGGAACGTCTGGCCCGCCTCGAAGAGCGCCTGAACGCCGAAGTCGTGGGCCAGAGCCGGGCTGTCGCCGCCGTGGCCGGGGCCATTCGGCGCAGCCGCACCGGGCTGGGGGAGCCGGGCCGGCCGATCGGTGCGATGCTCTTCCTCGGGCCGACCGGCGTCGGTAAGACTGCGCTGGCAAAGGCTCTGGCGGAGAGCTGGTTCGGCAGCGAGAAAGCCCTGCTCAAATTCGATATGTCGGAGTATCAGGAGCAGCACACCGTGGCGCGTCTGCTGGGTGCGCCTCCGGGCTATCTGGGCCACGACGAGGGCGGTCAGCTCACCGAGGCCGTCCGCCGCCGCCCCTACAGCGTGGTGCTCTTTGACGAAATCGAAAAGGCGCACCCGGATATTCAGAATGTGCTCCTGCAGATGCTCGAGGACGGCCAGCTGACCGACTCCATGGGCCGCAAGGCGGATTTCCGCAATACCATCGTCCTGTTGACCTCCAACCTCGGCGCACGATTCCTCGCCGGGCAGAGCGCACCGCTGGGCTTCGGGGCGGGAAGCGAAGCCGCCTTTGAAAAGCAGTCGGAGGCCGCCGTTGCCGAGGCGAAAAAGTGGTTCCGGCCGGAGCTGGTGGGCCGTCTGGATGAGCTCATCGTCTTCCGCCCGCTGGAGGAGCAGAGCCTCTGCTCCATCGCCGAAAAGCTGCTGGGCCAGCTGGAAGAGCGTGCTGCCCGCAGCGGCTATCAGTTGACCCACACGGCCCGGGTCGGCCCGGCGCTGGCGGCAAAAGCACATTCGCCCTATGGCGCGCGAGAGCTGCGCCGACAGGTAGACCGGGCCGTGGAGCAGGCCTTCGCCGACCAGATCGCCTCCGGCAGTGTGAGCCTCGGACAGCACTGGACGGCAGACTGTGCCGAGGACGGCACGATCGTGGTGCAGGAGACGCAGACGGCGGGTGTCGGCTGAAAAACTCTTGCATCTGCTCTGGTTTTCCGCTATGATAGAGGGCAGGAACCACCAGAGGAGGAAGCCGAATGCGCTATCTGTTTTTGCTCAACCCCACCGCAGGCAAGCGGGACTGCACTGCCGAGCTGGCCCCGGCCATCCGGGCCGCAGCCCAGCGGGCGGGCATCCCGCCGGAAAAAAGGAAGGTCGTTGTGACCCAGTACGCGGGCCATGCCCGGGAGCTGGCCGCTGAGGCGGCGCACACCGCGCAGGCCGACGGTGAGCCGGTGCGCATCTGGACAGCGGGCGGCGACGGCACCTTCAACGAAGCGCTGACCGGGGCGCAGGGGTGCAGCCTCGCGGCAGTGGGGTGTCTGCCCTTTGGCAGCGGCAATGATTTTCTGCGCACCTACGGCACACGGGAAGAGTTCAATGACCTCGACGCCCAGCTGGCGGGCAGTGAGGTGGACATTGATCTGATGCAGACCGATCTTGGCCTTTCGGCGACCATCTGCGCCGCCGGGCTCGATGCGCAGGTGGCTTACGGCATCCCGCAGTTCCGGCGCATCCCGTTCTGCGGCGGCGAGATGGCCTATGCACTCTCCATCGTCAAGCAGCTCTGCGGCCACATCGGCCGGAACGTGACCTTTACCATCGACGGTGAGGAGCTGACGGTGGACTGCCTGATGTGTGCCGTCTGCAATGGCCGCACCTATGGAGGCGGCTTTTATGCGGCCCCCGAGGCTCAGCCCGACGACGGCTGGCTGGATGTTTTCATCATCCGCAGGGTGAGCCGCCTGACGATCGCCCGCCTGCTGGGGATGTACAAGAGTGGCAGGCACTTCCGGAACGGTGAGCTGACGGAACAGGCGAAGCCCTACTTCATCTACCGCCGGGCAAAGTGTGTCTCTCTGCGCCCGGCAGACGGACGCGGCCCTATCGTGGCGACCGCCGACGGCGAGTGCGCTCCCTGCGACGCCATCACCGCCCAGCTCAAGCCGCTGGCCGGGCGCGTCCTGCTGCCCAAACCGGCCTATGAGCGGTTCATGGCCCAGCGTGCCAACGTGTAAAATGAAAGGAGGAGAAGCGCCCTGCACGCTTCTTTAGGGGCTCATCGGAGGATCAACAAAGGCGGCGGCTTTCCTTGTCAAGGGAAGCCGCCGCCTTTTCCGTTATCTTACAGCCTGTTTCAGCTGCTCCAGGTCATCCGCATCCGGGTGAGAAAGAGCCTTGTCAAAATTCTCGATCATGGCATCCAGATTGGGCAGATGGATCGGCTGCTTTTTCATCTCTTCGTACCGCTGGCGTACGGACATCGGCATTTTGCCCTGACACATATAGCAGCCGAAAACAGTGTTGCTCTTGTCCAGCGAATGCTCCACCTTTTTCAAGATCTTATCAAAGTATTCTTTACTGCCACCGAAGCCGGCAGTGCCAAAGAGAAAGATGTTTTTGCCGTGCAGCTGCTTCAAAAAGTCCGAAGTGCCTTCATCGGCATTTCCCTTGTCCGTCCAGAAGCCCACATAAAGGGTGTCCGCTTCCATGGCGGCAGGGTTCGGGCTGCCAAAATAACAGCAATCTGCCTGCGGCAGGCAGTCGTGCAGCGTATCTGCCAAGATTTTTGTGTTGCCTGTTTTGCTGCTGTATACGATCGCGTAACTCATGGCTTCTCCTTTGTGAATGTCTTTTTGTTGAGTATATCGTGATTTTTTGTCGGGTGGGTTTATGCGTTTTTTGCTTCTTTTTCTCGCAAAGCATCATAAACACAGCGGGTCCCCTGATGTGCCATCAGCCCGCCCAGACATTTCTTGTTGCAGCGGACGCAGCGGTGGATCTGTTCCGCCTGCCCGTTTTTCAGCTTGTTCACCCAATCCGGGTCTGCCAGAAGCTGGCGGCTCATGGCGGCGCACTGGATGCGTCCGCTGGCGAGCTGCTGCTCCACAAGATCCGGGTCGTTCAGACCACCGACACCACAGATGGGCAGGTCGGTGTACTGCCGCACCTCATCGCAGAATTTGAGAAAGCATCCCGGCTGGCTGAAATAGGGATGATCGGCGGGCGGGATGGTGTTTTCCAACGCCGAATGGTTTGCCAGCGTTACATGGAAGCTGGTCACACCCGCCTGCTCCAGCAGCGGAACGAACACCGGTAGTTCTTCTTCCACCACACCGGCATTGCCAAAGTGCGGGTTTTCCTGCCGGACAGCCAGCTTGTAATCAATGGGCATCCCCGGAACCGCCGCATGGACAGCCGAGACCGCTTCCGCCGCAAAACGGGCGCGGTTTTCTGCGCTGCCGCCGTATTCATCGGTGCGGTGGTTGAAGATGGCCGAACTGAAACTGCCGCACATCCGGTCGCCATGCACCTGCATCATATCAAAACCGGCCTGTTTTGCCAGCACCGCCGCTTTTCCAAACCCGCTGATGATGGTCCGGATCTTCCGTTTGGACATCTTTGTAATGTAAGGAGCGACTTCGGCGTTCAGTTTTTCCCGCAGCTGATCCGGGGTGATCTTCTTCAGCAGCAGACCGGGAATGTATTTGAACATCGCCAGCAGATTGGAATCGCTCTGGTGCAGCTGGGCACAGACTTTGCAATCCGCATCATGGGCGATTTTCACGACCTGCTGGTAGAATGCAAAGCCTTTGGTGTCAAATAGAGATTTTTCAAATCTGCTTTTGCCCACCGGGACATCGCCCACGATGATCATGGCACAGCCGCCCTGTGCAATGGCACGGATCTTTGCAAGGTATTCTTCATCCGACAGCCCGAATGTTGTCGGCGCAAAAATGATGCGGTTTTTCAGCTGCATCCCACCATAATGGATCGGACTCAAGATCGTTTCGTACATCATTTGCACACTTTCTTTTGCACTGCTTTTTGCAGTAATGTCAGCAGCTGCTGCCGCTCCTGCGCTGTCAGTCCGCCCAGACTCTGCGCATCCCAGTCGATAAAGACCTGATGACAGACCACAAAGGCGTTTTCACCCCTCTGGGTCAGCTTCAGGTGGTAGCTGCGCCCATTCTTTTCTTTCGTCAGAAAGCCGTCTTCGGCCAGCTTGTTCAGGCTGCGCTGGGAGTGGCCCCAATCCAGATGCAGATCTTTGGTCAGTTCCGAAGGCGTACAATCCGGATGCTTTCCTACATAAATGACAAAGTATATCAGCCCGAAGCTCAGACCCAGTTCCTGTAACCGCTGGGTCGTGTAAGCGGAAAACTCTCTGTGCAGGGTCAGAATGCAGGAAGATACCGTGGATAGCTCCATTTCGTCAACTCCTTCTGTTTTTGAATGGAAAGCATTATAGCACCGTTACTTGACAAAGTCAAGTAGTTTGACTGCACTGTGTTTCGGGAAGCTGAACTGGGAGAGTTTTGAACGATGCTTGATAAACCGACTGAGCTATGATAAAATAATACTATAGAACAGGAGGTGGGGTCAGATGCAGGAAACAGAAGCTCAGAAACGAGAACGCCGGCATCGGGAAGACCTCGAGCGTCTGCGCGGCTTCCGGCCCATTGACGATACCTTTATGAGAGGTCTGTTCAAGGATAACATTCCGCTGGCAGAGCTGGTGCTCCGCATTATTGTGGGAAAGCCTGATTTGACGCTGGTGAAGTGTGAGACGCAGGCAGACTTAAAACGGGTGACGGGCGCAAGGTCTGTTTGTCTGGACGCATACGCTACGGACAACACCGGAAAGAAGTACGACATCGAGATACAGCGTGCCGACAACGGTGCTGACCCTCACCGGGCAAGATACCACTCCAGTGCACTGGATGTGGAGAATCTGGATGAGAAACAGGAATACCGGGAACTGCCGGACAGCTATGTTATTTTCATCACGGAAAATGATTACTACAAAGCAGGCGAACCGGTATATGTCATTCAGAACATGAATTTGACGCTGGGCCAGCCGTTCGGCGATGGGGCGCATATCCTGTATGTGAACGGTCAATACCGCGGAGACTCGGACATCGGCAGACTGATGCATGACTTCAACTGCACGAAGGCGGAGGACATGAATTTTGAACTGATGGCCGAGCGGACACGATACCTCAAAGAGAATCCGAAAGGAGTGGGTGCTATGTGTAAGGTGATGGAAGAGCTGAGAGTGGAAAGCTTTACGGAAGGCCGGGAAGAGGGAAGAGTAGAACAGGCTAAAGCAACTGCCTTGAAAATGAGCCAGAAGGGTATGTCTATCGATGAGATTTCTGAACTGGTTGGATTCAGTATCAAGACTGTTACTGAATGGCTCGCTCCGAAAGCATGTTGAGTGATATGCGTAAGGTCGGATAAGGCCAAAGAAACCGAAAAGTAGAACGCCAGTGTATTGTGCGGATGCATGATACGCTGGCGTTTTTATTTTTTGCGGCGTAGAAGGAGAATAGGGATGCATTTGAGTGATCACAGTGCTTGGTAGACGGAGCCGTCCCGCGACAGATAGAGTTCCGAGGATTTCAAGGGAGCCTTCAAGGCACTGTCGATGACTGCGGTAAGGGGATGATGAACCTGATTTGTGAGATCATCAGACACCATTAGAATCTTTTTTTCTGATGAAGTAAAGGGAACAGCTTTCTTAAGACGCGTTTCTTTATGTGATTCTCGGATACTCTTTACATAAGGACTAATGGCATCAAAAATTTTATTTTTCGTATAACCCAACAGCGAATCTGCCTCTGTACAAATGTTTTTTAGATAAGAAGCGTTCCAGTTTTGGGCATAATAAGGCTCCATGATAGAACTGATTGCATAAAGTTGAGATGCCAAGTCAAGATTCTGCTTTGCGTTCAGAACCGATAGTAAATTCTTTTGAGTGTCTTTTGCATTGACCCGGTGCTCCAGTTCAGTTGCATAAAAGTCGATGTCGGCAATCGCACGAATCTTGGAACGCTGAACATTTGTCAGAGTAGCGATACGCTGCGGCTCGCTGAGCATAATCGTAGAGTAATTATTTACGGCATACTTTACAAAGGTAAGCTCTGACAGTAACTCTGTGCGTTTGGAATCTTCCAGAAAGGTCAGTACATCATCGAGCTTTCGATTGATTTCGGACATTTTCGAGGAGATATCCCGGAGAAAATATTGCCCGGTTGCAAAAGAGGCAACACTAAAGACATTGAATAATGAAACAGAGACTGGATCTACTGGGTGTAAGGACGCAGTTCCACTGAAATGTGAGGTGGAATCAACTATGGTGGTTGTGTACCCGCCTCGCCGAAGATGCAAAAGCGTTCCCTGAACACCTTCTGGGAATTTCAGGATGTACGTCTTGGAGGCTGCATCTGATGCTGCCGCGGCAGGAAGAAGCTGAAGCAAACTGTTTGCAGTCAAACCAGCCTGCTCTGGAAACTCGATTTTTCGGAAGCGGGATGTATCGCCAAAATCAAAAGAGACATCGCTTGTAGTCACTTCACAGTTCAAATTTTGAGTGGGAAGCAGTTCGTGGTTGGCCATAGCAGGAATCCTCCTCGTATTTTGTAAGTCTATCATACCGCAGGAAGTGGCTGTTTGCAACAAATATTGCGAAAGGAATATGTAATGTACGGATATTCCAATATCTGGAGATGGAAAAATCTGAAAGAGCTTTATCACTATGGAATTAAAGGTATGAAGTGGGGTATTCACCGCACGTCCGCGCAACTCGGACATAAACCCTATACAGACAAACAGGAACGTGCTAAAATAAATGTGTCAGTATTGTGAAGAGCAGTAAAGCATGGCGAGGTTTCATTGACGATTCGCAAAGGAAAGCAAGCGGAACACGACCGAAATTTACCTGTATCCCGTATATAAATCAGGTGAAAGCTATATGTACTTCAGCACGAATATGGCACAGCGGTATATTCTGAAACTCCACGGAACGGGGCAGTTGATGTCGTCCAGAAAAGGGGATTGGGTCAAGAAAGGACGCGTACAATCTTCGGAACCGATTGGTGTGTACATTGACCGGGACGGCAACGCACATGAAACCTGTAATGAGATGATCATTTATTCAAAAGACGGAACCCACATTTATCCTACACGAGAGGAGGATGCATAATGGACTTGCGAAGTTATAAAGGTGAATATGTTTCTGTTCTTTGTTCTGAGTTCTGACGGAGAAAAAATAAAGGTCTCGTTACGGATCATATTTTTCCGGAAGGTAACGAACCTGAGGGCATGGAAAGCATCATTCTTGACGGGACTCTTGAGTTGACAAAATCAGAGATCGCCGGAATTGCCCAAATAGAGAGATGATCCCCCTATAGTTTAACGCACTGGTCTTATGACGGGTGCGTTTTTTGTTATCCGAAAGGCAGATGGAGCGTACATTGTTCGTACCTGGCGAGGGCAAAAAGAACATGGCTCATGAAAAGGACATAAAAACTTAACAAAGAAATTTGCAAAACCCCTTGATTTTTGACTCCAAGATGAGTACAATACACTTAGCACTCAAGGAAAAGGAGTGCTAAACAACCGGAAGGGCAAAGCCCCCGGGACATAAAATAGTTTATCTTTTATATTTATAATAGGAGGGCAAGAACGATGAAGATCATTCCTCTTGCAGACCGTGTTGTTATCAAGACTGTTGAGGTCGAGGAGACCACCAAGGGCGGCCTGATCCTGACCGGCAGTGCCAAGGAGAAGCCTCAGGTGGCTGAGGTCATCGCTGTAGGTCCCGGCGGCATTGTGGACGGCAAGGAAGTCAAGATGACCGTTAAGGTCGGCGACAAGGTCCTCACCAGCAAGTATTCCGGCACCGAGGTCAAGGTGGACGGTGAGGAGTGCACCATCGTCCGTCAGGGTGATATCCTGGCAGTCGTTGAGGACTGAGCACAGCCCCCTCTGTATTAAGAAATTGAGCTTTAAAGGAGCGATTTGATTATGGCTAAGCAGATCAAGCAGGGCGAGGACGCCCGCAAGGCACTGTGTGCCGGTATCGACACCCTGGCAAATACCGTTAAGATCACCCTGGGCCCCAAGGGCCGCAATGTGGTGCTGGGCAAAAAGTTCGGCGCACCGGTCATCACCAACGATGGCGTGACCATTGCCAAGGAGATCGAGCTGAAGGACGAGTTTGAGAACATGGGCGCACAGCTGGTGCGTGAGGTCGCCACCAAGACCAACGACGCTGCAGGCGACGGCACCACCACCGCTACCGTTCTGGCACAGGCAATGGTCACCGAGGGCATGAAGAATGTCACCGCCGGTGCAAACCCGATGGACATCCGCCGCGGCATGAGCAAGGCTGTCACCAAGGCTGTCGAGACCATCAAGGCCCACAGCCAGAAGGTCAAGGACTCCAACGACATCGCCCGCGTCGGCACCATTTCTGCCGGTGATCCCGAGATCGGCCGCCTCATCGCAGAGGCCATGGAGAAGGTCACCTCCGACGGCGTCATCACCATCGAGGAGAACAAGACCACGGCTGAGACCTACAACGAGATCGTCGAAGGTATGCAGTTCGACCGCGGCTACCTGACCCCCTATATGGTCACCGATACCGACAAGATGGAGGCTGTTCTGGACAACGCCGCCATCCTCATCACCGATAAGAAGATCAGCGTCATTCAGGACCTCGTCCCCCTGCTGGAGCAGGTGATGCAGAACGGCATGAAGCTGCTGATCGTGGCAGAGGACATCGAGGGCGAGGCTCTGTCCACCCTGATCGTCAACCGCCTGCGCGGCACCCTGAACGTCTGCGCCGTCAAGGCCCCCGGCTTCGGCGACCGCCGCAAGGAGATGCTGCAGGACATCGCCATCCTGACCGGCGGCACCGTCGTGTCTGCTGACCTCGGCTACGAGCTGAAGGATGTTACCGTCGATATGCTGGGCCACGCCCGTCAGGTCAAGGTCACCAAGGAGAACACCACCATCGTGGGCGGCGCAGGCGACAAGGACGCCATCGCATCCCGCATCGCACAGATCCGCAACCAGATCGAGGCTGCTACCAGCGACTTTGACCGCGAGAAGCTGCAGGAGCGTCTGGCAAAGCTGGCGGGCGGCGTGGCCGTCATCAAGGTCGGCGCTGCCACTGAGGTCGAGATGAAGGACAAGAAGCTCCGCATCGAGGACGCTCTGAACGCCACCAAGGCGGCTGTTCAGGAGGGCGTCGTCGCTGGCGGCGGCACTGCCCCCATCAACGCCATCCCCGCAGTCCGTGAGCTGTGCGACACGCTGGAAGGCGACGAGCGCACCGGCGCAAAGATCGTCCTGAAGGCTCTGGAGGCTCCTCTGCGCCAGATCGCCAAGAACGCCGGCCTCGAGGGCAGCGTCATCATCGACAAGATCGTCTCTGCCAACAAGCCCAACTACGGCTTCGACGCTCAGAACGAGGTCTTTGTTGAGGATATGATCGCCGCAGGTATCGTTGACCCCACCAAGGTCACCCGTTCCGCTCTGGAGAACGCAGCATCCGTTGCTGAGATGGTGCTGACCACCGAGAGCCTGGTCGCTGACCTGCCCGAGCCGCCGGCCCCGGCTGCCCCGGCCCCTGACATGGGTGGTATGTACTAATTCAGCCCAAAAGCAAGCACAAGGTCGAAGTCTTGGCGACAAGGCTTCGGCCTTTTTGTATAGACCCAAGGCGGTAAAACGTGGTATAATAACCAAAAACAGCGGGGGAGGCAGCCATGAAACAACGGATGAAATACGCGGCGCTGGCCTTCACGCTGGGGCTGATGGCACTGATTTTCTACTTTTCGGGCCAACCGGCGGCGGACTCCTACAAACTCAGCGAGACCGTGACCGAGACTGTGCAGACGGACGGTATCTCGTTTTTGTTGCCGCTCTGGTTCGATGCCGAGAACTTCCACGCGAACCTGCGCAAGTGGGCGCATGTGGCGATTTTTGCCGCGCTTGGTGTAGGCATGGCCCTGACTGTGCACAGCTGGCTGCCCGGGCTGACGCTGCGCCGGCAGGGAATGCAGGCGGCGGTGCTGTGTGTGCTGTATGCGGCCAGTGACGAGCTGCACCAGTATTTTGTGCCTGGCCGTGCCGCCCTGGTGGGGGATGTGGTGATAGATGCCTTAGGCATCCTGCCCAGCGTGGCGGGGGTGTGCCTTTTGGTCTGGCTGCATCAAAAGCAACGCTGATGCCCATACTCCCACCGGGGGTGAGGGTATGTCTCTGCGGCGGTTTTATGGGCTTTGCGGGGCGTTGGTTTTTCTGGCGGGGGTCGTGCTCTGCCGCACCTACTGGGTGGGGCAGCAGGCCGCCTATGCCGCCAGCGCAGGCGGCCAGACCGTCCAGACACTGGACTTGCCCCGGGCCAGGGGCGATTTCTACGACCGCAACGGCCGCAAACTGACTGGCACGCAAACGCAGTATTACGCGCTCTGCATCCCCGGCGACGATGGCTACACGGCGCTGTTTCCCTATGTTTCCTACGAAAAGCAGGGCGTGCTTTACGACCGCCGTAACCTGGCCGCGCCGTTCCTGATTGAAGTCAGCCGCGACCTGACCGGGCGGGGCATCGCCACCTGCGCGGTGCCTGCGCATACGGTGGATATTGCGCCGCATCTGCTGGGCTACCTCGACGGCGAAGGCCGCGGCGTCGCCGGGCTGGAACGCGCCTACGACGCGCTGCTGACGGCCTCCGGCGATAAGCGCACCGTCAGCTGCGTGCCGGCGGCGCACAGCGGCCTGATGGCGGGGACAAGCCCTGTATGGGCTACGAGGGAAGAAGGCACCGGGCAGGGCGTGCAGCTGACACTGGACGCCGACTTGCAGCGCGCCTGTGAGGCGCTGGCGGCGCAGCTTATGCCGCGGGGGTGCATCCTCATTATGGACGCTGCCACAGGCGAGGTGCTTGCCAGCGTCAGTGCGCCGACGTTTGACGCACAGGATGTGGCCGCCAGCATCCGCGCCGACGATACTTCGCTCATCAACCGCCCGTTTGCTGCGTTCAGCGCTGGGTCGGTGTTTAAAGTGGTGCTGGCCGCAGCTGCCTATGAACAGGGCTTGGACTGGTTCACCCACGACTGCACCGGTGAAATCGTGGTGGCGGGGCAGACCTACCGCTGCGCCCAAGGCCGCGCCCACGGTGAAGTCAACCTGCGCGGCGCGCTGGAAGAAAGCTGCAACACCTATTTTATCAAACTGGGCCAGCTGTTGGGGGCAGAGGCCATCCGGGACGAGGCAGAACACTTCGGCTTTGGCACAGCGGTACAAATTGCCCCGGGCCTGGCCGCAGCTGCCGGTACGCTGCCGGACGCGGAAACGCTGGAAAACCCCGGCCAGTTGGCGACGTTCAGCTTTGGGCAGGGGTCGCTGACCGTGACGCCGCTGCAAATCACCGCCATGATGAACACTGTTGCCAACGGCGGGGTGTATAGGACACCTGGCTTTGTGCAGGGCATCACCGGGGCCGATGGTATGTTGACCGACCCGGCGGCAGCGGAGAGCGCCCCGCGTACCGTCTGTGACGCCGCCACGGCCCGGGTGCTGCGCAGTATGCTGGCCTCGGTGGTGACGGATGGCATTGGCCATGACGCCCAGCCACGCCATGGTACAGCGGGCGGCAAGACTGGCACGGCCCAGACCGGCCAGTACAACGCCGACGGTGAGGAGCT
>OFSD01002205.1_pt1 | contig 12684 bp, 10 predicted proteins | sample 1543191 | NCBI WGS metagenome assembly OFSD01 (sample SAMN04209221, study PRJEB22552) | human gut metagenome | biome: gut; material: feces | host: Homo sapiens | place: USA: Oklahoma
GCCGTGCCGCAGCCGCCGGAGCGGTGCTTAAGCCGTCAGGCGGGAATTGTGCGGTATTGCCTAAGAAATCCTGAAATTGCAGTGGTGCCGTAGGCTTGCAGAGGGCGATGCTTGCATCCGCCCCTGCAATGGCCCCGCTGTAAACGCTGTAAGGAGGAAACGACCATGAAGCGTATCATTACCATCGGGCGCGAGTTTGGTGCGGGCGGCGGTGAGCTGGGCCGACGCCTGGCGCGGGAGATGAATATTGCCTACTATGACCGCGATATCATTTTAAAGACCGCCAAGGCCAGCGCCCACCTGACACCCGAGCAGGTGCGCCGCTGGGACGAGCGCGTACCCCACGAGTTCGGCTTTACCCAGAGCCTGTTCAACTTCTACAACCGCCCCTTGAGCGAGGAACTGTGGGACGCCCAGGTGCGGGCCATCCGGGAAATTGCGGATAAGGAGAGCTGTGTTATCGTTGGCCGCAATGCAGACTATATCCTGCGGGAGTTTGACCACTGCCTGCGGGTGTTTGTACACGCTGACCGCAACTGGCGTCTGCTGCATATGCGTAAGCTGATGCCGGACACGCCGTTTGACCAGCTGGAAGCGGATATGGACAGCGCTGACCGCGCCCGCCGCAACTACTGCAAGCAGCATACCGGCCAGGTCTATGGCGACAGCCGCAACTATGATTTGACGCTCTGCACCAGTAAGCTAGGGCTGGATAAGGCCCTGGAAGTGCTGCTGTGTGCGGCGAAGGAAATGTAAAGGGAGAAAGGGGCAGCCCCCATAAGCGTGCGGGCCGGGAATGCCCGGCCCCTACAAGATACTGAAAGATAAAAATAACCCTGCACCGTATTTTTGCGGTGCAGGGCGTTTTTTGTGCTTTTTATTTTAGGGGTGCGGTGTAGGTCTGGCCGTAGGGGTCGTGGGCCAGGTTGTTCAGGGGGTACAGGCTGCCGTAGACCTCGGGCTCCAGCATGACGGTCAGGCTGAAATCCTGCTGGTGGATGTGGTGCGACGTCACCCGCAGCACGCCGGAATCATGGGCGTAAATGTAGCGCTGGTAAGTCGGGTCGTCCTCGGGGGTCGTGGTCTGCTGCCACTGGCCGGGAATCGTGGTGTTCAGCTGGGCAATGAAATTCTGCGTCACGGTGTCCAGATCCTCCCCGGCGGGGTAGTTTTCGTCGTGGATGGACAGGTCCACAATCGGGCCGTTGTCGGGCAGGTAGTCGATGACGAGGTAAGTCTCGGTGTCCATGACGCAGACGGTGCCGCCGCTCTCGGTTTCGTGTACATCCCTGGGGATAAAGTAGTCAAAGTAGACCTGTGTCAGGTCACCGGTAAACTTTACCATGCCGTAGGTGACGTTGGGTTCGCCCTCGGTAAGGCTTTGCTGGAAAGGGTTGGTGTCCGCGCCCGCGTCCAGCTGGGCCAGCAGATAGGTAAGCTGGTCGTCGGTCAGCAGACTGCGGGCAGCGGCTTGCCGCAGCTTGCCGCGGATGACCGTGAACACGTCCTTGGTGATATCGTAGCTCTGCGGAGTGCTGGCGCCGCCCTGCACGCCGTAGCGGTAGAGTGCCCCGGCCAGCGGGTCGAGCCGAACCTCGTCGCTCATGACGCCGGGCACCTGCGGGCGGGGCTGGGGCGCGGCGTAGTAAAGCGCCTGCCCCTGCACGGCCAGCGCGGGCACCGCCAGCAGTGCCAGACAGAACAGCGATGTGGTGATGAATTTCGCGTTAAGAGACAGCTTTTTCATGGCGGGGGCCTCCTTTCGGCAGGGTGAGGGAGACGGTCGTGCCTGCGCCGACCTCGCTGGCAAAGTTGAGCTTTGTGCCAAAGGCTGCGGCGATTTCGGCGCAGAGGGCCAGGCCGATGCCGCTGCCGCCGTCGGCCCGGGCGCGGGCTTTGTCAACGCGGTAAAACGGCTCCGTCAGGTGGGGAACGGCCTCGGCCGGGATGCCGCAGCCGGTGTCAATGACGGCCAGCCGCCAGCCGTTCCCGGCGTCGGTGCAGATCAAGCGCACGGTATTGCCGGGGGTGCTGGCGTGCAGGGCGTTCACGGCCAGGTTGCGCAACAGGTCCGCCAACAGCACCCGGTCGGCCTGTACCGTGGCCCCGGCGGGGGCATCAAGGGTGAGCGGTGCATTGGGCAGGCTGCGGGCAACATCATGGAACACGGCGGCAACGTCAACGGCTTGCAGCGCTATACCGTTCTTTTGCAGCCCTTGCAGGGCCAATAGCTGCTGGCTCAGGCTCTCGAGCCGGGTGGACTCGTGGTAGATGGCGTCGGCGGCTGTGCGTCGGTGGGCGTCATCTAACGTGCCGCTGCGCAAAAGGTCCGCATAGCCAATCATGCTGGTCAGCGGGGTTTTCAGCTCGTGGGTCAGGTCAGCCACAAAGCGGCTTTGGCGGGCGTTCAGCTCTTGCACTTTGCCGTAATGCCAGCCCGCTGCCAGGGCGGCCAGCGTTACAAGCGCCTGCACGGCCAGCCAGCTGAGGAGCAGCTGGTCGCGGGCTGTGTAGGCTTCGGCGGCGTCGACAGCAGAGACAAGAATGATGTTCTGGTTCGTGTTCAGCACGCTGGCCAACAGCAGCTGGCGGTCGCGCAGCAGGATCGTGTCGGTGTCCGCAGCGGCCTGTTGGAGCGCGGCACCGGACAGGCCGGTGTTGGAGTATTCGACTGTGCCGTCACGCAGAAGTGCAAAGGCGGGCGTGCTGGCGCCGAGGATGAGCTGCTGAGCGCGGGTGTAGCTGTCGCCGATGCGGGCAGGGGTGGTGAAGTTGTCGGTAGAGGCGGCCGCGCGGGCAGCGGCGCAGGCGGCGGTGAAGTCGCTTTCCACGCCGCAGACGGTGCGCTGGTGTTGGAGCATGGCCTGGGTTTCCAGTGCGTCGAGCTGGCCGCGGAAGGTGCGGCAGGCCAGCGCACTGCCCGTGAGGGTGAGAGCAAGGGAGAAAAGGACAAGGGCGAGACGGATGGAGCGGGACATGGGGACCCTCCTTTCGGGGTGGGCATGTAGGGGCCGGGTATGCCCGGCCCCTACGGAGAAACGTCATTTTATTAAGCGATACCCGATTTTGGGCACGGTGACGATCTTATCGGCCCAGTTTAGTTTTTTGCGCAGGCGGTGGATGTGCAGGTCGAGGGCGCGGGGCGTCGGCTCGGCGTCAAGGCCCCAGACCCGCTCGTAAAGCGTCTCGCGGTAAAGCGCCTGCCCCTGGGCGCGGACGAGGGCCAGCAGAAGGTCAAACTCCCGCGGGGTCAGCTCCACCGGCTGGCCGTGCTGGGTCACGGTGCGGTCGTCGGGGTCGATGACCGCGTCGAACACGTTCAGCGTGGCCGCGCGGCGGCCGGTATGGCGCAAAAGCCCCTCCACCCGGGCCAGCAGTTCCGGCGGAGCAAAGGGCTTGACGATGTAGTCATATGCGCCCAGTTTCAGCCCACGCACCCGGTCGGCCACGGCGTTTTTGGCTGTTAAAAATACGACCGGCGTGCCGGTGGGCGCGATGTAATCCATCAGCGCAAAACCGTCGACGCCCGGCAGCATGACATCGAGGATGACCAGGTCAAATTTTTGCGTTTCCAGCAGATCGGCGGCGCGTTCACCGTCGTAAGCAATGATGAGCGGCTGGCCCAGCGGTTCCAGCGTCATGGCAATCAGCTGGGCAATGCTCGGCTCGTCGTCGACGATCAGAATTGGCAGCATGGGGAATACCTCCTTCCGGTGGGTGTGAGGACAGTATAGCAGGGGGAGTTTTCTGAAAGTTTTCCGTTTATGAAAAAGTAGGGGCCGGGCATACCCGGCCCGCAGCCATCCCATCAACGCCATTTTGTGGGTACGCTGCGGGCGGAGGCATGCCTCGCCCCTACATTCTGCTGATTTATTCTTCCAAAAACTCTCGTATTTCTTTCTCCACCGCCCGGACTTCTTCCTCAAAGGCGCGGGCGGAGACGCGGAGGGCACCGTGGCCCATGACGATGATCTGCTCGGCACCGTCGCTGCTGACGACGCGGGTGCGGTGCTCCTTCGCCAGCTCGTGGGTGGCGCGTTCGATGTACATATCGGCGGTCTCGGCCTCGCGGGTGTAGACGACATACAGATTATGGTACTGTTCGACCTCCCGTGTGCCGCCGCGCACCTTGTAGGCGTCGAACACCAGAATCGGCACGCAGCGCTTGTAGCCTGCATAGTTGCACAAAATGTCCATCAGGCGGCGGCGGGCGGCGTCCAGATTGCCGTCGGCCAGCCTGCGCAGGTCGTCCCAGGCAAAAATCACGTTGTAGCCGTCCACCAGCAGGTAATCCGGGCCGGTGGGTACTGGTTTAGCGGGGACGCTGGCCGCAGCGGGGGCGGTGTGCAGGGCGGCGCGGGCTGCCTTTTTGGCGTCTCCGGTCTCGCCACGGCGGCGTATCTTGCCGTAGGTGCGCTCAAAAATCGCCAGCAGCTCCTTATCTTGTTCCAGCGTGCCCCGGTAGGCGGCGGCCCGGCGGCGACGGTCGTTGGCGTCAGCCTGCCCGGCAGCGTCCTCGTCGGCGGCGGGGGTGCCGTTTAAGCGGCGTTCCAGCCCGCTGGACACATGGGCGCGGGCGGGGACCTCATCCCACTTGACGAGATACCCGGCCCCATGTGCGCAAAACACAGAGTCAGCCGGGTTCTCGGTGTCGGCGTCCGGGTCATAGCCCACGGCGGCAAGCACCTCGTCGGCGTTGTGGCAGGTGTCGTACCCGGCAGGCAGCACGGCCCAGCGGCCCAGCCCGTGGGTGTAGGCCGCGACCTCCCGCGCATAGCCCCGCGCGGTGGCCACCGGCAGGCGGCCTGTCAGCCGCACGGTGTTTTCGGATTTCGGCAGCGTCTCGGGCGCTTCAAAGCTGCCGCACATCCGCTGCACATCGGCCATGGCGCGGCCCAGCGCGTCGGCGGGCAGTTCCAGCGTGAAGTCATACCACGGTTCCAGCAATGCCACGCCGTCCTTGGCTGCGGCCATCCGCAGGCCCTGGCGCACAGCGCGGTAGGTGGCCTGGCGGAAGTCGCCGCCCTCGGTGTGCTTCTGGTGGGCGCGGCCCGCCGCCAGCGTGATCTTTACGTCGGTCAGCGGCGCACCGATCAGCACGCCGGGGTGGGTGCGCTCGGCAAGATGGGTCAAAATCAGCCGCTGCCAGTTTTCGGCCAGTGTGTCGGGCGGGCAGTCTGCCGCCAGCTGTACGCCGCTGCCCCGCGCACCGGGTTCCAGCAGCAGGTGGACCTCGGCGTAATGGCGCAGCGGCTCATAGTGGCCGATGCCCTCCACAGCGGTGGTCAGGGTTTCTTTGTAGAGGATACCGCCCTCGCTGAAAGTGACGTCTAGCCCGAAGCGGTCCTGTAAAATATTCTGCAAAATTTCCAGCTGCACTTCACCCATCAGCTGGACGTGTACCTCGCCGAGGTCGTCGCGCCAGTTGACGTGGAGCTGCGGGTCCTCGTCCTCGAGGGTCTGCAGGGCTTTTAAAACGGTGTGGGCGTCGGCGTCACAGTCGATGCGGTAGTTGAGCACAGGCTCCAAAAGCGGCGTCTCCGCGTCGGATTCTGCGCCAAGGCCCTGCCCGGGGCGGGTGACTGCCGGGCCTGCCACTGCCACGACCATGCCGGGAAACGCCTCACTGACCAGGCGGAACTTGCCGCCATTGTACAGCCGCAGGGCGTCGGCCTTTTCGCCGCCGGGGAGCACGTCTTTTACGTGCAGCACGCCGCCGGTGACTTTCAGCCAGGTCAGGCGGGTGCCTGCGTCCTCACTGATTTTGAACACGCGTGCGCCAAATTCCGGCCACTGGGGTGGAGTGCGGGTCAGCGTTTGCAAGCCGCGCAGTAAGCCGTCCAGGCCGTCCAGACGCAGCGCCGCGCCGAAAAACACCGGAAAGACCTGCCGCCGCGCAATGGCCGTGATGACGGTCTCGGGCGCGGGGGTGCCGGTGTCGAGGACTTCGTTCATCAGCGGCTCACTGCACAGGGCCAGGGCCTCGGGGTCGGGCGCGGCGGAAAAATCCACACAGCCGTCGCCGAAGCGGCCCCGCAGCTCCCGCAGACGGACAGCAGCGTCCGCGCCGGGCAGATCCATTTTGTTGACAAAAACAAACGTAGGAACGCGGTAGCGGGCAAGCAGTTTCCACAGTGTCTCGGTGTGGGCCTGCACGCCGTCGGTGCCGGAGACGACGAGGACGGCGTAGTCCAGCACTTGTAAGGCGCGCTCGGCCTCGGCGGAGAAATCCACGTGGCCGGGGGTGTCCAGCAGGGTCAGCGCGGTCTCGCCGCAGCCGTCGGCGGCGGGCAGCGTCAGCACCGCCTGCTTGGCAAAAATCGTGATGCCCCGCGCCCGCTCCTGACTGTCCGTGTCCAGAAAGGCGTCACGGTGGTCGACGCGGCCCAGCTTGCGTAGCACGCCGGCGCGGTAGAGCAGCCCTTCGGCCAGTGTGGTTTTGCCGCTGTCAACATGGGCCAGCAGGCCGATGACGAGACGTTTCATAGATGTTCCCCCCGAGCTTTTCAAAGTTGCTTCTATTGTACAATTTTTCTTGTAATTTGGCAAACGGTGTGGTATAGTAAAGCCAAATTTACCGGGAAGGAGAGCACACGTATGCGTTGGCAGTTCGGTGTGGTGTTCCAGAAAAAAGGAAACCCCTGACGAATCGACGCTATAAGTGTGCCCTTTTTTAGGTATTGCCCTAAGTTCCGGTAAAGCTATAAGTGTGTGCATTTTTGCGCCCTGCGGCTTTGCTGCGGGGCGCTTTTTGTGTGCAAAAAAGGGCACGTTTTCGTGATTTTTGAGCGAAAGGGTGTTCCCGATGAATTTACAAAAACAACTGCGCTGCGTGTATCTGCACGCATTTTTCTCGACACTGCGGTTTACCGATGCCGTCTGGGTGGCGCTGCTGGCGGCGCGGGGCTTCTCACTGGCGGAAATCGGCCTGGCCGAGAGCGTGTTCCATCTGACGAGCCTGCTGTGCGAGGTGCCCAGCGGCATGGCTGCGGATCTGCTGGGGCGGCGGCGCACGCTGATTTTCGGCGGTGTGCTGGGCGTTTTCTCGGCGCTGGCCATGGCGTCTGCACCGGGGCTGGGGCTGATCTGCACGGCCATGGCGCTGAAGGCGCTGGGCTACAATATGCTTTCCGGCACGGCCGAAGCCCTGATCTACGACAGCCTGAAAATGGCCGGGCGGGAGAAAGACTATATAAAAGTGGACGCCAATGCGTCGATTTGCATGAAAATTGCAACGGCGCTCGGCTCGCTGGCAAGCCTGCTGGCAGGGGTGTTGCGCTACGCCGGGTACTACTTGGCGGACGCCGTGTCGGCGCTGCTCTCGGCACTGGCGGCGGCCCGGCTGAAAGAACCCATCGTCACCGATGAGCAGGCCGCCCGGGAGCGGCACACCCTGCGGGAACTGCCCGCCCGGCTGCGTGTGCATATTTTGGACAGCGCCGACTGCCTGCGCGGCAGTGCGCTGGCGCGGCGGCTGATTGCGGCGGACGCGGTGATTTCGCTGCCAAGCTACTTGACGTCGATGTTTGTGCAGCAGCGGCTGACGGAACAGGGTGGGGCCATGGAATGGCTGTTCCTGCCGGGGCTGCTGGCCGGGGCGGCAGGTATGGCGGGCACGGCACTGGGGCGGCGGCTGCACCCTAAGACCCTGCGCGGCCTGTATTTAGCCTGTGCGCTGACCATTGGCGCGGGGGCACTGCTGGCCGGGGCGGCCCCGGCGTGGGCCTGTGCCGTCGGGCCGATGCTGGTGCAGGGGGCACTGGCTGTGTGGTTCTTGCACAGTATGCAGCGGATGAACGAGTCAATTTCCAGCGACCGCCGCGCGACGCTTATCAGCGTGGACAGCATGACGTACAGTTTGCTGATGATCCCGGCAAGCCCGATGCTGGGCTGGCTGGGGGATGCTGCCGGGTCCGCAGGGGTCGGGCTGTGTCTGCTGGGTGCAATGGTGGCAGCCAGCGGTCTTGCAGTCGCGGCCAAAACACGGTATAATACACGCGGAGCATAATTCCCTTGATTTTTTGTGGGGCCGATGGGATGCGTCGGCCCGCCAACGGAGGCAAAATTGCTATGACCTATACAGAAGTTTTGCAGGCGGCGAAGGGTCAAATGGGCCCCTGCCATGCCTGCCCGGTGTGCAATGGCCGCGCCTGCGGTGGCACCATCCCCGGCCCGGGGGCCAAGGGCAGCGGCACGGTGGCGATCCGCAACTTTGACGCGTGGCGGAATGTGCGGCTGAACATGGATACGATCCACGAGAATTTTGAGCCGGATACGAGCCTGGAGCTCTTTGGACGCAAGTTCAAATACCCGTTTTTTGCGGGGCCGGTGGGCGCAATGACGCTGCACTACGGCGATAAATACAACGACTTGCAGTACAATGAAATTTTGGTCGCTGCCTGCGCGGCGGCGGGCATTGCGGCGTTCACCGGAGACGGCACGAACCCCAAGGTCATGGAGGGGGCAACGGCGGCCATTGCGGCCAGCGGCGGCGCGGGCATCCCCACTGTGAAGCCGTGGGACAACGCCACAGTGGCAGAAAAAATGACGATGGCGCGGCAGTCCGGCTGCTTTGCCATGGCGATGGACATTGACGCAGCGGGCCTGCCGTTTTTGCAGCACCTGGATCCGCCCGCCGGCAGCAAGACCGTGGAGCAGCTGCAAGAAATCGCCCAGGCGGCGGGCGTGCCGTTTATCTTAAAGGGCATCATGACGGTGCGCGGCGCGGAAAAGGCCATCGAGGCCGGGGCCGTGGGCATCGTCGTCTCGAACCACGGCGGCCGCGTGCTGGACGACTGCCCCGCCACCGAGGAAGTGCTGGCGGACATTGTGGCGGCCGTGGATGGCCGTGCGAAAATTCTGGTGGACGGCGGCATCCGCAGCGGCAACGATGTGTTCAAGGCGCTGGCCCTGGGCGCGGACGGCGTGTTGGTTGCCCGCCCCTTTGTGACAGCTGTGTACGGCGGCGGTGCCGACGGCGTGGCTGCCTATGTGGAAAAGCTGGGTGCCGAGTTGGCCGACACGATGCGCCTGTGCGGCGCGGCGAGCTTGGCGGACATCAGCCGGGATATGGTCAGGGTCGTAAAGTAAAATAAAAAATACCATGTTCCGCAGCTGCAAAAACTGCCGAGACATGGTATTCTTTTTATGCCGCAGTATGCGGCGGGGCGGGCGTAAAACTGCATAAATATACTTCTTGCCTCTTTTTTTTGCAAAAGGTCTTGCAGAAAAAGAGGTTTTGCATTACTATTAAAGAATGCTACCGCTTTAGAGCGGTGGTGTGAGGGTTTGTGTAAAGTGTATACAAGGAGGAAGTCATCATGAAAAAGCTGATCAGCACCGTTCTGGCATTGGGTATGGCGGCCAGCTTGGCAGCCTGCGGCAGCAGCGCATCCACGGCAGCGTCCACGGCCGAGAGCACCGTGGAATCTACCGCAGCAGCCGGGGACAGTGACCTGGACTACATCAAGGGCAAAGGCAAAATGACCATCGGCTACACGGTATATGAGCCGATGAACTACACCGATGCCGACGGCAATTTCACCGGCTTTGACACCGAGCTGGCGACCGCTGTGTGTGAGAAGCTGGGCGTGGAGCCGGAATTTGTGGAAATCAACTGGGACACCAAAATTGTTGAGCTGGATGCCAAGAGCATTGACTGCATCTGGAACGGCATGACGCTGACGGATGATATCCAGGCCAACACCGCCTGCACCAAGGCCTACGCCAAGAACGCGCAGGTCGTCGTGATGAAGGCCGACGCCGACTATTCCTCCACTGCGGACCTCGTCGGCAAGACCGTGGTCGCCGAGGCCGGTTCCGCCGGTGAGAGTGCGATCAACGACGACGAGAGCCTGTCCCAGGCCGATTACGTCAGCAAATCCGTCCAGACCGATTGTCTGATGGAAGTGGCCGCCGGTACGGCGGACGCTGCGGTGCTGGACCTGACGCTGGCCTCCGCCATGATCGGCGAGGGCACCGACTACGCGAACCTTGCCATCAAGGACGAACTGAACGCCGAGGAGTACGGCGTGGCCTTCCGCAAGGGCAGCGATGCTGCCGACGCCGTGAACGCTGCCTTTGACGAGCTGAAGGCCGACGGCACGATGCAGGCTTTGGCCGACAAGTACAGCCTGGCGCTGGCCGACTGATGGGCGAGGCGGCTGTCATCTGGGGCCGCCTGACCGAGGCATTCTGGCTCAACTGCCAGCTGTTCGGTCTGACGCTGTTGTTCGCACTGCCGCTGGGGCTGGTGGTGTCGTTTGGCTCCATGAGCAAGTTTGCCCCGCTGCGCGGCGTGGTCAAGACCTTTGTCTGGATCATCCGCGGCACGCCGCTGATGCTGCAAATTCTGGTCATTTACTTAGGGCCGGGCCTGATGGGCTTTACCAGCCCCTGGCCGTCGGGCGGCAGCGGCCGCCTGGTGGCGGCGGTGGTGGCGTTTGCCATCAATTACGCCTGCTATTTTTCGGAAATTTACCGCGGCGGTATCGAGGCAGTCCCCAAAGGCCAGACCGAGGCCGGGCAGGTGCTGGGCATGACCAAGGCGCAGATCTTCTTCCGCGTGACGCTTTTGCAGGTCATCAAGCGCATTCTGCCACCGATGGGCAATGAGATCATCACGCTGGTCAAGGATACCTCGCTGGCGAATGTCATTGCCAACAAAGACATCATTATGATGGCGAAAGAGTACAGTGCCAAAGGGCTGATCTGGCCGCTGTTTTCCACAGCGGTGTTCTTCCTGGTGTTCGTGGGTGCGCTGACGCTGCTGTTCGGTTGGCTGGAAAAGCGGCTGGACTATTTCAAGTAAGGGGGCGCGGCTATGGCATTGTTGGAAGTAAACGGCATCGGCAAGAGCTTTGGCACCACAAAGGTGCTGCGCGATATCTCGTTTGAGCTGGCCGAGGGCGAGGCCCTGGCCATCATCGGGTCGTCCGGCTCCGGCAAAACGACGCTGCTGCGCTGCTTGAACTTTTTGGAGACGGCGGACGCAGGCAGCATTACGGTGGCGGGCGAGACGCTGTGGAGCGCCGCCGATACCCGCACCCAGAGCGAGGAGGCCATCCGCAAAAAGCGGCTGCATTTCGGGCTGGTGTTCCAGAATTTCAACCTGTTCCCGCAGTACACGGCGCTGCAAAACGTGATGCTGGCGGGCCAGCTTTTGGCGAAGGAACGCCCGGATTACAAGCAGAACAAAAAGCAGATCCTGGCCGATATCGAGACGCAGGCGCGGCAGCTGCTGACGCAGATGGGGCTTTCTGACCGCGAAGGGCACTACCCGCACCAGCTTTCGGGCGGGCAACAGCAGCGGGTGGCGATCGCCCGCGCCCTGGCGCTGCACCCGGATATTTTGTGTTTTGACGAGCCGACGAGTGCGCTGGACCCTGAGCTGACCGGCGAGGTGCTGCGGGTGCTGCGCGAGCTGGCCGAGCACAAGACCACGATGATCATTGTGACCCATGAGATGAAGTTTGCCCGCGACGTGGCCGACCGCATCCTGTTTATGGACGGCGGCGTGGTGGTGGAAGAAGGCCCTGCAAAGCAGCTGATCGACCACCCGCGGGAACAGCGCACCAAACAGTTTCTGGCACACTACGCGGAATGAGCAAAATCACCAATTCTTTGGGCAAAAAAATGGAAATGTTGATGCAAACCAAGTCTTGTAAAATCGGCGCTGCTCCGCTATAATACCACTCATGAATCCTTACAACGTCCTGCCGCTTTTCCGGCAGGGCGTTTTTCACGGCAAAAATGCGAACATCCATCTTTTTTGTGTGGGCAGGAGGTATATTTCCATGACCAAAGATATGACGCAGGGCAGTCCGCTGAAGCTGCTGCTTGCCTTTGCTGTGCCGCTGATGCTGGGCAGCCTGTTCCAACAGTTCTACAATCTGGCCGATACCATCATCGTCGGGCGGTTCGTGGGCGTGGAAGCGCTGGCGGCGGTAGGCAGCGTGGGCGGTTTGAACTATCTGGTGCTGGGCTTTGTCAACGGCATTGCCTGCGGCTTTTCCATCCCCATCTCATGGACCTTCGGTGCCCACGACCACCACGAGATGCGCCGCTACACCGCCAATACCGTGTGGCTGTCCATCGCCTTTGCCACGGTGCTTACCATCGTTACGGTGGCAATGACCCATCTGGTGCTGGTGTGGACGAACACCCCGGCCGATATCATCGACCTTGCGGATATCTATATCCGCACCATTTTTGCAGGCATCCCCTTCACGCTGCTTTATAATGTGACCAGCGCCCTGATGCGTGCACTGGGCGACAGCAAGCGCCCGCTGTATTTCCTGCTGGTGGCCAGCGTGCTGAACATCGGGCTGGACCTTGCCTGCATCATCCTGTTCAACATGGGCGTGTTCGGCGCGGCTTTTGCCACCGTGTTCAGTCAGGCTGTGGCAGGCATCGGCAGCCTTATTTACATCATGCGCCACTACCCGGAACTGCGCTGGAATAAGGAAGAAGGGCGCATCAGCGCTCCGCACTGCGCAAAGCTTTGCGCCATGGGCCTCCCCATGGGTCTGCAGTGCAGTATTACTGCCATCGGCAGCGTGGTGCTGCAGGGCGCGGTGAACGGTCTGGGCAGCGATATCGTGGCGGCGCAGACCGCCGGCGGCAAGGCTGCGCAGTTCCTCAGCGTGCCGCTGGAGAGCATCGGCACCGCCATGACCACCTACA
>OFSD01002206.1_pt1 | contig 12679 bp, 9 predicted proteins | sample 1543191 | NCBI WGS metagenome assembly OFSD01 (sample SAMN04209221, study PRJEB22552) | human gut metagenome | biome: gut; material: feces | host: Homo sapiens | place: USA: Oklahoma
CTCCTTACTGCCGGTTCTCCTCGGCTTTTGCTTTTGCAATTACGTCATCAATAGTTCCAACATTAAAGAATGCATTCTCAGGATAATCATCCATCTCGCCATCGATGATTGCCTTAAATCCACGGATGGTCTCTTTCAGTGGTACGTATTTACCTTTGATACCGGTGAAGTTCTCAGCTACATGGAATGGCTGGGAAAGGAATTTCTGGATCTTTCTTGCACGGAATACGGTCTGCTTGTCTTCCTCTGAGAGCTCCTCCATACCAAGAATAGCGATGATATCCTGTAACTCCTTATACTTCTGAAGCATAGCCTGAACCTTACGGGCTACCTCGTAATGCTCCTCACCTACAACGTCTGCCTCGAGGATTCTTGAGGTTGACTCAAGCGGGTCAACAGCCGGGTAAATACCCTGCTCAACAATCTTACGGGAAAGAACCGTAGTCGCATCGAGATGTGCGAATGTAGTCGCAGGCGCAGGGTCTGTCAGGTCATCGGCAGGAACGTATACAGCCTGTACCGATGTAACGGAGCCCTTCGTTGTGGAGGCGATTCTCTCCTGAAGCTCACCTACCTCTGTTGCAAGTGTAGGCTGATAACCTACGGCTGAAGGCATACGTCCGAGAAGTGCGGATACCTCTGAACCTGCCTGTACGAAACGGAAAATATTATCAATGAAGAGAAGCACGTTCTGGTGTTCCTCATCACGGAAATACTCAGCCATTGTAAGTCCTGTCTCAGCAACTCTCATACGCGCTCCAGGTGGTTCGTTCATCTGACCGAATACCAAGGCAGTCTTCTCGAGTACGCCTGATTCTTTCATTTCTGACCAGAGGTCATTACCCTCTCTTGAACGCTCTCCTACTCCTGTGAATATGGAATATCCTCCATGCTCTGTGGCTATATTCCTGATAAGCTCCTGAATGAGGACTGTCTTACCAACTCCGGCTCCTCCGAAGAGACCGATCTTACCACCCTTCGCATAAGGAGCCAAAAGGTCGATTACCTTGATACCTGTCTCGAGCATCTCGACAACAGGACTCTGCTCCTCGAACGTAGGCGGCTCTCTGTGAATTACCCAGTGCTCACCGTCATCAAGTGACTCACCACCATCTATAGTTTCACCTAATACATTGAACAATCTTCCCAAGGTCTGCTTGCCGACAGGAACCTTGATACCTGCTCCTGTAGCCCTTACTTCCATATCCCTGCACAGACCCTCGCTGGCTGCGAGCATGATACAGCGGACTGTGTTGTCACCTATGTGCTGTGCAACCTCCATAACGAGGTTCTTTCCCTCACAGGTGACCTCTAAGGCATCCTTTATGCATGGAAGGTCGCCGTTTTCAAATACAACGTCGACAACAGGTCCCATAACCTGAACAATCTTTCCTGTATTAACAACACTTGTATTCATTTATTACATGACCTCCTTTCTGGCCTTTTTCTTCTTTTTCTGAGCCTTGGCACCGGCGATTACCTCTGTTATCTCCTGGGTAATCATCGACTGTCTGGCTCTGTTATACTCTATGGACAGATTACGAATCATCTCCGCTGCACTGTCATTAGCTACCTGCATGGCACTCATTCTGGCATTCTGCTCACTGCAGAAGGATTCCATGAGTGCTCCGTATATATAGCCCATGATTACATCCGGTACAATATTGTTAAGAAGAGCATTCGGGGATGGCTGAAGCTCTATCTCCTCGTTGAATACTCCCTGTCTCTCCATCTCATGCTGCATAGCCATATCTCTCGTTATAGGCAGAAGATTAATCATATCAACCTCAGTCGTTATGCTTGATTTCATGTATGTATAGATAACATATACCTCATCAAGCTCTCCTTCCTTGAACTGCTCTACAACCTCCTCACAGATAATTCTGGCTCTGTGAAGTGAAGGATTCTGTGCGGTATAATGGAACTGCTCCGAAACCGGAATATTTTTCTTCTTAAAATACTGTCTTCCTAACTCGCCAACCACGAAGAGCTTGTAGTTCTTACACTGCTCAATCTCTTCCATCGCCTTTTTAAGGACATTATGGTTGTATGCTCCCGCAAGACCTTTATCAGCCGTAACAACGATGAAGCCCTTTATACGGTCTTCCGGTGCTTTATTCGGTCTGACATCCATATACTGGTTCTCGACATCAGGAAGATGCCTTACAACACGGGATACCATGTTGCGCAGAGCGTTAAAGTAAGGCTCCGTCTCTTCAAGACTCTTCTTTGCCTTGCGCAGCTTCGTGGAGGATATCATGTACATAGCGTTAGTGATTTTCATGGTGTCCTGAATACTTTTCATTCGGCTTTGAATTTCACGAGCATTTGCCATGACTTATCCCTCCTTAGCCATATATTCGTCCCTGAAGCTCTTAGCAGCCTCAACGATAGCCTTGTTGAGCTCATCGTCAAGCTTACCGCCGTTTTCTATCTGAGTGATAATCTCCGGGTGGTCTGTCCTTATATGCTCAAGAAGCTTCATCTGGAAATCCTTTACATTTTTAAGCGGAAGTGGAAGCATAACCTTGCCGTTGGCAGCGCAGAGTGTGATTACCTGCTCCGCTGTGCTAAGCGGTCTGCAAAGAGGCTGCTTTAACAGCTCCATGAGCGCATGACCATGCTGTAACTGCTCCTTAGTTGCGTTGTCAAGGTCAGAAGCGAACTGTGTGAATACCTCCATCTCCCTGAACTGTGCGAGGTCGATACGGATACTTCCCGCTGCCTTCTTCATAGCCTTAGTCTGGGCGGCACCACCAACTCGGGATACTGAAAGACCTACGTTAACCGCCGGTCTCATACCTGAGAAGAAGAGGTCACTCTCAAGGAATATCTGTCCATCGGTGATGGAAATAACATTCGTAGGAATGTATGCAGATACATCGCCCGCCTGAGTCTCAATGATAGGAAGTGCAGTGATCGAACCGCCGCCCTGCTCATCGGAGAGTCTTGCCGAACGCTCAAGAAGTCTTGAGTGTAAGTAGAATACATCACCCGGATAAGCCTCACGTCCCGGTGAACGCTCAAGCAAAAGCGACAGTGCTCTGTAAGCTACCGCATGCTTGCTGAGGTCATCATATACGATAAGAACATCCTTGCCCTCATGCATGAAGTACTCTGCCATCGCAGTTCCCGAGTAAGGTGCTATGTACTGAAGCGGTGCCGGGTCGGATGCTGTGGCTGATACGATAATTGTATAATCCATGGCGTCATGCTGCTTTAAGGTATTTACCAGCTTGGCGATTGTCGATGCCTTCTGTCCGATAGCGACATATACGCACACAACATCCTTGCCCTTCTGGTTTAAGATGGTATCGATGGCGATAGATGTCTTACCTGTCTGACGGTCGCCGATGATGAGCTCTCTCTGTCCACGTCCGATAGGGAACATGGAGTCAATAGCGAGAATACCTGTCTCCATAGGAACCGATACCGACTTACGGTCAACAATTGATGGTGCCGGCTGCTCGATAGGGCGATAGCCATTATCCTTTACCGGACCTGCTCCGTCGATAGGTGCTCCGAGTGCATCGATAATTCTTCCGAGGAAGCCCTCGCCAACCGGAATACCTGCTCTCTTTCCCGTACGCGCTACTCTTGAGCCTTCCTTAATCTCTGTATCACGTCCGAAGAGGATACAGCCTATCTCGTCTTTTCTTACATCCTGAACCATACCCTTAACGCCGCAGTCAAATATGACTATCTCACCGTAGGCCGCATGGTCAATTCCGTTGATATTGGCAATTCCGTCACCGACATAGCTTACCACGCCGACTTCCTTGTCCTGAGCCTCAAGCTCGAAATTGTCAATCTCACTCTTTAATATGGAAATAATATTCTCTGTGCTGGCTGTCGCTCCGATATCCGCCTTGGCAAGCTGTTCCCTGAACTGCTTCATTCTGCCGTTGGTGCTCCAATCGAATACGTCGTTGCCTGCCTGAATGACAAAGCCACCGCCGAGGGTCTTATCCTCCTCAAGCTCAAATGTAAACTCTGTTGTGTTATACTGCTTTGCCACGAAGTCCTTGATACCCTGAAGCTGCTCATCATCAGGTGCTGTCACATACTTGAGAGTAACAACGAACTCTCCCTTGCGCTCAGGAGCTGCCTCCCTGTACGCCTTAACTATGTCCTTCCACAGACCTGTGTCAGAATTGTCACACAGAAGCTTTAAAAAGTCTCTTATCTGTAACGGAAAGACCTTCTCAATCACATTGTGCTTGGATGCAAGCGATATTGAAGGATTGGCAAATTCCTCTGCAATCTGCGGTACAGCAGTAAAGATGTCATCTGCCTGTCCCACTATGTTCGCTGCAATATTCAGTTCGCGCAATGTCTTAGCATAATCTTTTGCTGTACTAATCACTTGTTCTCACCCGTCTTTGTCAAAAATTGGTTATAGAGTTCCCTGTCAGCAGCCTCACCCTGTCCTGAAGCCACAACCTTAGCTGTAGCTGCAACAACGAGCTCCTCAATCTGATCCTTGGCCTGCTTGATGGTCTTCTCCTGTTCCTTAACTGCTTCTTTTCTCGCATCGTCCATAAGCTTATCTGCTGCTGTCTTAGCATCCGTAACAATTCTGTCGTACTCTGCTCCTGCCTTAACTCTCGCATCGCTTATAACTGCTGCCTTCTCTTCCTGTGCTCCGCTCAATGCCTGCTCATACTGTACCTTAAGTGCAGCCGCATTGTCCTGAGTCGCCTTTGCATCCTCGTACTGCTTATTTATCTCAGCCTCACGCTGTGCGATAATCTTCTTAACAGGCTTAAATAAAAGCTTACGAATGATTACATAGATGATAATCAGGTTGATAACGGTAAATAACAGATTAATATCTATTCTTAACATGCTATCCTCTCCTTATCTTATATTTTTCTAACCTGATTAACCAAGTAAGATGATAATAAGGATAGCTACAACGAAACCGTAAATAGCAGTTGCCTCTGCAAGCGCACCACCTAAAAGTAAAAGCTTTGTTATCTTGCTCTCTGCCTCAGGCTGTCTAGCGACTGCCTCTGTTGCCTTACCTGCTGCGATACCGATACCGATACCGGCTCCTATACATGCTAATGCTGCAATTCCTGCTCCTAATGCAATTCCCATATTTTCCTCCGTTCTGCCGTCTGGCGGCATGTCAATAGATTATTAAATTTACTTTGTCCTGCCTGCCGCAGTGACAGGCTTACATGTGCAGCCGCTTACTCTTCGACTGCTTCCTTAATATAAAGTGATGTCAAAAATACAAATACATATGCCTGGATTAAACCGTCAAAAATATCAAAGTAAAAACTGAATGGTACCGGCAGTACAACCGGAATTAACGACTTAAGCAGCTCCATAATAACGAACGCACCTAATACGTTACCAAAAAGTCGCATACAAAGTGACAACGGCTTGATGAATAACTCAAGAATGTTAATTGGCGTTACAATAGCCATCGGCTGAGTAAAGCTCTTAAGCCAGCCCTTAAAGCCCTTCCTGTGTATTCCCGCGTACTGGACGAGCACAATACTCATAACGGCAAGTGCTGCTGTTACATTGAGATCCTTCGTCGGCGGCTTAACTCCGCACAGACCAATCAGGTTAGCAAAGCCTATGTACAGAAGCACCGAACACAGATATGGCACGAAGGCTTTTCCTTCTTCCCCGGTCATTCCGATGACAAACTTCTCAAGCCAGCCTACAATGGATTCGGCAACAAGCTGTCTCTTGCTCACATTTTTAACCTTCAGCCCTCTTGTGAGGAAAATACACAGTACCAAAAGAATAGCCATGATAACCCATGTAATCACCGTCGACTCGGCAATCGGAATATTAAAGCTTCCGATATGAATGGTAAAGACTGTCTCACAGTTGAGCTCTTCCATTATCTTTTCCTTCAAATCTCCCATGAACTCACTCCTTTCTCTATATTTAGTTTTTATGTAATATGTGGGTGCTTTCTGCGCTCACTGATACATTCACATATTTTACTCACAAAATTTAAAAAAGCAAGTATTAATTTTTTTATCAATGGTACTTTAAGACCATTTAAGTAGGTCATGCCACCCAACAAAAATGCCATTATAAACAAATTTTATAAAAAATTTAGAAAGTGACTACTGGTCATTTATCCAATATGTGATATTATAAGGTTCGTTGACACAAAAATGTCATTGCTCAGGCACTCCTTTGAAAATACTTAGTATTTTGTCGGTGTGCACATTGACTGTGAGCATATAAACTATATAATACCATATATAAGGAAGTCATAAGAAAAGAAAGGGAATTAACTATGAAAAATACATTGACCATCTTCGTGCGGGACTTAAAAAGACTGATAAGAAGTCCTTTCGCTCTGGCTATTGCACTTGGTCTGTGCATTCTGCCATCGCTGTATGCCTGGTTTAACATCTACTCTAACCATGACCCCTACGGCAGCACATCTAACATTAAAATTGCCATAGCCTCCGAGGATGCGGGCTATACTCTTGAGGACGGCACCTACAAGAACATGGGCGCCGATGTCTTGGAAGAACTCAAGACCAATGACAGCATAGACTGGGTTGCATGTGATACCGCAGACGATGTAATTGCCGGAGTTGAAGCCGGAGATTACTATGCAGGAGTCACAATCGGTTCCGACTTTACGGAAAGCATGTACACCGTATTCGACACCAGCTTTAAGAATCCTGTTATTACATATTATGACAACGAAAAGAAGAATGCCATAGCAACCAAGATAACCGATACCGCTGTCGGTTCCCTCCAGCAGACTATCAACACTAAGTTCATTGAGGTTGTTGTAAGCACCATATTCACAGAGACAAACACAATCTCCTCAGATATTGAGGAAAAAGATCGTGCCACCACTCTGAATGATAAGCTTGTCCGTCTTCGTGACAATCTTTCTTCCTATAATAAGACACTCGACATGCTGATAAACGGCAACAGCAATCTTAGCAGCACGCTTAGCGACACCGGTTCCCAGATAAGCACTCTTGCCTCCGGTATAAGCAGTGCGACCGCCAGCCTTAAAAACGCACAGGCCTCCTTTTCTAACAGCCGCACTGCGCTTAGCACATTCAGCACACAGCTTAAAACTACAATCACTGATATGTCTACGTCTCTTGATAACATTGCCACCTTGCTTGACAATACCACTCTTGCACAGGACTCACAGACCCTTGCAGACAGTATTTCCAGGCTTAACGCTGATGTCACCCAGCTCAGCACGCAGATGAAGAGTCTTAAGCTCCTTATTGCGGAATATTATGTTACCAACGCTGATATATCAACCCCACCTGAACTCAATGTATTAGATACAATTGTAAACCAGATAATAAATACAATCGGTTCTCTTGCCTCACAGGCAGGCGGCAACGGAGTGCTCACACAGGCGGCTGTGGACAGTATGGTGTCCGGAATAAAGTCCTCCCTTACATCCTGTAAAAAGCAGCTTGATGACCTGTATTCCAACTATGTAAACAGTGTTGAGCCACAGCTTAACAGCCTTAATGACTCAATATCCCAGACCTTGTCAAGTGTCAACTCCATCATGACAAGCCTTACAAGCGCTCTTAATGATGCAAATGAAATCCTTGACGGCGTCAGCACCACTGTTGATAAATCAAACGAGAGCCTCTCCCAGATTAAAGAGGTTATAGAAAGTGTCATTGAAGAGCTTGACAGTGTTATTGACTGGATAGAAAACACATCTGAGAGTGACAAGATTGATATGGTTACGCAGTTCCTCGGCGGTGACTCGGAGCTGTATGGCGAATTTTTCGCCGAGCCTGTAAATATGGTTACCGAGGAAATCTACCCTGTTGAGAATTATGGTTCCGGAATGACACCTTTCTACACCATTCTGGCACTCTGGGTAGGTGGAACACTCCTCGTATCACTTGTCAAGGTTCACGCAGACCCTGCAGGACTTGTGAACGTAAAACCACGCCACCTGTTCTTCGGAAGGTACCTCACCTTCTTCCTTCTAGGACAGATTCAGGCAGCTATAGTAGTAATAGGCGATATTCATCTGCTTCACAGCCAGGTGTTAGAACCCGGATTATTCTATCTGGTGGCTGTGCTCGCAAGCTTTACATTCACACTGCTGATATATTCACTTGCCATCTCATTTGGTGACCTCGGCAAAGCTCTCGCAGTCGTTGTCATGGTACTTCAGATTGCAGGTTCAAGCGGAACCTTCCCTATCGAGATGCTTCCGCAGGTATACCAGAACATATACATTTTCTTCCCATTCCCTTACGCAATCAACGCGATGCGTGAGACTGTTGCAGGAATGTATGGTTCAGCTTATATCACCAATCTTGCCCAGCTTATGATATTCGTTGTGGCAGCTCTTGTAATCGGACTTGTAATACGAATACCGTTTATGAAGATTAACCACTTCGTGGAGGAGCGGATGGAAGATACGGGAATGATGTAAATAAAATAAAAGGAGATTGTATATGTCTAGGAAAAAGATAAATCAGAACAATTCGGATATATATGGTGAGCTTGTCGATTTTCAGGACAGGCTTCATGCACAGAATCTGAAGCGTATTCATATAGGTCTGTTGTGTGTGCTCATCATCCCGATGATATTCCTTGCACTCATGTTCATAACGGACAGCAACAAGGTTATATGGCTTATTCTGTGGATTGTATCGCTTTTTGCAATATCTTCATATCTGATAGTTGTCGAATACGGAGATTATAATCTGCAGCACCGCATTAACTCTATCACAGGAAGTGATGCAGAACCGGTTCCTCTTCTTGAATCCGGAATGAATGATATGAGCGGAAAGCTTGCCTCCGTCAAGGCTGAGGCGCGTGATATTATAGCTTCTGCCAAGGCATCGATGAATATTGACGAGGATTCCGATAATCCCGATGACAGCGTGGATGAATATACCTGCAATATCGACACGGACATGATACAGGAAAGCCTGAAGGAGCCGCAGGAGGATATCGTAGATGGATTATCCACGAAAGTAAACAATAAGGATGAGAAAAAGAAAGACAAGTCCAAAAAGGGCGATAAAAAGAAAGACAAGAACAAAAAGAAAAAGGATAAGAAATCCGATAAAAAAAACAGTTCAAAAAAGAAAAAGAAGAAAAAAGACAAATCCAAAAAAGCTGATAAAGACTATCGTTCAAAAAATATAGCAAAGGAGGAAGCATTCGATGAATAAAATACTCAAAGTATTCACCAACGATATGAAAAAGATATCCACCAACGTAATCGCTGTTGTGATTATTCTTGGTCTTTCAATTCTTCCTTCGCTGTATGCATGGTTTAACATTTTTTCCAACTGGAATCCATACGGTCCAGGCTCAACCGGAAATATTAAGGTAGCTGTCATTTCCAACGATGAAGGCGCAGAAATCTCAGGACTTGAAATCAACATAGGAGCCACCGTTGTCGATGCCCTCAAGTCCAACAACACTATCGGATGGGTATTTACCGATAACACCGAAGCTACCATCGAAGGTGTCAAGGCGGGAGATTACTACGCCGCACTTGTTATCCCGGCAACATTTTCCGAGGATATGGTGAGCTTTCTCGGCGGTGACCTCGAGCATCCGCAGATTATATACTATGAGAACGGAAAGAAGAATGCGATTGCTCCTAAGATTACGCAGAAGGCACAGAAATCTGTCCGTCAGCAGGTCAATGCCACATTCATAAGCACACTTGCGGAATCGGCAATGAAGGCAGGCAATGTCATATCCTCAACAGACAGTGATGGTGTAAGCATAGCCGATACCATGACAGAGAAGCTCACCGCTCTCTCCGATGACATGGACACATATATAAGCATACTATCGTCCTTCAAGGGTATTATGGATTCCGCACAGAGCATAATTGCGACAACTAAGATTATGCTTCCAAGCCTTGAGACTGTACTCGACAGCAGCAAAACCTCCCTTTCAAGCATGCAGACAATGGTCAACAGCTCCACAAGCACTGTAAACACCGTATCCGATATGATGCTTACAAGCCTTGACATGATTGACAATACCCTGACCATGATATCCAACGTGGTAAACAGCGACCTTTCATCTGCCCAGGCAATATCCAAGGCAGTATTAAATGGAATAGGTGCTGTGAATAATATGATTCCTTACGCAAAGGATATATTCAACAGCTCAGTATCCGGAATAGAATCCAAGGGCGATGAAAAAATAAATGCACAGATAAACGTCATCCGTGCACAGTTCGACACAATCAAATCCGATGCAGACCGTGTAGGCTCATCGTCAGCCGTTGCCGTCGCCAACGCAAATGACCTGATTGCCAAGGTCCAGGCAGAGATTAAAGTCTGCTCCGATGACATAGCAGCATTGAAGAGCACATACAGCAATTCGGTCAAGCCCCAGCTCAGCTCCACAATAACAAATGCACAGGCAGCGCTTAACACTACCGTAAACGCACTTTCCGGCTTCAACTTAAATCTTAACAGCACGGACAACGTACTCACCAATTACTCGGACACACTAGCGGACGGCAATACCAACCTTGACACAACTCTTGAACTTGCACAGGAGCTGTCAGATTATATTAAGACACTCACTGACAATATGAATGAGCTGTCAGACAACGATAACTATAACAAGCTTGTGGATATCATTGATACCAACCCTGAGCTTCTCGGAGAATTCGCCGCCTCCCCTGTCGCACTCGATACGGTGCATGTCTACCCTATTGAAAACTACGGTTCGGCGATGGCTCCATTCTATACCGTGCTTGCCCTGTGGGTAGGAGCGCTCATACTTGTTGCCATCGTACATGTAAATGTTCATCCGATACCGGGTGTAACAGGAATCGCCCCACGCCATGCCTACTTTGGAAGATATATTCTCTTCTTCCTCGTAGGACAGCTGCAGACGCTCATAACCGTCCTCGGCGACCTTCATTTCATAGGAATACAGTGTGAACACCCTGTGATGTTCTGGTTCGCCGGTGCAATGTGCAGCTTCGTATTCACATTGTTCATATACTCACTGACAGTCGCTCTCGGCAACATAGGAGAGGCTCTCGCGGTAGTTGTAATGGTTGTCCAGGTTGCGGGTGCCGGATGTACCTTCCCTATAGAGACGCTCCCTAAGGTCTTTCATTCGCTGTACAATTACCTTCCTTTCCAGTTCGGCATGAACGCCATGAAGGAAGCAATCGCGGGACTGTATGAGGATGACTATTGGAGATATATCGCAAAGCTTTCGGTATATATTCTCGTCTCACTCTTTATCGGACTTGTCGGTGCAATACCATTCCGCAGGCTCAATAAGATTATCGACAAGAATAAGGAAAAATCGGGAATTATGATATAACCGGAAAAAACACAAGAAATACGTATTTAACCCAAAACAATGAGTACAATTGATTATTGTTTTGAGAAATAATTTGTTTTATAATAATTATAAATCAGGATTGGACACGGAGGAAATATATGGATTACAAGGTAATAGACAGGTACATTGAAGAGCTTCTCACCAAGAGCACACCGGACAGACCTGTCTGGAATATAGAAAAGATATTGCAGGGACTTAAGTCCACATGGAATTACATAGACGGGTGCATGATTAAGGCACTTCTTGAAATGTACTCCATCACCAGAAAGCAGGAATACTTTGATTTTGCGGATGCGTTTATCGACTACCGCGTTCACGATGACGGAACAATCGACGGCTACGATGTATCAGAACTTAATATCGACAATGTCAATGCCGGAAAGACTCTTTTTGAGCTTTATGACCTCACAGGCAAGGAGAAATACCGCAAGGCTATCGACCTTATCTACAGCCAGATTAAGCTCATGCCTCGTACTGCGGAGGGAAGCTTCTGGCACAAGAATATCTACCCTAATCAGGTATGGCTTGACGGTCTTTATATGTGCCAGCCATTCTATATGGAATATGAGACACGTTTTAACGATAAGAAGAACTATGATGATATATTCCTTCAGTTCAAGAACGTCATAAAGAATATGAAAGACCCTGTTACAGGTCTTTACAAGCATGCCTATGACCACTCACGCGAAATGTTCTGGTGCGACCCTGTCACAGGTCTTTCACAGAACTTCTGGCTTCGTGCCCTCGGCTGGTACTCTATGGCACTTCTCGACACCATAGATAAGGCAGACCCTGACTGCAAGGATACACAGCTGTTAAGAAATACCTTCACAGACCTCATGGAGGCAATGCTCAGGTATCAGGATGAGAGCGGCATGTGGTATCAGGTTGTCAACTATGGCAAGCTTGAGTCTAACTATCTTGAGACAAGCGGAAGCTCCATCATGGCTTACGCACTTTTAAAGGGTGTGCGCCTCGGCTATCTCCCTGAGAGCTACCGTGAGTACGGTATAAAGGCATTCAACGGTGTATGTGACAAGTACCTCTCTGAGGATGAGAACGGAGAAATGCACCTCGACGGTATCTGCCTCGTAGCAGGTCTCGGCGGCAAGCAGATGCGTTCGGGAACCTTTGACTACTATATGTCGGAGCCTGTTGTAAAGGATGACGCTAAGGGCGTTGGACCGTTCCTTCTCGCTTATACTGAAATGTTGAGATTGAATAAATAATCAAAAAAAGGAGCCTTGAGGCTCCTTTTTAATTGGCTGGGACAGGGGTCTGACACCGGTGTCCCAATGTTGGGACGCCGGTGTCAGACCCCTGTACCAGTTTTACATTACCA
>OFSD01002207.1_pt1 | contig 12678 bp, 17 predicted proteins | sample 1543191 | NCBI WGS metagenome assembly OFSD01 (sample SAMN04209221, study PRJEB22552) | human gut metagenome | biome: gut; material: feces | host: Homo sapiens | place: USA: Oklahoma
TCAGGGCGCTAATCATGAAGGAACTCCCGGAGACCCCTGGGGTCATCGCGGATATGTTCTCCGGAATGGCTGAGATGATGAGCCACTAGGGTGGCGCTGATATTCGCGGAACTCCTGTGCCGCCACATTGTTGGTGACGGGATTTATCGCATGCCATGATGGGGTCATCGGGTGAAAAGAATAAAGCAAATGGCTTAACAATGCAGTACGAACTGCACGGTTAAGCCATTCTGACATATTGGTCATTTGGTGGAGATGGGGGGATTCGAACCCCTGACCTCTTACATGCGAAGCAAGCGCTCTCCCAGCTGAGCTACACCCCCATATAACGTTTAAATTATATCACAATCAGATGAAAAAATCAAGTAGTCTGAGGAAATTTTTAGCGCCTGAAGTGAAAAAACTGTAGCTGGAAAAAGCTGTTTAATGACTCCGGATAAAATGCAAAATTGAAATTTAATAAGTGATTTTTTAACGGCATTTAGGCGGTTAATTTAAGGATTATCTTAAAATTTTACCTAATATATGATAAAATTAAGTAAAATATTGTTCTGCACTGCGCGATATTGCACAAAGAAAATGTGTTGAAATTATCTAAAATTTATATTGAAATATCACAAACTTTACTGTATAATAATATATGACAGAAATATTTTGTCCCTGCTTTATTATTTACTAACTTAATGGAGGTTAACCCATGAACAAGTTTAAGCGCGCAGCAGCCGCTGTTCTTGCTTCCGCCATGGTTCTCGCACTCACCGCATGCGATGAGGAGACACCGGCTGCCGGCAGCAATGCCGGCGCAAGCAATGCAACTGCTCCCGATGCAAACGCAAACGCTGTAGTTACCACTCCGCTGGTAACCACCACCTACGACACCGACCCCGCTGTTCAGGAAGCAGTTGAGGGTGCGGCAGCAAGCCTCGATAACCCCGACCTGAAGGTCGACAAGCGCATCAAGTGGATGGCATGGTGGGATATCGACGAGACCACCGCGGCTGCAGAGCTGTTCAAGAAGGCATACGGCATTCCCGCTACCGGTGGCGATCCTTCCCGCGAGGGCAGAATCTTTGAGTACATCAACGTAGCTTACGGCGAGCGTTACGACAAGCTGGCTACAGCTATCCAGTCCGGCGACTCCCCCGACCTGTTCCCATTTGAGATCCGCGACTTCCCGTACGGCGTTCTGAAGGGCAGATATCAGCCTATTGACAAGATCATCGATCTCAGCACCTCCAAGTGGGACGGTGCCAGAGATGTTATGGATCAGTTCCAGCTCAACGGCAGATACTACTGCGCTATCTATGAGATCTCCTTCGACTCCCTGCTCTACTACAGAAAGAGCGTAGTTGAGGGCGCTGGTCTCCAGGATCCGAGAACCCTGTTCGAGAACGACGAGTGGACATGGGACGCATTCCTCGAGATGGCAAGAGAGTTCCAGAAGTCCGGCGACAACAAGTACACCATCGACGGTTACAACCCTGAGAACGAGTTCGTTGTATCCACCGGTACTCCTATTGTATCCAACGTAAACGGCGTTATCACAAACAACATGTACGACGCTAACGTAGAGCGTGCAATGGATCTGCTCTCCACCCTCCAGAAGGAGAACCTCCGTTATCCGAGACACGAGCTTAACGGCTGGTCTGTTAACCCGAAGGCATGGGCGCAGGGCGATACCCTGTTCTATGGCAACGGCGGTACTTGGGAGTTCGAGGGCGACTCTGGCCTGAACAGATTTGCTCAGAGATTCGGCTGGTCTGACGATGAGATCTGCGTAGTTCCTTATCCGCGCGATCCGCAGGCTGACAAGTACTACCACTTCATGAAGCAGGACGCTCTGATGTGGTGCAAGGGCTCCACAAACGACGCAGGCGTAGCTGCATGGATCGACTGCAACGTTACCGCTTCTCTCGACCCGGCTACAACCGCTGCTTCCATCGCACAGTCTAAGGAGAAGAACGGCTGGTCTGACTACAACCTCGACTTCATTTACAGCCAGACCACTCTGGATGGCACCAGCAAGCTCACTCCTATCTTCGACTTCAAGAACGGTCTTGGTACCGATATCGCTTCTGCTGATACCGCAGATTCCAACGTAGAGCAGCTCACCAAGTATGTTTACATTCAGGGCGAGCAGTCCTACACTCAGCTGAGAGAGGCTAACTTCGCAGTTATCGACGCTCGTATCAACGAGATCAACGAAGCTATCAAGAACCTCACATAATCAGTTCTGAACTCAATATTTATCCCCCGCATGACGAGTGCGGGGGATAATTTTATATGACGTTATCCCGGGCTTGCTCTGAATTTGTAAAGGTCACCTCAAAAAAATGCCGAAGGGGGTTGACAAAGGAATATTTCTGTTGTATAATTAGATTCCACCTCATTTTGAGGCACTCAGTTAATGCTGCGGGTAAAACAGCTGCTTTCTGAGTTTTTTTATTACTAAGGACAGGAGGCTCCGGCGGCGCAATCGGCATAATGACGCGACATTTTTTCTCAGGAACACTTCTGAACACGACTGGTCAGACAAGGAGGAAATTATGAGCATCGAAAATCTTGACATCGTTACTTCTATCCAGAATTACATAGCTGAACTGGAGCGCACCGCGAACGTAAGCGGCGGGGAAGCCGCTGAATACGCTGCGGAGGCTTCCCGCTCAGGGCTGGAGTCTCTCCCTGGGGAGCGCCGTGAAAAGCTGATCAGCTACTGCCTTCTGATTGCGGCGAAGCGCGTCCGGGCAGTCACCGGAGGTTCAGCGGTCCGTTCTGATATGGAGCCATGCGACTGGGTGAACGAATTCTACTTCTGCCTGGGCAGGGTGCTCCGGCGCTTTGACCCTGACCGCGCCAGCCTGCCGACCTACATTTCTGCGGCATTCGACAGCTTTATGAAAAGCTACTCGGCTGACTGCGATATCCGCGGCAGGCACTATGTTGCCAGCGTGAACCAGCTCCGGCGCAAGCGTGAGCAGCTTTTCAGGCTGAATTCCTGCGAGCCATCCGACGAGCTCCTGATGAAGGAGCTGGGGTGGGGACAGCTCAGGCTGAGGAACGTCCGCATGGCGGAAAGCGGCAGCGCCGTCATACGCCTGAACGACCCCGCCGGCGAGGACGGAGACGCGACCGTTGGCGATACCATCGTATCGGACGAGCCCGGCGTCGAGGAGACCGTGGAAAATAAAATAATGCTCGGAAAAATGCGGGAATGCCTTGACTCCCTGCCGGACGACAGGAACAAGGCTGCGATGATACGCTGCATCGTCCACGGCGAGAGCTACGGGAAAATCGGCGAGGAGCTGGGCGCCTCCAAGGAGGGCGTACGGAAGATGGTCAACAGGACCCTCAAGCAGCTCCGGACGATGATGTGCGCGTGACATATTCCGGAATATGCCTCTGACGAAAAGTCAGGGGCGTTTTTTATAAAAAATCGGTTGACGCTCCGGAAAAATCTGAATATATAATACCAGAAAGACAAAACGCAGACAAATGGAGGTAGAAATATGTCAGTAAATACAGAACCGATGAACCTCAAGGACGCATTCGCATACATGAATTTCCTCAGCACATCAATGCAGACGGCGCGGGACCTGCTCAGCCCGGTGTCGCCGCGTCTTGATGTCCGGACGATCAGCAGTGATAACTACCTGTACACATCGCGGAAGGTGCTGAGGTATTCCGAGGTAAACAGCGGAATGGAGGACACGCAGGAGGACGTTGAGGATCTCCGCAGCTACAGCGTGACCGGCGACGAGCTTATCCTCTTTCTGGACGAGGCGCGCATGGAGCGCGAAAGATGTGCTCTTGCGATCTCAGCGGCGAAGCAGAAGCTCCCGCGCAACCTCGACCTTGAGATAAGCCTGAACAAGGAGCGCCACGATCTCATTAAAAAGTACCGCAGCCTTCTTGACCTCCGCAACCTCAGGCGGGACTACATGGACACAAGCTACAAGTTTGACATCGACGGCAGGCAGACCGCCTACAACGTGCCCGCGACAGTGATCAGCACGATATCCTTCGACCGGAACGCAGTGCGCAGCAAGGCCGAGGAACTCACCCAGCAGGCGAAGGCGGCTTCGGCGTGGATAGACAAGGCGCTCGTGACGACCGACGTTGACTTCGTTCCCAGGTGGAACATCTCAGACGAATTTGAAACGATCGTAGCCGGCGTCCGGGAGTGATACTCCCGGCACCACCGGGTGCCATGATACAGCATACAGGTCAGAAGTAACGGAACTAAAAGCTATGGTGCTGATAACACCATTTCAATAGTGCCTTCCGCAAGGCGGGCGAATTATTGAGGAAATAGAACCGCAATTCATCAGGCTCTCACGATGGCTGCCGGATCATGACTGTTTCTGCGGAAACAGCGTGTCAACTCGGGTATGCCAGACTTCGCAAGCCGCTGAACGCTAATTCGATAATTCAACAATCCGTCAACCCGACAACACTCCATAACGCAATACGCTTCGCAATCCTGATCTATGAGCTGCGGCTCATCTGAGATCTTTTCTTCTCCAGTCTGTGACGAAGATCCGAGGACGGCTTCTGCCGTGCAGAGTGATTCCGAACGGGCGCCCCTTTTCTCCATTCAGGGTGAGCTGTATGTTGTATCATGGCACCCGGGCGCTGTTTCAAATGTCCGGAAGATTCATTGAAAATATGCGGAATAAACTTTGGCTGAGCGTGTTTAGGTCAGTTTGAGCAGTCGGTGATCTTTTGTTCCTGCAAGGTTTCCGCGATAGTTCCCGGAGGTGCGTTTTACCGTGCTTCCGGAATATTTCAGATGTACTGTTTAAATCGGATTATCCGTGTTATACTAGAGTTTGAGATCCTGGAAGAGCAGGGCGGTTGGAGCGTTTCGCCTCTTGACAAAACGCTTCAAGTGTGGTATACTGTATAAACAAAGCTTTAGTTCCATGGGGCCGTAAAGGCTTCGACGGGGATCCTGAGGCTCGATAAGCGGGTAGTGAGGGCGAAATCACTTTAATCGTCGCACCTTTAAATTTAAACGCAGATTACAATTCTGAGTTAGTAGCTGCCTAAGCGCGCTGCCGTCATACCTCGCAGTACCACGGGCGGGGATATGGCGTCGACTAGTGGTGAACGTCATTGATGAGTTGCCTTGTAATCTCTGATGTACTAAAGGCTGCCAAACCTGAAAGCCTGTCTGTCGGCGTTCAGGCACGGGAGATCTAAAAGACCGACTGCACCCGAAGAAAGTCGTGAGGACGGGTTTTCGGACAGGGGTTCAATTCCCCTCGGCTCCACCACACTTCAAGGTCCTGCAAATGGCTGTATTAAGCCGTTTGTAGGGCTTTTGTTTTGCCATGAAAAGGCAATTTTGTCCTTCATATGTCCTTCGCGGCATCAGAATTGTGAGCAATAATGCGCTCTGAGAGAGGCATTTCTGTCCTTTTATTTTCTGAAACTTCCCCTTTAGGGAAACTTGTGAAGTCCAATGCGGCTGCTATTGCATTCCCTGTCCTTGCCTGCGCTTCGTTAAAAGCATGGCAGTAAATGTTTGTTGTTGTGCTTATGCTGGAATGTCCCAGAGCGCTTGACACTGCTGCGGCATCAATTCCGGAGTGAATCAGCACCGTAGCGTTAAAATGCCTGAGCGAATGAATATCACAGAATTTCATGCCGTGTTCCTCTGTGAGCTTTTTCTGCCACTTGTAAGGCTCTCCTTTGTACAGCGGCTTTCCTAGCTTGTTCACAAATATCCGGTCACTGTCTACCCATTTTGTTCCGAATATTTCTTTGTTCTCAAGCTGCTGCATGCGCAGCTCTCTTAGCCGGTCGAACACTACATCGGGCAGTTTAAGCGACCGCACCGATTTTTTTGTTTTCGGAGTGTCTGTATAGGTTCCGTCTGTTGCCGTATAGTTTGCAGTCCTGCGGACGCTTATAACATTGTTGTCCCAGTCGATATCCTTCCACTCAAGCCCCATAAGCTCTCCGCTTCTGAATCCGCTGTAAACCGCCAGCGTAAGAAAGGCTCGATAATCCAGAGTGCCGTATTCTTCTGCGAGTGCGAAAAGCTGTTTCATTTCCTCGACAGTGTATATTTCTTTTTCCTTTTTCCTGCCTTTGGGAACGAAAATATTCTTGCACGGATTATCCTCTATCATCTCCAATCGTATCGCGTAATTAAACACGTCGGACAAGAGATTCAGATGATGAATGATGGTTTTTCGGTAAAGCGGCTGACCATTCAAAAAGTTTTTTCCGTTCCGTGCCAGGTCATCAATGAATGCCTGTATCTGACCGCGGGTTATCTTGTCTACCCTGATATGCCCGAATGCGGAATAAATCCGCTTTGTCACCCCTCTGAGCCGCTGTACCGAGGATTTCTTGAGATTGACAACTGCATATTCGTCAAACCATTTCTCTGCAAGCTCCTGAAACTTCATATTTGATGGAACGATTCCTCTGGTGCAGAGTTCCTCAAACATTACCGCCTGCTTATTAAGTTCGGCTTCTATCTGTTTATCGCTCATTCCGGGTTTGGGTTTCCAGGTTTTTGTACGCACCACCTGACGGTAGAGCGCGTCATATCCTGTGCTGACGCGGATTTGATAAGTCTTACCGCGTTTCCTTATTGTAGCCATATGTTCAGATTACCTCCTGCACAGACTCTTTTAACGCATAATCGCAATGCGATTCTCGTCTTAAAGTCTGTCAAAATAGGCAAGAAGCGAACTCTTGGGGACAAGGATACGTCCACGTCCGTTCTCGCCTGTTCTAAACGCTTGAATTTCACCTTTGGCAATCAGAACACGAAGCGTGTGGAACGATAATCCCTTTACTGTTTCAAGACACTCCTTGGTCGTGAGCATTTCGCGTGGACCGTCCTTAACAGGTGCTTTAGGCTCAACCGGAGCCTCAACCATCTGGTCAAGAAGAAGCGATATCTGAGATATGATAAGTGATTTCTGCTCTGAGGTCATATTGTTGTCCTCCTAACAGTCATAATAAGTACCATTGCCATAATCCGATTACCTCCAGTTTCAGACTTATGACGTGCGTTTCACAAGTAAAGTTTAACACATTAAAGTCTAAAAGTCAAGACGGCAAAGCACAATCCCCTCACCATTTTATTGAATTTAAGCATAATTACCAATAAACCAGCAAAGATTTGTGTAAAATCACAGCAAAGAATCTAATAATAACCGCAGCGTAAAGGACGAGCAGAAATGCCCGTCCTTTTCTGCTTTGGCGTGTCAATGCAGACCCAGGTAGTACGCACCCTGGCATGGGACTTTCACCCCTGCCCATTCCTGTGGGACAAGCCGTCGCCGGAAGTATCATTATAACTGTGTCCTCCGCGCTCGTTCCTTTAAGGAGTTCCCTATGCGTTTAGGGTTCCTGCGAACTGTCGGCAGGTGGCGGCATATCTGTTATTCTCGCGCGGTAAATTGGTGGTCACGGATAATGAGATATTCCGTCAGATCAACAGCAGGAATTTTGTGGCACGTCTTTAAGGACATCAGTTTGTTGTTATCTGCATTGCTATTTAATTGTCAATGAACTGAGCCGGAACTAAATCGGCGTAATGTTTCCGGATAATGAGATTAGTCCGACTCTCCGAAAAGGAGTGGTTTTGTTTCCGTCGCTTATTTGTTCCTATATCTATTATAACACAAAATATAGTGGTTTTGTATGACAATGTGTCGTAAGAATATGACACATTGTAGGTTGAAAAACCATCGTAAATGTTATATACTAATCTCCGGAAAGGAGGTGAAAATATGGCGGTGTCTTATAAGAATAGGATTCGTTCCCTGCGAAAGAAACTTAAAATGACCCAGGAACAGATGGCAGAACAGCTCTTTATAGACCAGACCACGCTTTCCATGAATGAGTGTGGAAACAGAGATATCCCAGTTAGTATTCTTATGGAATTATCGACGACCTATGGTGTTTCCGTAGATTACCTGCTCTATAAAAGCGACTTTGCCGTGCTGGACGATGAGCTTGTCCGCACCCAGACAAAGGAGCTTATCGACAGTCTGAGCGCAGTGCAGGTGATTGAGGTCAAAGGATACATTCGCAGAATGATAGAGAGCAAATCTCAGGACGACTGATCCTTATAATCAAAAAGACACCTAGCCAAAAAGAAATTAAGACTTCCGATTTCTCGAAAGTCTTACTCATTATTCTCTTTGTTATCTGGAACGAATACCATGATGTCGTTCAGATTGCAGTCCAATGTATTACACAGCTCATTGATCGTGAAAGTTGTTATTGCCTTGTTGTGCTTCATTCGATCAATAAGACCTTTGCTGACGCCGTAGCTGTTTATCAGCTTATATGTACTTATGCCATGTTCGGCAAGGTATGCCCAGAAAGGGTCGTAATTTATCATAATATCACCTATCTTATATTATAATGGGAAAAAAGTGTATTGCATATACCCGATAAATGGGGTATAATGATAGGTGGTATTTCCAAGCACAGCATTCAGTAACCATATCATGGCAGAGTTACCTATATCAAGATTGACATTAAACAGGAGGTAGACAAAATGTTCAAGGCAAGAACCGCAGACGGACGTAACAACATATCGGGACTGAGAGTAAAAGAACTCCGCAAGGCGCTCCAAATCTCACAGCGCGAGCTTTCAGACAGATTGCAGGTCGTAGGTCTGGATATCGACAAGAACGCAGTCCAGCGTATAGAATCCGGCGAGAGATTTGTGACCGACATAGAAATTATAGCATTAAGCAAATGCTTTAACGTGGCCATCAATAATTTACTCGGAATCAAATGAATATGAAAAGGCGCAGCTATGTAAAGCCGCGCCTATCATTATTTTGCAAGGTCCCTGATTATCGCAGAAATGTTGTCTAGCTGTTCACTGTCCAGCTTCTTGAGGTTCTCGACCACTTCCTGAATCTTTTCCGGATTCTTGTTTTCCGCGTCGAAAAACTCGCCGGGAGTGATGTTCAGGTATTCGCATATATAGAAAAATCCCGTCATGGACGGCAGTGCCTTGCCATTTTCAATATTATTGATGTAGCTGGCATTCTGTCCGATCGACAGGCTCATATCCCTTGCCGATACTCCCTTTTCACTGCGGAGCTGCGCCAGACGCAGCGAGAACTCCTTTTCCGTCATTCAATATCACCTCTGTGATATATTTTATCCTACACGATAGCGTTTTATGTGTGAACAATTCCGTAATTAATATTGAAATGCGAGATATAATATGCTATAATGTGGTTAAATATTAGATTTGATATCTTAAAAGACGGAAAATTGATTATCGAGCGAAACTGTGTACTTATTGATATAGAAACCTACAAACAGTATTCTGCTCCCTAAAAGCAACAATTTTCGCACTCACAAGGTGTTATAATAAACAAAAACAGGAGGAATACACAATGAAACACAAATTATTTTCTTTTTCAGCAATATTAGCGGCAATTCTTTCGCTTACTGCCTGCGGATCCGGAGAATCTGCGGCAGATGTGAACTATTCGGAAATCGCTTCTTCTGACGGCAGTCTGGTTTTCACGACATCTTCTACGCCCGAAATCTCGACCGAGCCGTCCGTTGAGCCTATAATTCCGTCTGCTGAAATATCCGAGGAAACTTCGGCTGTTCCGACAACAGAAGTAACAACCGTCACCACAGAAACCGAAACGATAGTCACAGTGCCTGCTCCGGAACCGTCAGAATATCAAGAACTCAAGGTGCATTTCCTTGACGTTGGACAGGGCGACAGCTGTTTTATTGAGCTTCCGAACAAAGAAACCATGCTCATTGACGCAGGCGAAAGTGAGTACGGCGACAGCATTGTAACCTACATATATGGTCAGGGTTATGATACGTTGGATTATGTTGTAGCTACCCACCCTCATGCTGACCACATCGGCGGCATGGCGGACGTGCTGAACACGTTCAATATCAAGAATTTCTATGCTACATCGTTCACAACGACAACACAGACATACGAACGTATGTTAGACGCAGTCGAGAACAGTGGCGCAGAAGTCCATGAAGTAATGGCTGGCTCGGTTATCCTTGATGAGCCGGAGCTTCTGATAGAGGTAGTTGCTCCAAAAACTCTCAGCGATGACAGCAACAACAGTTCCGTGGTAATCAAGCTGACGTACGGCGAGAACAAATTTCTTTTCACCGGAGACGCTGAAAAATCCGAGGAAGATGACATCTGGACTAACATTAAATGCGATGTTTTGAAAGTCGGACACCATGGCTCTGCTACCTCGTCGTCTGCTAATTTTCTCAAAAAAGTTGACCCAACTTACGCCGTGATAAGCTGCGGAATGGGCAACAAATACGGACACCCCACTGACGAGGTGCTGGAACGTCTGAACAGTCGAAACATCGAGGTTTTCCGTACCGACCTGCAAGGCACGATAGTTTTCACCTCTGACGGAAAGAATATCAGCGTTGATAAACAGCCGAGTGCGTATCAGACGTCAGTTCAGACTACTGCCACAACTACACAGACAACTGTACAGACTACCACGACCGCTGCGGAAGTTGATCCAGTCGGAACACAGTACATTCTGAACACAAATACCCAAAAGATACACTATCCAAGCTGTTCAGCGGTCAAGCAGATGAAAGATTCAAACAAGGCGTACACTGAAGATTTTGACGGCGCTGTTGCCAGCGGGTATGTGCCTTGTAAGAAATGTAATCCTAACTGACTTTGAACATTAATATAATAAACGCCTTGCACAAACAAATTCTGCAAGGCGTTTATTGGTATATGTTACTTTTTCAAATCAAGCCGCATGAGGTGGTCGGTTTGAATATCGCTCCCGATAACGAACGAATGCTCACCAATTTTATGGAATCCGTGCTTTTTATAGAACGCAAGCGCTTTCTCGTTCTTCTCCTAGACGCCGAGCCAGATGTACTCTTTGCCACGTTCTCTGGCTGTGGAAATCGCCTTGTCCATAAGCAAAGCGCCAAGCCCCTCACCCTGATATTTCAACAGGATATATATGCGCTCGATTTCCAGTGAAGTCTTGTCGTTGACGTCAGACTGCGACGGGGCTTCATTCAGCTTAATGTAGCCAGCAAGTTCCTCACCGGAATAAACGAAGAAAAAATCCGTGTTACTGTCGCTGAGTTCCCTGCGGAACTTTGCTTCATCAAACGATGTGGCGAGATAGTTTTCCATATCTTCCGCAGTGTTCATCGGGGCGAATGTTTCGTAAAACGTGTTGATTGACAGGTTGCGGAGTTCGGGCAGGCCGTCCATTGTGCAGAGTCTTATTGATGTATCCATTTTTATTTTCTCCTTTAAAACAGAAACAGTCAGACTTGTTTAGCCTGACTGTTGGTAGGTGCCCACCCATTTCACTTATATTAGAACTTGTTCTCATAGAAAAAATATGGTATAATAAGAGACATGAAAGCAGAATACAAACGGACCGCATACCCAAGCGACTTAAGCGACAGTGAGTGGGAAAAGATAAAAGAATTTTTCCCGAGTGGGAATAAAAGCAAATATGACAAGAGAAATCTTGTAGAAGCAGTCATATATGTTGTGAAAACAGGCTGTCAATGGAGAGCTCTTCCACATGATTATCCGCCTTATTCAACAGTTTATAATTTTTATAGTCGTGCGAAAAGGAAAGGAACATGGGAAAAGGTCATGAGGTATCTTGTTAAAGAAGCACGCCTTAGCGACGGCAGATCAGCCGAACCTCATTACGCATTGATTGATTCACAAAGCGTGAAAACAGCATACAGAAGCGATAAAAAAGGCTATGACGGGGGAAAAAAACAAAAGGAGTGAAACGTCATATCGTGACCGATATCATGGGAAATATTCTCGCAGTCAATGTCCATAAGGCAAATCAACACGATACAAAGGGCGGCGTTTTCGTATTTGAAAAGGCTTTATTCTTGTACCCTTCTATCCATGCAGGATGTGCAGATGAGGGGTATAGAGGGACTTTAAAAAATACATTTGAAGTTTTTCACAACGTAATGATCGATATTTCAAAGCAGATAAAACCCGTCTTTGAAGCGCTGCCAAAACGCTGGCGTGTTGAACGTACTTTTTCGTGGTTTGGCGACTATCGGAGATTATCCAAAGATTTTGAATATTCTGCCGATTCCGAAGAAAATATCATCTACATTTCTCACCTGCATTTGTTGCTTAAACGGCTATGAGAACAAGTTCTAAAGGATTTATCAATAGAGATTTACCGGAATTGCCCACACCGGCAAAAACACAGAACTTTTTTGCGTTCGTATGGGCGGTCAGAATATACCCCATTGTTTCAAGTATCCTTGTTTTCATCACCGAATCATACCCTGTTACGGTATTAGGGTAATTAAGAAATTCAGGACAATATACGTTTATTGGGTCAAAATCTACAGTAAGGGCATATCTTACGAAAGGTCTTGTTTCGTATTCTGAAAGGGACAAGATCAGGTTCCACATCAGTATCCTGGCAGGTGCTTTTGTTTCTCAGTATTCGGATACGGATAAAATCATCTTCTCCATTTCCCGGCAGGCGACGCTCATGGTGTGACCCTTTTTCCTGAGATAGCACACCTGCCGCGAGGGTACGGTCTCCTGAATTTCCAGACGGATAATTCCCTGATTTGGATATTCTTCAAGGAACTCCTCCGGAACGAAACCTATACCAAGATTGTTCTTAACCATCCGAAGTATCT
>OFSD01002219.1_pt1 | contig 12650 bp, 19 predicted proteins | sample 1543191 | NCBI WGS metagenome assembly OFSD01 (sample SAMN04209221, study PRJEB22552) | human gut metagenome | biome: gut; material: feces | host: Homo sapiens | place: USA: Oklahoma
AATAAGATTAAAGCAGCTCTAACAATGATTAACTTCGCCATAGTTTCGCCTCATTATTTTAATACTATTAAAACATAATCAAACAGTGCTAGTCCCAGGCCGATTAACATGAAAACATATCCAACATCCACAGACAAATCACCTATCATCAGTATAAAGCCAATGATTAGAAACAAAGCGCAAAATATAGTAACAAATTTTATCATATTTCTTCCCTATAAATAATTCCAGTGGATTAATCTTTTTTTAATATCACCGGAACTTTTTATATATATTATTTAAAATTTTTTATTCCATTCTGCCCCCTTCAAGGCAGTTAAAATAAATGCTAACGTTTTATTTACTAATTTGAAGGGGGATTTAACATTTAAGAAAAGGGTAATTTATGATAATATGCCGCTAGAATAACATAGTCGCACAAATATCATAAATAGAAGTGGTAGGAATCGAACCCACTACACGCTGGATATAAGCCAGATGCTCTACCAATGAGCTACACTTCCATAAATATCCACTCAGTCAAGATGCATGATTTTTGAAATTTATTGATAATTAACTAAAACGGTTTCTTTGTAAAAATGTAAGTCACATACATTAGACATAAGGAGGTACTATTGTCACTGAGCGGATAAACGAGACCAGCTGGATTCGAACCAGCAAACTGCAGGAGTCAAAGTCCTGTGCCTTACCGTTTGGCGATGGCCCCAAGAGCGACTATTCGCCGCTGGATTTTTTAGAAAATTGAATTGTTCGGATAACTTCTCTTGGAATGGTGATAGTTCCTTGTTCTGTTTCTAATCGAAAAAGTTCCGTTTCTTTATCGTAACAATATCCTGAATTGCCATGAAGCACATATACTTCTGTTTCCCCTGTAATAAATTTGATTTCTACCATTTTACCTCATCCATATACACGCTATTGAAAGCGTATATCCCAAAATACATAAAGCCAAAAAGAAATTTACTAAACTGAAAATCTTTCCTTCGTTATTTTTCATAGTAGAGATTAACCCCATAATATGAAAGACGATATCCCAACTGCATAAACAGGTTGCAATTATTTTGAAACAGAGCATTTAATCACCCATTATCCTTTCTAAGATTTTTTCTGCTAACTCTTTCGTGCCTCTTAAATGAGATTCTCTGAGAACGGATTCTACACTACATTCAAACGCTTTATAAAAGCCTTCTCTCTTTAAAAGTTCTTCACGAATTGTCTTTACAGCCCTTGAAATTTTATTTTCTTTGATATTTCCCAGCTTTCTTCCACAAAACGGACAATTATAAATACGGATTCCTCTCGAACCAGAAAACTTTTTGTGATTATAAAATAAGAACCAGCGCCCTCCGGAAAGTTTTTTTAAAAACCATTTGTCTTCGTCATTTGTAAGAATGTCGTATTCTCCATTACTTTTTATTTCTTGACATTTGCATTTCTCATTTTTCATTTTTTGATCTTTCTCCCTTTCTGCATAGCTTTTACGTTGGGATAATTTAAGGGTAAATGAATCGATGGTTCCGCGAATGTATCTTTTATTGCTTTTAAATCCTCGTTACAAACAAGAGTCGCTTCTGAGCTATATATTTTTTGAAGCTCAACTGTTTTGCTGATGTACCACTCAGCCCTCCTTAAATACTCTTCGCGTTGCTGTTTAGCAAACATATCGTGATACTTCCGTGCATTGCACTGGCAAAAATTAATAGTCTTATGTATCCCAAATATGATTACCATTGTATCTATACATTCATTATCACAATCCATATTGAATTCCGAATAATTCATATCATTGGTCATATTTAAATAAGCGTTTTAAATTTTTGTTGGGATTTTATTGATTCTGAAAGTGTTTTTGTAATCTGATGTGTTTTTGATGATGGCTGAGATGCATATGATGCTCGCATATGAAAGACCCCTTTTTGTTTTTTGGGAGCTCGGAAAGGTCACTGGCGGCTGGGGCGGTCTTCTTTTAGACCCCTACCCCGAAAGCCACTGTGTTCCCTTTCATTTCCATTTTCAACTATTCGTTAAACATAAGTTTTGCGAATAGTTAAGCTGTATTTGATATACATATTGCACAAAATATAAAGGCTGTTTTGTATATATTTATATATCTAATCTTTAACCGCTTTATTGTGTCTATTGTTTGTGGTATAGCTCTTATTGTCTGACTATTCGGCTATAATTCCGGCGGCTCCGGGGCTGGTAGGTCTGCATATGCTGCATATTTTGCCGCTATCTGTTCCCTTGTTTCATCCGGTAGTGCCTCGGTATTAGTCGTTTGAATAGGTGCTGTCTCTGCCATTCCGTAGTTTGCTTTTGCTATAAAAATCAAATTGGCATTGGCTCCAGTCTGATTGTGCAGCCTATCGATCGTGAAGCCCTTGCAGGTGTCCAACCACATTTTGACGGTTTGTTTATATATATTACTCATCTTAGCGTTATTATGATAATTATTAGATATCACTGTATTATTTAAGCCTGTTAATATACAAAACATATTAATTGTTGGCAATCTATTATACTTAACACATAACCTTATATATATGTTAAATATTTCATTTAATAATTCGATATCATTCTTATCTGGTTTAGTTATATTATTTTTTATATAAAATAACATATCATTAAAATTATCTCTTACAATCTCTTTGTAATTATCATCGTCAGGTATAATATTTAAGGTGTTTGTTATATACTCATCAGCATAATAAAATATATCATGTTCGTACACCTCAACCCCCTGGGCTTCCGTTGTATTATCCTTCATCTTCTCACCACACTTTCACGCGTTAAATCAATACAGAATGATATATAAATAATATATATTTATTCAAGATATTCGTTCCCTTATTCCCGGCATCCTGCACACGCTCCCGCTGTTCCTTCTTTCTCACGATCCAGAAAAAAAGAAAAGCGCTAGAGTTTTATTATTTATAATCTCTAACGCTTTTTGTAATCATTTATTAAATTATCTACAATCTATCATAATTATTTTTTTATGTCAAGTATTATTATTCTAACAATTATTATTCATTTTATTTTTGATTAACATTTTTATATAATTCAGGCAACAAAAAAACACCTGCCGAAGCAAGTGCTTTATCTTCCAGAATGGAACTATTAATGTTTTTTAAAAGGCACAAAACTAAGCTAACATTCACATCCCAAAATGGAGCTATTAAAAACCTTATCTATATCCTACTCCCCCTTACCGTATTTGTCAATAAGTTCTTTTACTGCATCTATATTTTCTTGTATGGTATTGTATTCAGAATTACGATGTCCTCCAAATGCATGATAATCATGGTAATAATACCCAATACTAATGTATCCGTTTGGCATTTTTATGCGGAACTCATTATTGGACTTAAAAACCATGTCTTTAGGCAAAGTGGCTAAGAATCTGTCTAATTTTCTTCTTTTATTAAATTTTTGCATACCATTTCCCTCTTTCATCCTAATAAATCAGCGTCAATTCTCTTTCATCATTATGCATGAAATCGTCCGCCTCTTTTAGATTATCAAACGTTTTTGCAACGTTCCCCTCTTCGTCCTCGACACCGATTTTCATTTCTGTAATTTCTTCGATATCTCCAGATTCTACAATTTCGCCATCTTCGTCATAGATTTCTGGTAGAACACAGTATTCCGTAACCAGATAACACCCGCCGTAAGCTGTAATATCTGTCTTATATTTCGCCAAGACTTCTTTTGCTTCTTCTAGTGTATCACAAGATTTTATTAATTCTTCAGAAACACCATCGCAAAAAATGTACACCCCTGCACTATTTCTGAAATGTCTCTTTCTTTAATCTCTCGTGCGGCTTTGTATACGTTATACCTTTTCATATTTTCCTTCTTTCTCCGGCGGATTCCGCCGCCGGGCGGTAATAATATTTACATCTCCTTACAGTGGCAGGTTACCCAGCAATTTTGTTGTCCGCACGGTAATCTGTCGTGTGGAAAATCGCCTCTGTTTTCCGGGCAATTTTCACAGTTATATTCATTTTTGTAATTGTACATAAATTCTATGTACTCTTCTCTCTCTTTCTTTGTCATGTTTCCTTCTTTCTCCGGCGGATTCCGCCGCCGGTCGTGTGAACTAGCTTTCTCCTGTGCAACCTTTTCTCTGTACTGATTGCGATCATCTATATATTTTTGCAAATCTCTGCTTTTCCCACGCTTAATATCTGCTATGCACAGCTGTATCTTTTTTTCTCCTTTTCTGCAATAATCGGAGCAATACAAATGGGATGCTAATTTCATCCCGGATAATACGACCGGGGTAAAAGGGCGTTTACAGTACTGACAAACATATAATTGATTTGCCCTCATTTCTGCCTTTTTTCTCTTTTTTTGCTCAATATTCTCCTTTCTTCGCTTATTGTAACTGTCTAATCCTATTAACCTACATTTTGCACTGCAATATTTTTGCAAGCCCCCCTCAACAACATACTCTTTCCCGCAAACAATACACCTGTCTGTGCTTCCAAGGGGGCGTTCTGCCCCATAGTATTTGTTGACTTGCCTTCTCCTGTCGTTTATTTTCCTCTGACAGTCAGGGCACCTAAAAGATTTAGGTCCGCCTATAAATGAGCGGCCACAATCTTCGCAAATTTTCTCTTGTTTTGTGCGCTCTGCCCTCAATCTTTTGGAGCAATCATCGCAAAAGTATTTATCTGCCAGCCCCCAGAACGGTTTTCCGCAATTCTGGCATATTTTTTCGTGAGTCCTTCTTGGCATTAGCGCTTCCTCCTCCTAAAAGATATATAAAACCTCTGCGTCTTCCATGATGATGTCCCCATCGTTGATGTCATATTCTACACGATCGGAACCGAGAACAACAAATTTTTCTTCTGGAAGACAGCAAGGGTATTCTTTTTTAAATTTTTCAATGGTATTCTCGATAATCCCAAGATTTTCCTCATCACTGTCCATGTCGTCAAAAAGGATGGCTCTTGCGGACGTTCCGTCCATCTCCTCTGGCTCTGTCTGGTATGATGATAAATCATTCTCAACGTCCCAGTAAAAGGAGTTGCGGCCGATGTCGCCGATTTTATAATCTTCATCGGCACAGGTTCTTCTAATTCCAAAACTATCATAGCTGCTATTTTTGATTGCTTCTAAAACTTTTTTCATGTTTCCTTCTTTCTCCGGCGGATTCCGCCGCCGGTCATGTATTTATTATAAAGATTCTATAAAGATTCTATTTTGTCAGCAACTGTCCAGAGGATTTTTTTAATTAAACTTCCTCCCGGATTCTTACAAAACCAGTCTTCTTTTTTACAGTCGTAATACAATTTAGCTCCAAATCCCCAGTCAACAAGGCTTAATGCTTGACGCTGTGCAAAGCTTTTATAAGATGCCATTAATGATTCTTCCACGTCCCATAGTTTCAGGTGTGTTAGTTTCCTTAACTTCCAAATATTTCTGAAAGTCATCAATATAGATACGCTTCATATCACCCTTTTCCCATACCTTATAACCAAGTCTGAGAAGTTTTTCTTCCATTGTCTCTTTCATATTCTTTACCTCCATTGTGTTTCTTTCTTAACTTATCTTTATTATAGCACATCCTTCGTTAGGTGTCAACACTAATTTTAGTGTTATATCAAAAATATTTTATTTTTTCCTCGTCTGTAGGGATTATTTCTATTACGTCTGACGGCTGGCAGCGTAATAATAAACATATTTTGTTTAGTGTATCTGTTGTAATTCCTTTCCCTTTTCGTAAACTTTGCATAGTTCCTTCACTTAAAATCTTTTCTTTTCGCATCCTCACACTGGGGTATCCTCTTTTTTCTAATTCTTTCATGACATTTATTTTATACACAAACATTCTTTTTGTCCTCCTTTTTTTACATATTATATACTATTCTATTTTATAATGCAACACGAATTTTATTATTTTTTAAAACATTAATTTTAGTGTTGACATTTAGCCGTGCAAATGGTATAATGTAGACAGTCAGAAAAGGAGGATAGAAAAATAAGCAATAAAAAAGCCGGCTGTTAAAAATCACACACACCACAGCCGGCAACGCCAAACATAAATAAATAGAAAAAATGAAAGGCATCTGTATTATAACAGATGAAATGGTGAAAATCAATGAAATACTTTAAAAATGTAAATTCTTACAACGAATTAAAAAAAGCATACAGAGAACTTCTTAAAGCGAATCACCCAGATAATGGTGGCGACGTGGAAATTATGCAGGCTATCAACGTTGAATACGAGGCACTTTTTCCAATCTGGAAGAACAGACAGGAGAAGGAGAGTGGCGAAATCATCAACGAAACAGCGGCAGAAACACGTAGAAAATTCTATACCCAATTTGGTTGGGAAGGGAGCCGCTACGATTGCGATTTATCTTTGAAAGAAATCGCTAAAATTGTACGGACATATATCAAAGAAAAATACCCAACATATAAATTCAGCGTCAGAATCCATTACGCTTCTATGTGCCAGGAATTGACAGCGGTTTTAAAGGAAAGCCCTATCGAAATTTACAAGGCTGCAGAAGAAGTGAGCGAAGAAGAGGAGCTTGCTTTCATCAAAAAAGCAGGTCGACATGGTTTGTGGAATTTAACCTCATGGACCCGTGAGGTTTTTGAAAGTGAATACAAAAAAATCACAGAAGAGCACGGGGATTTTTACAAAATCATGAACGAAGTCACGAAGGCAGTTATTGACGACGTGGACGCTTTTGTAAATTCCTATAATTATAATGATTGCAATGGAATGATTGATTATTTTGATGTTAATTTTTATTATTTAGGCTGTTGCGAAAACAACGGCGAAAATGTTAAAATCGTGCCGAAAACCGCACGCATCAAAAATAAAAAAAGCGAGTCGAAGGTTGTAAAGGCAAGCATAAGGATAGCAAATTAGAAGTCCATCATATTGTATTTCGCAGTCAAGGTGGCTCTGATGAAGAAAGTAATCTTATTACACTTTGTCATACCTGCCATAAAGACTTGCATAGTGGAAAGATTAACCCCGAATTGAGTGGCAAAGTTAAGGGTAACCTTAAATATGCTACACAGATGAATTCTATCCGTAAGCAGCTTTTCAGATTATATCCAAATGCTATTGAAACTTTTGGATATGTAACAAAAGCGAATCGTTTGCATTTAGGTGTAGACAAAGAACATTATTATGATGCCTGTACTATCGCAACACAAGGAAATGCTTTTAATGTAAAGAGTAATCTTTACAAAAAGAAATGTGTTTCTGATGGCGACTTCCAAAAGACTAAAGGTATTCGTTCTGAACAACCTATTGTTACAGATAAGATTTGTGGTTTTAGAAAATTTGATAAGGTTCGTTATTTTGGAAATGATTATTTCATCAAAGGAAGAATGTCAACAGGATATGCAATCCTTATGGACATAGACGGAAATAAGATTGATTTTAGTACAATGCCAAGAGGCTACAAAACACCAAAATTAAGTAATTGCAAACGCATTACAGCAAGGTCAACTGTAATGACGCAAGTAAAAGTAGTCTAACGCCATTCATCCCACGGTCTAAAGACCATGGGTTTTCTGGTTGTAATACCATAAAAATCCTGAAGACAATCCATGATTTGTCTTTCTAAAAAATTACATATTTACATTTTATATACTTTTCCAATTAAGGCGAGGTAATTTCATTTTTCTACCCGTAACGGAATGATATTTCTTTTTTTGAAAAAACAAAATTATAAAAAATCCACCAATATCCCATCAAGGCGTGAATCTAAATTTCGTCAAAATTCACAATTTACTTTCTGCCAATCACATTAATTCCGCTCACGGCGTATTTACTTTTTCTCAGTTTTTGCATTCTTGCTTCCTGAGATTCCTTGCTTTTATTTTTACGATCATATTTATCTGTTTTAGTTCCCAAAGTTTTCCCTCACTTTCTGGCCTCTGCTCTTAAAATTAATAATTTCTATGTCATTTCGTATTTCTTTTGGCAGTTTTCCAACCACTATTACTCTGGATGGATTAAGCCGCTTAACCATTTCTGAAAATCCATCACAAAATTCTTTTGTTGATTCTTTGTTTTGCATTCTTCCAACCGTGCTGCAAGCTATTAGAGATTCCTGTGGCAATCCATCAAAACACCAATCCCAACAATATTCTGGTAAAACGTTTACGTTAGGAATTATTTTAACGCCATTGAGAGCCATGTAGTGCCCTAGAGCGTGATTTCTATACTTGTTCCATAGTTGCATAGCTATAGGCATTCCGTTGTGCCCTACAGCTATGCTGAAATCTGGAGTAATAACACTGTGAAAGCATTTCAGATGTTCTATGTACTTATCTGGGTTATTCCAAATTCTCTGAAATTTCATATCATCAATATAAAAATTTACAGTAAAATCACGATGATTTTTGATTTTTCTTCCGAAGCTATTTTCAAAGTCTATCGTATCATTTCCTGGTATGTTCACAGAGGAATAGAGTGCAGGAAAATCATATTTCCCACATAATTCTGCCCGAGTCAATAAATATTCTTTCATCACATCATATGCCGTATGAGATTTTCCCAGCATTATATCCCCCCTAGCAAAAAAAGAGATAACAATTTTCTTGTTATCCCTAAAAGTAATCATTTATTTTTATTATTTTAACATACAAAAGACTTGCTATCAATATGTTTTTTTAATATATAATAATATATGCAAATATTTTTCAATTTATGTTGAGGTATTTTTATGGATTTTAAAAAAACTTATTTTGATATTTGGAAAACGGCATGGGATTTTCATAAAAATTATTGTAATCCTTCTGAAAATCCCAAATATTGGGACGAGGTATTAGATGAAGCTTATAAAATTAACGCTATATATAAAAATTCTCCAGAAAATAAATTTGTAAACGACCTTGTATTGGCCATTCTAGCTGAATTAGAACGAAAAAACGTAAAAAAATAACAGCTTCCTAGCTGTTTTTATGTCACGCACACAAGTTCTCCTCCTTCTTGTGTATTTATAATCTAATATGTGAATGTATGTTCTGATACCCTAATTGATACCCTGAGGTATTTTTCATAAAAATAAAAATCTCAAAAACCGCTATTTTATGCGCTCTAATGAGATTTTTAAGAACAGGGGATGAGAGAATCGAACTCTTTTTAAAGCCCTCAAAATCCGCTTAAATACTGGCTTTTTAAGAAATGCCGTTGATACCTTTTGATGCCCAGGGTATCAATTATATCTTTATAGCCTTCTGAACCTGTTCTTTTTGATGCGCTGCTGTTTTATTTGAATAATAATAATATTTGCGGCTTGTATCAATTGACTTATGCCCTGCCTGCTTCGTTACAACAGCATCATCACATCCGGCATCTATTAGAGTGGTAATGTAAGTCCTTCTGCCTTTGTGCGTAGATCTCAATGGCATTCCTAGATCAGTCAAAGCCCCCTCCAGACGCTTGTTGAATGTATTTCCTCTTGTACGCATTCCTCTTTCGCTTTGCAGCAAGTACTCTGTATGAGGGTTTAATTCGACGATTCTGTTAAGTGTCTCTATGCCTTTCTCTGTGAGAATCACATCTCTGAAACCCGCATCCGTCTTTGGGAAATCCTGTACACCAATAACTGTCTTTTTGTTTTCATCCTTATATCTTGTTTCGGTACGGCGAATTTTCAGAACGTCTCCGTCCCAATCTGAACGTTTTAGTGCTGCCAATTCTCCAACACGAATTCCAGTTTCAAGAAGCAATAGCACTCCTAAGTCTCTTATAGTACCTCTCTCTTTTAAGTATTCACAAAGCCTTGGCAATTCATCTTCGTTAAACACCTGTTTGTCCATTTCAACTACTTTTTTTGTAAATGAATTCTTCGAAAGCTCCAGGTCGTTGAAAAATGTGGATATTGAAATTGTGGTCCATTTTCTTTTTTTGGCAAATTTAAAAATTCCTCGAACAATGAGCCTTAATCCAGAATAGGTTTTTGGAGTGAGCTTATTTTCTATTATCTGTTTTTTTACAAAAGCTTCTAAATCATCTTCTGTGATTGTTTTTATTCTCCTGTCTGCAAATCCGGACTTTTCAAAAAAACGAATAAAATCTGTTTCATATCGGTCAGCGCTCCCTTTTTTGATTTCCTCAAATTCCAGCTTATTTTCAAGCCATTTTTCAAAAACCTCTGAAATTTTAGGATTTTCCTCTTGCTGCTTCCAGTATTCTACGATCAAGTCTTCGAGTTCTTTTTTTGTCTTTCGCTTTCTAGGAACTCTTTTTCCTTCGTCTGGAAGATAAGTATGCCATTTTCCATCTTTACTTTTCCAGATGCTATAAGGATGTTTTTTTAATAATTCTTCTCTTTTTGTCATTTCAATTTCTTCTTGTATGCGTGACAAATCAATTATGCCATTTTCTATAGCATATTTCAATACTTCATCCATGAAAACAGCGAGGGGCCTAAATAGCCCCTCTATCCTCCCTTCACATCACGTTTGAAGCGAATCTTTGTTTTAATTTATCCATAAAGTCTTCTGGCATTGGAGAAGCATTGTCGCTCCAGCTTCTCTGTGCATTATTTTTATCCTCCAGTTGCGCTTGGTTCTTACTTTCAATTTGATTTTTGCAATCTAAAATATTCCTATTTGCAAACTTGCCCTTCTCGGCTCTGTATTGCCTCATAAATCCATTCTGATAAAAAGACGAATGTTTCTCCCATTGTTCATCTAAAGCCCATTCTCGAAGCTGTCTGGGGCTTACAACAGCCTTTTGGATTAACGACGGTAATTTGTCGAACTCTTCTTGCGAATTGCTTCCAGAATTTTTGATTGCTTTTAAGATTAATTCCCAAGCTTCTAATTCGTTCATTTCGTTATTCTTCCCGAAGATTTCTGCTGTTCTGGTTGTTAATTGTCCAATACTTGGAGCAAATCCTGAGGCATCATGGGTAATAAAGTCGCGGAGTGCCACGCCTATCTGCTTTCTGTCATAATCTTTGAGAAGTGTGAACCATGTATTTATCGTAACAGTTTTATCTTCTGGTTTAAAATTGGGATAGGTGGCTTGTATTGTCATTAAAATCTCTTTCGTTTCATCTCTCGTCATTAAGCGTCCCTCCAATCATCAAATACCGTTTTCTTTGCTGACCCAACATTGTGTTGCCGATTATCGTAATTGCCATCCAGCACTTTAGGAAAATTATTTGGTCTTACAAACCAGTCAAAAGTTATCTGCCAATTATTTACTTTTCCTTGTAGATAATCACTATTTTTTATCTTGTCAATGGCTTCTAGTACTTCCTCTAGGCTATATTGTTGCAATCTTGCCTTTAAACTATCCCTTCTCTGAGTGCCTGGCTTAAGCCCTCGTAGTGTTTTTATTCCATATTTTTCTAATTCGTTCCATTTTTTTATGATTTTGTCCTCTGTAAAAGGACAAAGAATTTCTTTAGAAATTCTATTATTATATTCTATTTCTATTTCTGATTCTTTATTCTTATTCTGTTGCGTGACGTCACGTGACAAGTCACGTGACACATCTTTATTTTTGGAATTTTCTAGTAATTTATTCTCTCTTTCTCTCTGTTTTTGTTTTCTAATCCTGTTTTGTTCTCTAATTTTTTCCATTCCTTCAACATTTTGATATTCTCCCCAGCCCGGAATTAGCAATAAATCCTCGTTTCTGGTAATCATATCAAATTTTTCCAATGCATTTAATGCCAGTTGAACCACGCTTTCATCAAATCCCAATTCGTCAGCTAAAGTTTTTGTTGTATATGGGATATTTTCAGTAAGAAATATCATCCCGCCAGAATTACATTTACCCGCCATCGTCAAAAGCATTACCCATATAAGAACAATATTGTTGCCTTCTGGCAAATTTCTAATACACTTAATTTTTCGATTATCAAACATATCAAGCGTTATTTTAATCCATTTTACGTCTGCCATAATGCCGCCTCCACTATTTATTTTTTGTCTTTAGGAATTGCCCGGCAGATTCGCCGGAATAATCTAAGAAGTGTATTTATAATCTAAAAATAAGTTTGGATTTTAATTGTTTTTATTTGTTAATATTTCAACAATTTTTTGTCCCGATTCTTCGGGTTTACAGAAAAGAAAATGGCAGCCATATTTTAGTTCCATTGTCTTACAGGCTTTTGCCAAATGCCGTCCCTTCATGCAATTTGGATATTTCTGTACCTTTCTATATTTCGGTCTTCCGTTCTTATAAAACCCAATTTGCTGATTGGTATTCACAAAAATTTTGCTTCTAGGGTTTACCCATCTGAATAAATCGTCCACGGATGTAATACTGTCCTTGTTATCAACCAGAATGTATAAATCAACACCATAATTTTTGGCTCTTAAAAGCCCTCTATGAAAGAACCCTTGTCGCTGTACATATAGTTGTTGCAATTTGCTCTGAACCCCTTCATTTATGCCGTTTTTGAAACAATAATCTGTGATTTCTCTTTCTGGAAATCGTTCAGAATCATCATCGCAAATCAAATGGTAAAGCACCTCCTTATGTTCAGATTTTTTAAGACCTAAATTATTAATTTCTTCAAGAATTTTGCTCTTGGCTTTCTTTTTTACTTGCACATCTCCAATTAATTCCTGAATAGAAAATTTTGTATCAACAGCTACGTCTCCTTTGCCTGGAAGTTGGTAATCTCCACATGTCAAACAGCTTC